>Ga0194117_10003567_pt1 | contig 15552 bp, 9 predicted proteins | sample TA2MahsurfametaG_FD_160579 | JGI IMG/M metagenome (GOLD analysis project Ga0194117, IMG submission 160579) | Freshwater microbial communities from Lake Tanganyika, Tanzania - TA2015009 Mahale N1 surface | ecosystem: Environmental > Aquatic > Freshwater > Lake | place: Tanzania: Lake Tanganyika...
GCACGCTATAAAAATATTTGGGGAGATAGTCGAAGGGTATCTCGGGATGAGATAGTTTGATTTTATACATAGAGATATCAAACCTGCCAACATCCTCATCGATGCGAATGGCTGTGCCAAACTTGCAGATCTTGGGTTTGCGACTACTGATGCTAAAATATGTGAGGATAAGTTGGTCAAAGCTGGTTCACCTTTATACATGGCGCCTGAGGTGCTTATGGGTAACTTTTATAGTGCGAAGGGAGATATTTGGGCTATGGGTGTAGTTTTGTTGGAGATGATAATAGGTGATCTGCCTTGGATTAATGCCAAGTAAAGTTAGTTGCACAAAATATTACTAAGGACTGATTTTGAGGAATTGATTCCTGAGTGTTTGTAGGATAAGTGGAGGACTATACTGTTGCGATGTTTGTAGAAAAATGTGGATAAAAGATGTGATATTATGGAATTGATGCGCTCGATCAACTCAGATTATAATTTTAAAATAATACATCCACTCAATCAAATTAATCATTCTATCTCAACCTATCAAAAAATTAATCAAAAACAATATGATCGCATTCCCACTACTGACTAAAGTTTACATAAAGTTGACACAAGGTGTAAATCATTAGCTCTCAAAGAAAGACTATTCCGATCCAAATCCAAGCGAGTATTAGGGTAAACAGGCGAAAAGAAAGTACTACTCAAATTAAAGACAAGTGATAAGTTGCAAACTGACAGACTGATATAAATCAAACTCAGCTACCAGTAGATGTGCAGATCCAACAAAATAAAATAGGAGCTAACTGGCAAGCTCAACCTAGCGAGACTCGCTTTTAAAATTATAGAGGGAGTTTAAAAGAGCAGAGATAATATCCACTGCAGTTGTTTGAGTCTTACCAGCTTATTTTCTGTAAGCTTAGCCTCTTTTATTTTGGACACTTTCAATCAAATCAAATAGATGAGAAGTGGATACAGTCAGTAATAAATTGAGACCTTCAAAGACAATAAAGAATACCTATCTCTACGTGAGTTAGTCTAAAAATACGAAACAAACTATAAGTAATACTTCCGCCTCAGATTTGATAACTAGTTTGATGTCTCATTCCAAGTCGAAGATCTGATTGTTTAGCTCAAAAAATAGCTGTAGATAGCTCATGAACATGTTAATCTCATATATTGTCAGATGAAGTAATCTGGTCTGTAATAAATTACGGATGAGGAGATCTGTATGTTCGTGGGACTGGTATAAAATTTGGCGAGTTTTCATAAGTATCTCAAGATGTATAAATACAATTTTAAACTGTTTTTGAAACTCAATCGGATAGTTGATGTACTTCGAAAGCAAGATTGTGTTGTAAAGCAACAGGATATTAAGAGAATTTATGAGTTGCTTTAAAAATGATTTTTTCCAAAATTCAACCTAATAATTGTAGCTCAATTTATATACAAAAAATACTTATTAAGGACTACATATCACTTATTAATGTATTAGAATACAATAGGATAAGGAATCAATACTACGCCATTAAATTTTGGTTAGCCTGAATCGCATACTATAACCATGCCTCCTAACTTTTCTCACTCATTCCTTTGCCACTCGTTTTTAGCTTACATTTTAGACATAGTGGGTCAACGCCCAACTAATCATCTAATATCATCGATTATTTGATGTCGAAAACGTAGCCAAGACTACAGTTGCGACAAAAAACAGTAATTTTTCTGTTCATCAGCAGTTGGTGGCAAACTGGACATTAATGTTTATTTTTCAGTGCTAGTTTGAGGCATTTGAGATGAAAATAATGTTGACAGGGGGTCATCATCTGTGTTCGATTTTTTATACAAATGGTGCATACCTACTCCCTCAATTAATAAAATAACAGCTGCGACTGTCTGATTTAACTTTTTGTTGTTTTTTTGATTTAGGTGGGTTATATTTAATTTTGATTACTTTATGTTTATCCTTATTTGGATAGACATTTGCAGCGAGAGTAGCAACAGCACCAGATTATCAAGATGACGATGAAAACACAGATTACTACTACGAGGATAATTATAATTGTAATATTATTTGAAGACTATTCAGCTACAGAAGGAGTATTCTAAGCTGTTTTATGGCTTTAAGCGGTGTTTTCTATGTAGTGAGGGAAAATTAGATAATTTAGTCGTACTCTGTTGTATTTACCACTTGAAGCTAGACTTATCTCTCCACGCATGTCCAACTATAACTTAAATACAACTTCTCCTTTCATCTCGAATTAACTCACGCCAACAAACACACCTCCATTTTAAGGTTACACAGACACTGGATTTTTAATTGACTTGTTTTTGAAATTAGAGTAATGTGTGGCCTCTGCAAAGAAATGAATGCTTTTAGGGGTGTTGAAAAATTAATTGTTGTAAATTATGACCAGAAAGCTAATATCTCCATGATAGATGCGATTTCCTAAAGAGCGGACTTAGTAGTCGAACGAGAGAAGAGTTATGTTCGCAATAGATATTTGATAACCGGAATGATAGAGTGATCCCTCTGGCTTGACATTAACAAAATCGTACAAAGAGAATGTTCTCAAAAAAGTAAGATGTTTTAGTTATCCAGATGATTTGGAAATTTTTAGCTTAGATGTTCCTTTCATAAATTTTTATTAACTATAGGATGTGGGAACGAAGAGTAGTGACACCACAAGATTGTTGCCAAATGCTTGTTAGTTTATGACAATGTAGTTTACCAGAATATAGTTGCGAAGTGAAGAATTTGAGTTCAATTCTAGGAAACTTTTCTAGCAGTACAATACATACTAAAATTGGAGTGGATTTTCATACATCTAATCTGAAGGGATATTGAAAGAATTTAGAGCAGTATGGCACATAATCGATTGACTTTGATTAAAAGGTCGCGAGTATGTAGCTACTACTTATCGGTCCTAAGGGTATGAAAGGGTGGGGGGTGGGATAGAAATTCTGCCGATGCGGACATTTTCAAAGTAAGGATTTGATGTGTGAGTGATATTGTGAAGAGTTGTTAGACTAAAATTTAGTAGAATGATAATAAGTAGGAGTTGGAAGCGCATGTTTTAAAATAGTAATAAGTAAAATTTGAGTCGACTAATAAAAATTCATTTTAATGAAAATTTAAGAACAATCTCTCTGGAATATTCATTAATCATGCTAATTCTCGGATTTGGGTTGGTATGAGCCAACTAAAATGAATATGACTAAAACAACATGTCTGACAATTATGCTCCTAAGCTTCGTAAATTTACCTCTTTCAATTGTACCCATCAATCTTGACCATTCTCGTGCTTATTGTTTAGCAATCATAAAAAAGTGCAGATAATCATGGGTTCGATAGCTCTTTTATTTGTTTTAGTAATGTTCTAACGATAATATTGATCCTAAATTATTTTAACCTTATATTTTGAAATTTGGATATATCTAGTAATTGTAATTCTACATAAATCATGAAAACACTAATCCTAGTTCTGTGCGCACTCGCACTCACTCAAGCCTTTAGAATTGATCAAATTCCCATCTTCGCAGGACAAAAACTACAAGCCAAACCCAAAGGATTGACCTTCAGCAACTATATAGGTCAAGGTGTCTCAGATAAGTTGCTTGATGACATGGTTAACTTCATCAATGCCGCAAGTGGCTTCTACAAGGATGATGTTATAAAAAATGCCCAATACATTAAATCCAAGTTGGACAAAACCTACGGAGACAATTAACAAAATTTCTTTGTTTACATTCAAACTGAAAAAAACGTTAGATTCAGTTGGTATGTTTGGCTTACCTATGAATACGTGATTGCTGGACTTAGCGATGTCAATATTATTTATCCTGGATGGTCTTACCTCATTGTTAAGAACTTTGCTCCACCCGAATCAGATGACTATGCTATTATTACTCCCGGAAAAATCGGATCTGGAGTCGATAGTGGTGTACAAGCTGTTATCAATAATGCTATTAACACATACGAACCTAACGGACCATGCACCTGTAATGATCAATCTATTGTTTACATCGGAAACACTTTGATCCAAACATACAACAGGCCATGGAACACAGTTTGTGATGCAACTGGCGTGACTACAGCAATTGTGAAGACAGTGGATGGTCTTTGGGGAAGTTTCAAGCCAAAGAACTGCTATTACACCTTGTTCATTAACCTGTGATGATCTTCAAAGACAATTAATAGATACAATTTAGTTAAATTTATTTGGTTTTACATTTAATACTATTAGTTTGAGTTATTTTGGGATGCACTTTTTGTGTTGTAATAAGTATAATAAAGTAAAATGAGTTGGTGATAAAACTTTGATATATTTTATAATTAAAATGAACAGACAATCTTCATACCGCATTCCTCAGAAACGCAGCAATAACTCTCAGTCCAAACCTGCAACTCCTTTAGCAAGCCCCGTCAACAACAACAGTACTAATCCTTTGTACTTTTGTCACTACAAAAATGCCATGTATATGGGAGGCATCAAATCTTTCAAAAAAGATGGCAAAGGTATCCTTCTTCATGACGGAGGATTGTCTATACTTTCCTCTTACTTGAACGATCAAATGCACGGTCATAACATCTTCTTCGCACAACATTGCCTCCTCTCAGCTGAATTCAGCAAAGGAAAACTAACCTAGGCTGTTTACAGAACAGATGGTTTCCTAAGCCACTTATTCTTCAACAACGATGAGCAGTTGGAGGGTAAATGTAAGTTATTCAACTTTACAAACAGAACGATAACATATGCAGTCTTCAAGAAAGGTATAATGTCATAGAAAACTGAATAGACCGGGACTATTATCATCAATCGTGTTTTTGATCTCAGATAGTTGGAATTTATGATCGGAAAAACACATGCTTCTGCTTTGAAGTATTAAGTTGAGAAAAATAACAATATTGTGATACAAAAGTATGGTAATAAACTTGTTTGTGGCTTTGATAAGAATGGACTTATTAATGGATTAAGTTTTACTATCGTATTTAGAGGTATTCATGGAGGTTACAATCCTGATACCCTACGTCACGAAGATTAATTTTAACTTAAAGTTATCTAAAGAGGATTTCTGCAGAATTCAATGCTAAATGGTTTTGGTTAAAAACTGTTCAAAAATGGCAACCTTTACATTGGAGAGTTCAAGAGTGGAGTTTTCTAAGGCAATGGAGTGTTGATTAATCAAGCAAAGAAGAACTGGGTGAGTGGTTATTTCTAAAAAGGAAATTTGATATAAATGTTTGAGTACAATAACGAAGGGATGTAAAAGAGATACGATAAAATTATCGAAGCTTTACATGAGAAAAAGACGAACTGGATTAACAACTAGATAACTACTCTTTATCTATCATAATTCGATCGTTTGATGTAGAAACTAATAGATGAGGTGCCTGCATCAACAGTCAAAGGTTTATAGCAGAGAAAACTGTAAGTATTGAAACGAATCCAATAGAATTTTGTGTGTGATACTAGTTATATACCCAGTTTCCTATAAAATGCTAAAAATGATCTCAAATTTATAGATAATGAAAAGTAGCGCACACGAGAATCAATGAAAAAATTTGTACAAAGTTTTACGCCACAAATACAAACGACCTCACTAAGAAATGCACAATCTGACATCTAGAATCAATAGAGTGCTATCAAAATTAAGCAGCCTTTTCGTAAAGTGACTGATATAAGGAAAAGTAAGATCTTTTAGAAAACTACCTCATCCGACAGGTACCTTAGGATTGACTCTTTTAGTGCGTCCAGAAATAGATCCTCAAGGTTGACTCCCTAGACAAAGAAAAAGATATTCAATACTACGTCAACAGGATATAAATTTAGACCCAATGCAACTATAAATTCTGTCAACAGTCCTGAGAATGCTGAATCAAGAGGCAACGATCAGCCGGCCAAGGAATGGGGAGAAAATAGTTCATAAGTACATCAGAGTGATATCTCTTCTGAAAAGAACCATGAATAAAGCAATATGCAATCAAAAATAACCATCAAGAAGGACATAAGTAAGAGTAAAATATTTGATGTAAAAGAGAAACAACATGAAGAAGCGCCGCCTAAATTTATTTATAACAGAGTAGATACTATTCCTGAGAGTGAGAGAAGGAAGAAGATTGGATTGGATGAACAGAGTTGATTATTTTAATATTAGTAAGTTTAAGTAGTTTGGTTATAAAAATCAGTTCCATAAAAATTGACGCAGCCTGTCGTAACTGATACGCTTGCCTCTTTAAGGCTAAGTTTGTTCAGGCAACTGGTATGTTCTGGAGAAATTGTCGAGTGACTTTTTTTTTGAAAGGTTTGGCTTGTTTCTACCGACCTTAACGTACTTCTGATACCTTTCCTCAAGAAGATCATCAGGTTGTTTCTTTAATTTGCTATGTTGAGGAAGAGTGTAAATATATCTGTTATATGAGTTAACCCCATACTTGTCATAAATATCAGCTGTTCGTTAGTAACCCAAACAACTGTCAGTATTTATACTTTATTGAGCAAAATTAGAATACTTGTTATTTGAATTTAGGTTGTATTTGTTGTTGATTCTACTGGTGACATCGTATTATTGGATATTTTTCTGTTATTGATGGTTATAGGTTTTATAGCGCTGGGTAGTAGGATAGTCTTTACTCAAAACTACAGTTTACTCGTAATAAATTTACTGACTATTGTATTTCTTATCCTTCTTTCTCTATGCTCCCAGAATACTTTTCTTTTATAGATCTTTTGATTTATCTTGAGTTTATCTAATCTATCTTTATTAGTTTTATGAACCTATCTGTCCTTTGCTTGATGAAAATTTCAGCAACTTCTACTCAAGTTTTGAAACATCAAACTCATCTGATTTCTTGTGTACTTTTTTACTGCATTTCAACTATAAAGTTTTTTATAGATGATCTATGTCAAGGAAATCTTACTATGTACCTTCGTTTATGTTGGGAATCTGGATAATTTTTGATTGAACTTTGACCTACCTTTATGAATCAAAATATTTCTTTGTCTTTGTCTCATATTCACTACTTATCCTGTTTATCCTGAACTCATCAGAAGGAAACATTCGTCTGAATTTATTCTTATCATCTCCTCCATCTTATTACAGATTACCAAAAGCTGAAATACCATTTGAAAGTTCCGTAGGTTCTCTTTCTTTTTCAATTGCATTATCTTTTTTAATGACTATGTCGAATTTGGATTCGACTGGAGTGTAGGCCTAATAGAAAGGTTTCTATTACTGGCAGATGGCTGAAAATTATTGTTAGAGTTCATAGGAATATCTATTGTTGGGTATTGCAGAAGGTGATTAGTTTAATGATGATTAGTTTATGATCGAAGTATGGTTATGGTAGGTAACTCTCTATTCAGATTCTATCAATCTGAAGTTTTTCTTGGATGGATTCTCTATACGTGAGTTGCTTGAGGAATGTTGAGATTTTACTTCGGATATATGCTCTTCTTCTTTTTATTAAAAATCTAAACTTTTCGTGGTCCCTTACCTATTTTCATTTGTTAGATTATTTTGAGTGGGATTTGGTGCAAAAGACATGTTTTCAATATAGGTAACTTTTTCAACTGCAAATGACGAGAAGTTTATCGGTATCTGTTTACTTTAGGTTTGAACTTTCTCAACTATTTATTTGTTAGTTGTATCTTATTATCTAATCTCATCTTTTATCAAATATGGTTCATCTCTGCCTTAGGTCTCTGAAATTTTTCGAAACATGCCAGACTATTGCACTTCTTAACCTGATGGACTTTGAAGCACTTGGAAATTCTCATAAGTATCTTATTAAGGTGAATCATGCACTGACTTCTAAAGGTATTTTTTACATTAGTCGATAATTGAATGTTTTTTCTATGCAAATTTTAATTTAGTGACAGGACTACCTTCAGCTTTACTTGTTGTCTAAATACTCTCACACTTTATGTCTTATCTGAGTTCCTCTATTACACTAATTCTTTAGTGTATTTTGTTTGTTTAGTTTTAGGTTTTAACTAATTCACTATTTTTTTCTGACTCGTTTTTTTGCTTCTATTATTATAATTGCTTTGCGCTCTCTTCCACAACTAGCTTGGGTTATTCAAATGGCAGCACAGGTGAAAATTGAGTTACTTTTTGTTAGAGTTTGGGGGAGACAAATACAATATTTTGTTTCATAGAAACTGGTAGTTTCGGGCTCCCAAATGCCTCTGTATTCTTGTTAAACGTTATCTTAGGAAAAGATTTACATCCCATTAATGTAGGCGAAGATCCCATTGCACTGAGTCGGCTTGTATGTATTTGTTAATCTACTCTGAATGGTTAGTTCCTCACTATATAATTTGTTTTGACTGGCGTTAATCTATCCTAACTACTGATTTTTTGTAGTTGACTGTGATTCAAAATGATTTATGATCTCCTGTTTAACGTAACGTTTGGTCTTTAAGTTGAAATGAATGTACTCAAAGTAGTTTTTCTTCTAATTCCTTCGACTCTATTAGATGGACGAGTTAGGAGATCTGTTCTTACGTATCTTTTGAGACTGAGTTACTCTCGAAAAGCAAACTATTCGATAATAATGGATGCTTAGAAGTAGTTGACGCTATGTTGCAAAATCTAGTGTCGTAGATTATAAAATTGTCTGTTAGCAGGTATTTTCTTATGAACCATCTCTAAAATTTTGATGACTCTGCTAAATTGATTCAATTCAGAGGGTTTCAGCTATTTCGGAGTGTAGTTGATGTTTAGCTGCCAATTTAACCATACCTTAGTCTTACCTTCTTCATTAAATCCGATCAACTCTTCCTGAGGTTAAACTAACTAGAATAACGACTAGATAGTATGGAAACCTCGAAAAGAAGAGTGTAACACAGTCAAACATTCTTATAAATCTAAAAAATCAACATCTTTCAATTTCAGTGGAATATGTTCAACGAGTAGCAGCGCATTTTCAATGGAGTTACAGACAGAGGCATACTGCTGCAAGGCTATGTTGAATACTTTGACTAAATACTGGTGAGTTGAGCGTAGTTGATAACGATCGAGATCTTAAATCGAAGGAATTATCTGTATCTAAAACGGATACAGTTTGACCAGCTAATGGGTGTATTTGTTGCGCCAGAGCTATCCGTTGTTATCGAGTGTTTATTTGAGCCATTATTAAGGTCGATAAGTGCGGGAGAGTTGATGGTGGTGCAGAGAGGTTGATTCGTTTCCCATGTTATAACAATTATAAATTATAAAAACTCAAATAAAACTGTCAGTTTGATTACAGAGTGTCTCAGATTAGGACGAAAATATAGATTGCTAGAATAAAATGGTATAATCGTTTTAGATTTATAACTTATTTTTATATTGATGAAGTCTGAATTCAAAGCGAGGCCTTAATCTAAAGAACTTAGAGAGGTTAGACCTTCCACAAGCAAGCATATCAACAAATAACAGGCACTTGTCACTTTCAAACAAGCCAAAGAGGAACAGGCGCAACAATCTTTCTAACAAGCTATCAATATTTACTTACGAGCTACAATTTACGATCCCAACTACTACCAAGCCTTTTGTAACATAGGTAGTTGTTATCGTTCATTGGGCCAATACATGGAAGCCCGCAGATTTTACAAAAAGGCAATATCAATAAAAAGAGATGATGCGATTAGTCATTACAACTTGGCAAATGTATAGAGAATAGTTGGAAATTTATAGGCAGCAATCGAACACTATATATTTGTTATAAGTGAAAAAGAGGAGAAGAAAGTTTAGATTGGATCTTTGTACCTGAATTCTTTGATCAATCTTGGGATTTGCTATAAAAATAAATAACTCTATGATAAGGCTAATGAGTGTTATGAAAAAGCATTGAAAATATAGAGTAAAGAAGAAACTGCTCTCTTCAACTATGGAATGACGATTGTAAATAGTCTCAGACTGTTGAACAGTGAGATCTTTCAAGAGGTCACCAAATAGAAAGCTAAAAAGGCGTTGTAAATATTTGCCAAATACCTGTAGATCTATAAGGTTAATGAGATGGCATAGTTTCAATTGTTGAGGATGTCCCGTATAATAGACAAATCAAGTTAGAATATAACCAAAAATATGGAAAGAATGAAGAAAATGCTCAAAAGTTCAGGTTGCTCAATAACAGACTAAATCAATTTAGAATTAGGACATTTATCAGGATTATTGAAGGACTATGAAAATGCGGCGGCTCATTTATAAAAATCGATATCTGGATTCAACCGTAAAAAGAAAGATATTCAGACTATTGGAGATCAAAATATCTATGATAATAACAATGGCTATACTAGCAGCAAACCTATCCTCTACAAAAATAAAGTTTTTACTGAAGAAGAAGGTGTTAGAATGATTGAAGATGGTCTCTTAGTTGAGCTAAAACAATAGCTTTCAAAGCTTGAAGATTCAAATCATACCAAACATGTCCTATAACTTTCTTTATAACTTTTCAAAATTTAAAAGAACTAAGGTAATATAAAAGTTGCTGCTGGTATCTATTAAAAATGGTTTAAAAAAAATGGAGTGGAGCTTGCAAATGAACTAATCAGTATTGAAGGACATAAGGCGATCGGAAAACTGTTAAGTTTACAGGAAAAATTCAAAGAGTCGATAGCTCATTACTAGTATATAAGCAATCTCATCAAATCAAGCGAAGAAAAATCAAAGGTTCATTCAAGTTTGGCCAATGATTACGAAGCTTTGGGAGATAAAGCTAAGGCAATCCATGAATATGAGTTAGCTCTGCAGAATTAACCTCACAGCTATGAGTTGTTGTATAATATGGGATGCCTTTTACATGAGGGAATGTAGTATCAGAAAGCATTGGGGTACTTTAATAAGTTTTTGGAAGAGATACAAAGAGACTATACTTTAGATTTAAGCAAAAAAAGTATTTATACAGCTGATTGCTTGATAACTATGGCAGAATGTGAATCTTAGATTCAGGTAAACAAACTCAATCTTTACGATATTTATTTAAAAGCCTGGTTAGCTTTGAAAGAGTTAGAAGTTGAAGGAGTCCAGTATTAGTTTGAGTAAAAAAGAATCATGTTATCAATTTCTAACTTTGCAGATATATTAGAGGAGAAGTTGGAGAGTTGCAAAAACAAACGAAGTGAAGAGTTCATAAGCACGAAGGAAAAGTTACTTTAAGTTTATATGAGTTTACTCTAAAATAATGCATGCCCAGACAGAGATGCCATTTTAAACAATTGTGCACAAATTTACTATGAATAAAAACTTTATGTCAATGCTCTATCAAACTACAAACTGATCTTTTCAGATAACGTTTCATCAAACAGCCTGGCACTCACCTACCTACACTTAAGAGAGCATTTCATGGCAAACAAATATATCTTCTTGGCTGTTTATGATCAATCAGAGGATAATGTTGAAAAATTTAACAAGCAGATCATCTCTTGGATCTATAATCTTTCTCATTAGGGCAAACTTTATTAGAAATTTAAAAATTATAGTGACCTAGCCTTAGCAAGTAGATTGTAGTATGGAATCTATATGATAGATGCAATTACTTCGAAATTGAACGAACTACCTTAGAACTATTAGTTTTCTATGGTTGATGATATCCTTGCAAATGTGCAGAAAAGTGAGTTTTTGGGATAATTTTATGAATAGAGCTAGCATTTAAAACTAAAAGCTCTTACTAAAATTTTGAACCAAAGACAGTCAGCATCTGTTGACAAAGTTGATACTAACTATCTCATAGCTGCGTTAGCAAGAAGTTCGAATTTATAACAAGACTTTAATGATTTTCTGAAGAAGCTAGCCATTGAAAGTGACAATACAACACAAACAGTTATTCAGCTCTATATGGATCTATTTATCTTCACACATAGAGATCAAATTTCCACTTTGAGAAGTATCATAAATAAATTTGACGAAAAACAATCACAAAATTATAAAATTAATCTTGATAGAAGAGTAACAATGATGCCTGAACTTTTGACTCAAAGTTTTGGGAAAAGCACAGGGATAAAAAATATTAGTGATTTGGTAGAAAACATAATTTTTTGGTAGTGCCAGCTTGAAAGCAAATTAGTTACCATCCTCAAAATTATAGAAAAGTACTACTATAAGTCAAACATAAAAAGACCTATGTAGATCTAATATCACTTCCCTAGGCATAAAGAATGGACAGAATGTAGTTCGACTTTAATGAAAATCATCTACTTCATTACAGATGGCCTGCAAATACAACCTAAGTTCGAGATTAAAGGCAAAAATTTGAATGATATCAAGTATAAACTACTTGCACAAATTCAGTAGAACTTTATAAAGAAGATAAATCTTAAAGATGAGATTAAAGTTATTTTGGGAGAAAAATTTGTACCTGTTAGTGTGTTTACCTTTCACTAATCTAAAAAAGATTGTCTGCAATTTTTGAAGGAATTGCAGAAAGAAAGTAGCCAAAAGATTGAAATAGAGTTGAGTAAAGATTGCAAAGAAGTGACAGTCCTCATAAGTGAAATTTTAAGGCTTAGATGTGTTTGGGAGTAACCTAGTGTTTTCAATAATTCAATAAAATCATACACATAACATGCGATTCCACTCTAAATCCAAGCTCTAGTAAGTCTTTAATCTGAACTCTACATTTTGAAGAGCAGCACTGCCAAAAACAAAGAGCTGCTTGAATAGATATAGATGTTACGAGATTGATAGTTTAATGAATACAAATAAATCATTTTAATTGATATAATTAATTCCTTCCTAGCTGTTTGTTTCTACGATTAATGATATTTTAAATCTCCATCTTCATTTTTCTTGCAGTCGATAGCTGCACTTTATCAGCTTTGACTTTCTTCTCTCTTGTAAGGATCGAACTTTTATACTTTGCTCCTGATTATTATAAACCTCCTTTTTCGATCTTCTGCTTATCGCGTTCAGTAATCAGTCTCTATCTGTTGTTTTATTTGTTTGATATGTTTATAAAGGTTTACTCGTATGCTTATTTGAGCGGAGTTTTATTCGTCCTTATTCTTTCATACTAGTTATTGATGAAATTGGGTAAATTAATATTGATTAGTTTCTTTTGTTTATTGCTTGCACTAATGCTATTGAATTCTTGAACAGTTTTGTACAGTTCTTCTACTTTTTTCAGAGGAGAACGGCTTATGTTGATTACTTTTTTTGATTTCATTTTGCCAAGAGAATTATGTTTGAACGAAACTTATTTGTTTTATTATCCAAATAGTGTGCCAACTTTCGCTCTGTCTGTTAATGACCCTTCCTCTGTAGGCAGCATTTCTACAGATTTTCTACGTTATATTATCGGCTAAGTTATGAGGGTATTTTTCTGAAAAAATCGTTCTTAAAGACAATTGGGGAGAGCTGTAAAGATACTAGAGCTATCAGTGAAATCGTTGATGGGTATATTTAAATGTTAGTGATGAAGATTGATCAGAATATTTTTAGGCTAATTTGTATCCTCAAATATTCTTTAATCTATTAAGATAGTTGATGGTTACTTTAAATTAAATTTCAAAGCTTTATTAAGTTTACCTATCGATTACAGTTTTATAGGTTTGGAAGTGGTAATGTATTTTTCTTTGATTTTTATTTTAATGTTTCTGGAGATTTTCTATGTGTTTGCTTGGTTTTTCTACTTTCTGGGTTTATCAGTAAGCAAACTTGTCTCAAAGATAGAATTTTAAATACTATGAGGTTCTGTTTTGATTTAGGATATCTTCGACATTGAAGATATGCTTTCAAGTTGCTCATTAATAGACTTGGGTGGAAAATTCTGAAGATTTCTCAAAGAATAAAACATCAATTTGTGTGTAAATTGGTTTAAAGTATCGATCAAAATCTGTATTTTTATTTTTGTGTTTTAGAGAGAAGATACTTTGTCAAAAAATTTTTTACAGTTCAGAAAGTATCGTTTCTTGAAATTCTTCTATATTGTTTGTAAAGAATGGTTGTGCTGTGAAGTTTTTAAGATCTTCTCAAAGCTTTCCTTTAGTCTAACGTTATCAGATTTTGGTTTGATTTTTGTTATAAAAGCTGAATGCCAGTCACCAACCTTATTTAGAATTGTAGAAATAGAAGTTTTCTAGACTTTAGTATTTGCTGTTTTTAGCTCTTCATTAGAGTGTTTTTGAAAATGCAAATCTTTATGATCTTTCTTTTAAATATTTACCTTACTCTTTTTGTTTTTATAAATTTGTTATAGTTTACAGAACACAAAGTAGTAATTTTGCTTCAATTTAACATTCAGCATGTGTACAAGTTTAATTAGTTGAGTTGAAGTTTGCACTTTATTAGTTTCTTTTTTTTCGACTTTTTGCAAACTAGTAGACGTAGAGCGTGGGAAAAAAGACATGGTGGGAGATAGACCTTCTCTACTGACAAGAGAGTTCGAGCGACTATTCGGATTGTTAGCGAGGAGTGAGAGGAGTAGATTGTTACGACTCATTACAAACGACTATTTAGTATTAAAAATATTATAAGTACTCAAATATAAAATTCATTCCAGAAACTCCTCTAAATCGGACTATTCGAATAGAGTATCTACTTCTTTTTATAACTATCTAAATTTTCTTCGTTGAGCAAGCAAATTGTTAGTTTTGACTTGTTTTAACCAAATATGGTCTAGAGCCTGTCTTGCTGTCAATCTGTTTTTTGGATCTACTTACAGCAATTTTATAAGCAAATCACAACAGTCCTTGCTTAGATGATCAGGAATTTTTAGGGACTTGAATTCATAATTTTGGCCAGATTGAGTGAAAGGAGGTTGAACTGTGAGCATTTAGTACATCAACACACCGACACTCCAGCAATCTATCTTATTGTCGTAAAAGCTGCGTTATGCTACTTCAGGTGAAATATAGTCTAAAGTGCCACATAAGGTTTTTCTATGCTTATCAGTGACAATAGACCAGCCAAAATCTGTGATTTTTAAGTGATCTCCAAAGCAAATTACGTTCTCTGGTTTTAAGTCACGATGTATTATTCCATTTCTATGCAAGTATTACACACTACTAAGTAAAAGGTCCCTTTCGCAATATTTACTAATAAAGATTATGATAACCATATTCCATGACTAGATAGACTTCATCACGGCCAATGTGGTAGCCGTATGCGGGCAGTATATTTGGATGACTGCAATAGAGATGGATCTTCATCTAATCAATTAGGTATTCAAGTTTAAGTTTCTCCTTTCTAAAGGTTTTAATTGCTACCAACATGGAATTTACATTGGATACTGCTAAAATGATTTATCCGGTTTGACTTTTTCCTAATTTTTTGATCATTTTAAGTTCATACTTAGGTTTTTTGGATGCTTTTAGTTCAGCCATCTTCTTTAGAGTCTTGTTCATATCTTACAGTTTACTCTCTACCTCTACATCCTTTTTAAAATATCTTCCTCCGAACTTTATAGGCGCTTTGGTACTTAAAGTTGATAATTTTTTCTTTACTTCATCAATATTTCTTGTAGTATTTATATTCAACTGAATGGCTTCAGTCTTGAATCTATCTCTATGGCTTTTTTAGGCAGAAGTTTATAATTTGTTTTTTGGACTTTTAGAATAGATTTTTAATTTCATGATTCGTATGACTTTT
>Ga0194117_10003574_pt1 | contig 15527 bp, 17 predicted proteins | sample TA2MahsurfametaG_FD_160579 | JGI IMG/M metagenome (GOLD analysis project Ga0194117, IMG submission 160579) | Freshwater microbial communities from Lake Tanganyika, Tanzania - TA2015009 Mahale N1 surface | ecosystem: Environmental > Aquatic > Freshwater > Lake | place: Tanzania: Lake Tanganyika...
ACTTGCGCTTAAGCAGCCGCGCGGCTTCCGGCGTAAGCCGCGTGACAAGGACGTTTTGCTCGCGCTCGACGAGCTTGGTCGCGATGGCGACGATTTGCGGTGGTGTCTTGCCCGCACCAAAAATGACTTCGGGAAAGCCCTTGCGCAGCGCGCGATGCGTGTCCACCTGCGCGAAGCCGAGGTCCGCAATGGGTGCAGCTTGGAAGGCTCGCAAGACCTCATCGCGGCTGGTGCGGCCAGCGCGAAAGGCATCAAGAAGGGCGGCGGCTTGTTCAGCAGTCACGGGCAGAGGATGCGCCGGCGCGGGCGCGGATTGAAGCAAGAAGTCCTCGAATAATCGTTACTTAGTAAATCTAGCTGTAACCCACGCAACCTAGCTTGCGTAAGGAGCAAGCGATAGCGTTTTGCTGAACCCGGGAAAAAAGCTCAAGATCGATCAGCCTGCCGTCAGCGAAATAAATATGGGGAGCTGGATTTCGGTTTTCCGAGCGCTGGGCATTTGTCGGCTGGCGTACTGCGCGGACGCTTCATTATCCTCCTCCGCATGGCAACCAATCGCATCGGGATCATCGGCGGCAGTGGCTTGTACCACATCGAGGGATTTACCCATCAAAAGTGGGTGAAGGTTAAAACCCCGTTTGGCAACCCTTCGGACGAATTTCTCACGGGCCGGCTCGCTGGGCGCGAAGTCGTCTTCCTCCCCCGTCATGCGCGCGGTCACCGTATCCTCCCCAGCGAGTTGAACCACCGCGCCAACCTGTGGGCGATGAAGTCCCTTGATGTTCATTGGGTCATCAGCGTTAGCGCCGTTGGCTCGCTCCAAGCCAAGTATCGCCCGTGCGACATCGTCCTGCCCGACCAGTTCCTTGACCGCACCAAGCGCGACTTCGAGCACACGTTTTTTGGCCGCGGCATCGTCGCGCACGTCGCCTTTGCCGAGCCCATTTGCGAGGAGTTGCGCCAACTGCTGCTCAAGTCCGCCAAGGCCACACAAGCCCGCGTCCACGACGGCGGCACTTATGTGAACATGGAAGGTCCCGCCTTTAGCACCCGCGCCGAGTCGCTCACCAATCATAAACTTGGCTACGACGTCATCGGCATGACCAATCTCGGCGAGGCCAAGTGCGCCCGCGAAGCCGAGATCGCCTACGCCACGATGGCGATGATCACCGACTACGATTGCTGGAAAGTGGACGAGGCCCACGTGACGGTCGAGATGGTCATCGAGAACCTGAAGCGTAACGCCCAGACCGCCCAGTGCATCATTCAGCACGTCCTGCCGCGCATTCCAACCGTACCGGCTTGGCCGTGCCACTCAGCGTTGCGCAACGCGATCATGACTGACCCGAAGCTTTGGCCCGCGAAGACGAAGAAGGAGTTGTTCCCGCTGCTGAAGAAATACCTCTGACGTCCGGCGCCGCAAACGTTGCGGGCCCAAACGGAGTTGGACAGCGACGTGGCTGTCGGGGAACACAGGCCAGCGGCTTGTGGTTTCGGCACCCCGCTAAAAACTTTGATGCCCCATTCTGGCTCGCCGCGTAACCAAGCAAGTCAGCAAAAAGGAATCGTGGTCGAGACAGCCTCGGCGGCGCAGGGAATACGTGTGCTCCTATCTTACTCAGAACTTACGCTTGGGCACTTCGAGCGTGATAGGCTTGCGATCTATTGCCCGAGGCGCATCAGGTTGGCGCAGAACGGTGCCGGCCGCGCCATAGTTGAGCGGGTTCTTCGGGTCAAAGTCGCCCAGACCGCCGCGCGGGCTGAGTTCCATTCCAGAGCGGCCTCCGGGAGCCAGCCCACTTGGCGCGGTCCGCCGGAAATCTCCGCCCGGTGCACTGATGGCCGTCGCTGGAGCGCGGGGATTTTAGCTTGGCCGAGACCTCGGGCAGGATTTCGAAAGGCGGTGACAAAGGGTGATTTGAGGGCGTGGTTGAAGTTCAGCGGCAGGCTGCCAATAGTCTCGAGCGTGTTAATGTAACTAAGCCGGGCACCGACCAAGCCAATCAAGTGCCGGAGGTATGGAGGCTAATCAACCTGTTGGGCCTCAAGAAACATCGCCTTACTGAGTGAAGTAAAGAAGTCCTGATAGGGCTGCGGGTCGGAGACAGCATTAAGTCCGTATTGAGCGCTAGCACGAACTATTAACTGCTTTTCGCCCTTGGGGCGAATAGATACGGTCATGACTAGATTGTACCCCTTCAACTTAGTGGCTGTAACGCTACCTAGAACCGAGTCAGATTTGTCTATGACGAAACCGAGGTCTTGTAGAGTGGCCATGATCGTACGCAAAGTTTTCTCGGAATCGGTGGTATCGAACGCGCGCGATTGCATCCTCCGCAGTTCTACCTGACCCTTGTCGGTTTTTAGGAGTTGCTCGCGGGACGACACGCATCCGGCAAACACGAGAGCAGAGAGAGCGACCGAAACAATCAATGAATTTCGCATACAAGATTTGGGTTCAAATGTCGTTGGCAGTTAAAAAGAGTGATTTCGACAAGGCACTAAAGAACTCCTGGTATTGCTTCGGGTCTTTAAGTTGTTCCAGTTGACTGACCTGATTGTATTCATTATATACCATTCTCTGAAAAGTGACGCGGACTACTATATCGTCGGCGTTTTCTCCCGAGGGTTTAGTGACCACCGACGCTTTGAGACGCTGATTTATGTCAATCGGCATGTTGGCACCTATGACAGCAAAAAGAACCTTAGCGGCCACTTGCCCCCCCTCTACCGCTGACCTGTCCTTGTAACCAACAATCAAGCCCACTTTCGGACTGCTTTCGCTCAGGTTGAAACCCAAGTCTTGCAGCAATGCCGCACAGGCTTTTAAAACCTTCTCCTCATCACGTGTCTGAAAGCGGCGACTTTGCATCTTCCGATCGTCCAGCGTGGTCGGCGTCATCGCCAACGCCCCTTTGGGGACTGCTGTTTCACAGCCTGTGAACAAGAACAAAACTGCCGAAATCAAGCAGGTAGATATGATAAGTTTCATGGCCTTAGAATGATGAAGAGTGATATGCAAAGTTTTTAACTTTTTGGTTTTCGTCGAACTTTATGACGATCGTGAGCGTCCGCTGTGTGGTGGTCGCAGCCCCACTCCCGCCGCTGACACCACCCAACAACAAGAACACGCCGCCCTCGGATCGGGAGTAAGATGCGGTAGTGGCTATCTTGTCGTAAACCCAACTTTCCCTTCGTTGCTCATCGGTGGTCACGATGTTTGGGGATCCCAGCGCAGCTATCACATCGGCGCTGGACATGCCGGGGCGAATCTCTTTTTGAACCTTCCCGACGGTCAGGCGTTCCGCATTATCTGCGGACCTTTGCGTTTGGCCGGCGTGATAACTGGTGTTCTGGCAACCGGTGATGACTGAAGCTAGAACCGTTAGGATTAATGTGGGATATGGAATAGTCTTCACAAGAGAGCTCATAGTCTTAAATCGAATTAAGTCTTTGTGGTGGAATCTTCTACAATAGTCAACATCATATCTTAGCTCATTTGGAGCCCCAAGAGAGGCGTGAAGCCCATTGCTAGTCCTGATGCAGCGGCGCTTCAGGCGGTTGGGAGGGCAACCACATTCGCCGGCGCGGTTTCGGCAGTCGCAACCCTAAAGGTCATGCGCTTAGCCACCATTCTAATTCTTGCCGGCTGGAACTGTTTCGATTTGCTTGACCTAGAGCCCATCGTCAGCCGCGCCCGCGCGGTCAGTCTTTCAGGGGCACCGTTCACTCGCTCGAATGTCACTCCGCCAACGCGCGGCCCTTAAACCAAAACTCTCGTCGGTTGCTAGCCGCACAACTCTTGGACTTGTCGGCTGCCTTTGTCGGTGTAGGGGGGCGATCAACTCTTCGAACAATCCCGACACCGCTACCGGTTTGATAGTGTCGGTGCCTGACCAGCAGTTTCCCGGCACCGCAACTCCCTAGGTTTTTTTGGTTGTGCGCGCGAATATGAACGACCATTTCTAGGAATAGACCGGAAGCGCGGGAAGTTCACCGATCTGCCATCCACGTGGTCTGTTCATCCAGAGGCACATCGTCCTGCCCGACCAGTTCCTTGACCGCACCAAGCGCGACTTCGAGCACACGTTTTTTGGCCGCGGCATCGTCGCGCACGTCGCCTTTGCCGAGCCCATTTGCGAGGAGTTGCGCCAACTGCTGCTCAAGTCCGCCAAGGCCACACAAGCCCGCGTCCACGACGGCGGCACTTATGTGAACATGGAAGGTCCCGCCTTTAGCACCCGCGCCGAGTCGCTCACCAATCATAAACTTGGCTACGACGTCATCGGCATGACCAATCTCGGCGAGGCCAAGTGCGCCCGCGAAGCCGAGATCGCCTACGCCACGATGGCGATGATCACCGACTACGATTGCTGGAAAGTGGACGAGGCCCACGTGACGGTCGAGATGGTCATCGAGAACCTGAAGCGTAACGCCCAGACCGCCCAGTGCATCATTCAGCACGTCCTGCCGCGCATTCCAACCGTACCGGCTTGGCCGTGCCACTCAGCGTTGCGCAACGCGATCATGACTGACCCGAAGCTTTGGCCCGCGAAGACGAAGAAGGAGTTGTTCCCGCTGCTGAAGAAATACCTCTGACGTCCGGCGCCGCAAACGTTGCGGGCCCAAACGGAGTTGGACAGCGACGTGGCTGTCGGGGAACACAGGCCAGCGGCTTGTGGTTTCGGCACCCCGCTAAAAACTTTGATGCCCCATTCTGGCTCGCCGCGTAACCAAGCAAGTCAGCAAAAAGGAATCGTGGTCGAGACAGCCTCGGCGGCGCAGGGAATACGTGTGCTCCTATCTTACTCAGAACTTACGCTTGGGCACTTCGAGCGTGATAGGCTTGCGATCTATTGCCCGAGGCGCATCAGGTTGGCGCAGAACGGTGCCGGCCGCGCCATAGTTGAGCGGGTTCTTCGGGTCAAAGTCGCCCAGACCGCCGCGCGGGCTGAGTTCCATTCCAGAGCGGCCTCCGGGAGCCAGCCCACTTGGCGCGGTCCGCCGGAAATCTCCGCCCGGTGCACTGATGGCCGTCGCTGGAGCGGCTCCGCGTCCACCCGCTAGGGTGACGCCGCCGGAGGTCTGCGCCCACGGGTTGGCAAAAGTGCGCTTGAAATCATCGAGGTTGGCGGCGCGCTCACGTTCGCGCTCCCGGGCATCGGAAAAAATCCGCCCTCCACCACCCGCGCGCGCGTCGCCCGCGCCGAACCATGCGGAGCCACCAGGACCGCCGCGCTCGTTCGCCACGCTGCGCGGTTCCCAGCCAGTGCGAGTGCGCTGGTCGTTGTCTTGGCCAGACTCACCCGTGCGGGGTGCGGGGCGGTTGCTATCGGATTTGCGCGCGGGGCCAGGATTACGATTACGTGCGGAGTCGCCTGCGCCGTCCGGGTCATCGAATGGCCGGCCCGACGGAGATTTTCCGTCAACTGAATTGTCGCGCTCGCCGCGGTCGCGTTGGTCGCTGCGGGCTTCGCGGGCGCGGTCAGACTCGGACTTGCTGGCGTCTTGCTGGATGCTCTCGGGGGATTGCTGCAGCCAGTTGCGGCGCCGATCTTGCTCCTCCGTCTGGCGGCGCGTCAGGCCGGTGGTGGGCGTGATGGCCGGCCCGGGGGCAAGGAAGGTGTCCATCGGCAAGTCTGGGCGCGTAATGACGCGGTCATTGCGAGCCTCGGCAGGCAGCAGCGGCGCGCGTACCACCAATTCGCGCGGTTGTGCCGGGCCGGAGCGACCGGAAAAGCGGATTGGCTCGCCCGCCGTGACGATAGCAACGGGTAGCATCAACCACGCGGCAACTCGCAACGGTGTAGGACCGAAACGCATGAATTTGAGATAACCCACGGCGGCGCGCGGGTCAAAAGGGAAAGTGGCTTAGGGCCTCGGGTTTTTCCTGCAGTTACGCGGCTGGCGAGCCGACTAGCGACTTGTTTCCGAGAGGTGTATAACTAGGCTGCTCGCATCCATTCTGAGTCCGTTATGCCGAACCTCTTTGCCCCCCGCCTCGGCTTCGACAACTACGCTCTCCGCGCGTTGGGTTGGAAGGCCAGCCAGTTGCTCGACTATGCCGCCAAGGTCCAGCTCGACGCGGTGTTGTTCTCGGATTTCGATGTGTTCGAGTCGCTGGCTGACGACCACCTGCGCGATTTGAAGCGCCGAGCAAATGATCTGGGCATCCAGCTTTATGCGGGGATGTTGAGCATCTGTCCTTCGTCGGTGATCTTCGACCCCCGCCGCGGCTCGGCGGAGGCGCAGCTGCGTTTGTGCCTGCGCATTGCCCGGCTGCTCGGATCACCGGTTGCTCGCTGCGTGCTGGGTAAGGTTGAGGATCGCCGTAGCCCCGGTGGTATCGCCGCGCGCATTGCCGAGACGCTCACCGTGCTGCGCGCCGTGCGCACCGAGGCGCTGGATGCGGGGGTCCGGATCGCTGTTGAGAACCACGCCGGAGACATGAACTCAGCCGAGTTGCTGGAGCTGATTGACGCTGCCGGCCGGGACTTTGTGGGCGCGACGCTCGACACGGGCAACGCACTCTGGGCGTTGGAGGAGCCGCTCCACGCGCTCGAAACCCTCGGCCCCGTCACTGTCTGCACCGGCATCCGCGACTCGCATCTGTGGGAGACGCCCGAGGGCGCGACGCTTCAGTGGACCTCCGTCGGCACGGGGTTGGTGGACTGGGCGAAATTCTTCCGGCGCTTCACCGAGTTGTGCCCGCAGGCCCCGGTCATCATCGAGACCATTTCCGGCCGGCCGATCTTTCTCCCGGTGCTCCGCGACTATTTTTGGGACGCTTACCCACGCGCAACGCCCGCCACGCTCGCCGCATTGTTGCGCCTCGCGCGGGCCGGCGAACCGCGTGAGCCCTTCAACCCGCCGACGAGCGCGGCCAGCGATCCCGCCCTGCAACAATATCAACTCACGGAGCTGGAGCGCAGCGTGCGGCATTGCCGGCGCGTGTTCGCGGAACTGGCCGCGTAGCGCCCGCGGCCTTGCCCGTGCGCGGCGTTTGTGTTCCGATACCCTCCGTAAATGGAACCATGAGCATGTGGCGATACGTTCAAAATGGCCAGCCCTCCTTGCCCGTGGAGACGGGGGCCTTGCAGGCGTTGCTCGCCGGCGGCGGGTTGTCGCCTGACACTTTGGTATGGAAAGAGGGCATGACCAACTGGGTCGCGGCGAAGTCTGTGCCGGAGTTTGCCGGTGCCCGCCCGGCGTCACCGCCTGCACCACCTCCTCCGGCGGTGCCCGCCACGCCGCAGCTCCCGCCAATTCCTGCTCCGTCCGCCGCCACCGGGTCAGCCGCCGAGGACATTGAGAAGAACCGCGCTTTCGCCATCATCGCCTATCTTTGGATTTTGTTCGTCGTCGGCCTCGTCGCCGCGCCGAACTCAAAATTCGCCCGCTATCACGCCAATCAGGGGTTGATTCTGTTTCTCGCCTCCATCATCGCCTCAGGCGGTTGCCTCATTATTGGGTTCATTCCATTCGTGAACTTGATCCTGATGCTCGCCGTGCCTTTGCTTTGGCTGGCGGGCGTGGTGCTCATGATTCTGGGCATCGTCAATGCCGCCGGCGGCCAGTTCAAACCGCTGCCGCTCATCGGCCACTACGAGTTGATCAAGTGACCATGCGCACCAAGGTTAAAATCTGCGGCATCACCCGGTTGTCTGATGCACTTACGGCCGCGGAGGCCGGGGCTGATGCGCTTGGCTTCATGTTTTACGAGGGCAGCAAGCGCCACCTCACTTGCGCCGCCGCCACGCAAATCATCCACGCGCTGCCGCCGTTCGTCGCCAAGGTCGGCGTGTTCGTCAACGCCAGCGCCGACACCGTGCGGACGACCATCGCCGAGTGCGGCCTCGACACCCTGCAATTCCACGGCGAGGAAACGCCGGAGTTTTGCCGGCAGTTTGCTCCGCTCAAAGTGATCAAAGCTTTTCGCATCCAGAACGCCGAATCGCTCAAGCCGCTGTCCGACTACGCCGTGGACGCGTGGTTGCTCGACAGCTACGTGTCCGGTCAACTTGGCGGCACCGGCGCAAAGTTTAACTGGGAGCTTGCTGCGCAAGCGAAGGAACTTGGCCGCCCGGTCATCCTCGCCGGCGGCCTGACGCCCCAGAACGTCGCCGACGCCGTCCAGCAGGTCTGGCCCTTCGGCGTGGACGTGTCCAGCGGCGTCGAGACGGCCCCCGGCCAAAAGGACGCCGGGCTCGTGCGCCGGTTCGTGGACATCATCCGCGACGCCGAGCGCGACCTCGCGTAGCTGCATTGACTTGCGGCGCGCGGGCGGTGACTTTGGGCGCGTCACTCCGCATGAGCCGAACCGTTGTCGCCGCATTGACATTGCTTCTATTCGAGGCCGGCTCTGCACGCGCCGCCGGCCCGGCTATGGATTACGCCAAGGATATCAAGCCGATCCTTCGTGACCGTTGCTACGCCTGCCACGGCGCATTGCAGCAGAAGTCTGGCCTCCGTCTCGATACCGCTGAACTGGCCAAGCGCGCCGCTCGCTCATCCCCGCCGACGAACACTCGCCTGACGCGGAGTTGCCGGCTCAGCACGAGCACATCCGCGCGCTTGCCGGGCGTGAGGCTGCCGGTGTCGTGAGCGATGCCCGCGCGTTCCGCCGGCGTTAGGCTCGCCATGCGGATGACTTCAGGCAGCGATGCGGAGGTCATGGCCTTCATCTTTTGCACCATGGTATCGAGGCCGACGACCGAGCTGGCCAGCGCGCCCCCGCCCGGCACGAAACCAACGCGGCCATCGCTCTCAATCCATTCGCCGTCCGCCGCGCAGCCGAAACGGTAGCGGCCCGGCGGCATGTCCATCGCGCGGTTCGCGTCGGTGACCAGACACAGCCGGCGCGGGCCAAGCTGGCGATAGGCGAACTCCAGCAGCTCCGGCGACAGGTGGCAGCCGTCCGCGATGACCTCGGTGCTCATCGCCTCGTGCGCGAGGACGAACTGCTCCATGCTCGCTTGCATCGGCGTGCCGTAGCGCTGGCGCAGCGACGCGACGGAACTCATCGCGCACCAAAAGTGGTCCACGTGCCGCATGCCGGCGCGGAAGGCGCGGGCCATCTCAGCCCAAGTCGCATTGGAGTGGCCGCAGGTGACGAGGCAGCCGTGGCGCTTGGCTTCGCGGTAGAACGCCTCCGCTGCCGGCAGTTCCGCCGCGCATGTCGCGATGCGGATGATGCCGGTGGCGAAGTGCCGCCGATACTCGCGCGCGTCTGGGTCGCGCCGGCCCGCCTGCGAGTGGCAGCCGACCTTGTCCGGCGCGAAGTAAGGTCCGTAGAAGTGGACGCCCGCGATACGCGCGCCTTCGGCGACATTTCCATCCCGCCGCACTTCCGCACACGCTTTGAGCATCGCGGAGAGCTGCGCGGGCGAGCCGGTCGTGGTGGTGGGAAAAATGGTTGTCGTGCCGTGCCGTGCGTGCGCGCGGCAGGCAGTGCGGACGGCGTCAGTCGTGCCGTCCATGAAGTCCGCGCCGTCGCCGCCGTGGACGTGAATGTCCACGAAGCCCGGCGTGACATAACCACCCTTGGCATCCACCAGCTTTGCGTCACGCGGCAGCGTCCGTGCGCGGCCCACCCGCGTGATGCGTCCACCTTCACAACAGACGACGGCGTCGGGCACGACGCGGTCCGGCAGGACGGCCGTGCCGTTGTGAAAGATGAGCCGCGGAGCGGGCGAAGTTCGATTCATACTAACTGATCGAATAGAAGCACCCTTGGCCATTCCGTGACATGGAAAAGTCTTCGCAGTCGCCCGGCTTCAGGCTAAACCTTGCACATGGATACTTTGTTAAAACTGCTGCGCGATGATGCCTCGTTGAAATCCGCGCAGCTCGCCGCGATGCTTAATCTGTCGGAGGCGGAGGTCGCCGCGAGGATTAAGGCGCTCGAAGCCGACGGTACAATTCTCGGTTACCGCACCGTGCTGAATGAGGGAAAGATAGCTGACGACGTCGTGCGCGCAGTGATCGAGGTAAAAATTACGCCCGAACGCGGCGGTGGTTTCGACCGGCTGGCCGAGCGCATTGCGAAATATGACGAGGTGAAGACGTGTTATCTGATGAGCGGCGGCTACGACCTGCTTGTCGTGCTGGAGGGTGACAACCTGCGTTCGCTGGCTTCCTTCGTTGCAGAAAAACTCGCTACCATTCAGGGCGTCATTTCGACCTCCACACACTTCATGCTCAAGACCTACAAGGAGCAGGGCGTGCTCATGGGCCACGCGCAGGCGGAAGAACGGCTCGCGGTGACGCCGTGACGGGCGTCAGTTGTAGTAAAACGTGAACTTCACGTCGCGGTGGTCGGCCTGAAGCTGGCGGCGCATGTCGCTCGGCCAGCGGGGAAAGGGCGCGGGATCTTGCACCGCCTTTTGGCAAAACAGCGCATAAAGCTCGCCCACGTCAGCGTCACCGATTTTCATGTTGGTGACACGCCCATCGAAGTGGAGACGGAATTCCAACACCACCTTCCCGCGTGGGGTAGGTCGGGATTCCAGCAGGTCATACCAACGTTGCTGGATGGCTTGAATGATCGCGGCGTCGTAGGCGCCAAAGGACATGCCCCGCACGTCGAGGGCGCTGACGCCAAGATTTTTTACACCACCATCTTGTTTCATTTTCTCCCCTACAATGCCGCTTTCAGCGCGCCGGGCGAGGGCCTCCTTGATCGTACGTGGGCGGGAAACTTTTGAGTCTGCGTCGCTTGGCTCCGGCGGCGGGGTGGGTTTCGTTGTGCTGGAATTCATTGTCGGTGAGCCGAGGAAATCCGTGGTATTCTTGGCGACCTGCGTGGGCACAGGGGCGGACGGTGGGGCAGGTTTTGGTTTGGGTTGCGTATCGCCAACTGGCTTGGGAGTGGGCGGTGGCGCGGGCTGGAGCGGCTGCGGCTCAGCCTTTTTTGGCGGTGCGGGCAGGGTCTTGGCCACCGGGAGGGGTGGGGGTTGCGTTGTGGGCGTAAGTACAACTTTGGGCGCGGGGGGAGGCGGCTGAGGTTTGGGCTCAGGGGCGGTCTTGGTGTCAGGCGGAACGGGGGCTTTTGGTTGTGGTGTGGGCGGCGGCACGGCAGGGGGCAAGGGCCTCGCCACCTCGGTCACCTTGGCGAACTGTTCCTGCTTGCCGTCTATCTTCGGGACATTGGATTCGACTTTGGTGTCCGGGTTCGCGGCTTTTGTGCTGACCGAGGAATAAAACTTCGCGTCCTTAGGTGGCTCTGTGGTGAGTGCAGGATCTACATCCACGAAGGTAAGCTGGGGCATGGGCAACTCCTCCTCCGGTGGCCGTTTGAGCGCGGCAGCGATTCGCTCCAGTTCCGGGGGGAGCGGCTTGGGCTCGTCCAGCCTCATGATCAGCGCGGCAGGGTTGAGCTTCGCCGCGTGCTTCTTGAGCCAGTCTAACCAAGCCAGTTGCGGCAGGTGTGCGCGGTATTCCCAGGCAACTACCGCGAGCACATGGACAATTACGGAGCATACGAAAGCCAGCACGAACAGGCTAACCTGATCGCGCCGCGGTTGCTGCGCCTTGTCCATCGCCGGATCCACGTTGGTTAAGGTAACAGCGGACGAAATCAGCGCAAAGCCTCTTCGCCGCACTTCGTGGACGTTTCCGCGCTCGACGGACCGGGGGCGCGAATGCTTGCCTAGCAAGGTGAACCGGGCACAAACCGATGAATTTTACCTGCGCCGTGCGTTGCAACTAGCACGCCGCGGCCGCGGTCGCACGTCGCCTAATCCCATGGTCGGCGCAGTCCTTGTACGCGGCCGTAAGGTTATTGGCGAGGGCTGGCATCGCCGTGCTGGCGGGCCGCACGCAGAGATTGAGACGTTGTGCGCTGCGACGCAGCGTGGTGAACGCGTCTCTGGCGCGACGTTATACGTGACCCTCGAACCGTGCTGCACGCATGGGCGAACGCCACCCTGCACCGAAGCAATTCTTGCAGCCGGTATCCGACGCGTTGTCGTGGCCGCGACAGATCCCAATCCAAATCACGCCGGGAAGGGGCTGGAGATTTTGCGTAGGGCAGGCGTAAAGGTGGATTTGGCGAAAGCCACCAGTGCGGTGGCCAATGAGGCCGCGCGGCTGAACGAAGCGTTCAACCATTGGATCCTCCAGCGCACGCCGTTTGTTACCGTAAAAGCAGCGATGACCCTCGACGGCAAGATCGCCACGGCTGGTGGTGAATCCAAGTGGATCACAGGCGAGCCCGCGCGACGCGTCGCGCAGCAGCTCCGCTACGATTCGGACGCGGTGCTCGTTGGCATCAACACCGTGCTCGCAGACAACCCTAGCCTTACCGCACGTGGTCCCGGCGGACGCGTCCGCAAGGTGCTTCAGCGTATCGTGCTCGATTCACTAGCCCGCACTCCTCTAAACGCGATGCTAACGAGCGACAAGTTCGCCGCGTTAACAACCATTGTGGTCAGCCGTGCGGCCCCGGCTCGCCGCGTAAAGGCGCTCGCCCGAAAAGTTCGCGTGCTCGTCGCTCCCGTGCAGGCCGGTCGCATCAACCTGCGCTGGCTGCTAAAGCGACTCGGCACCGGAAGCGTAACTCGGTTGCTGGTCGAAGGCGGGGGAGAGGTGAACGCATCGTTCTTGGAAGCGGGTTTGGCCCAGCGCGTGGCGTTTTTCTACGCGCCGAAAATCCTAGGCGGACGCGCTGCACGGCGCGGAGTCGCGGGCGTCGGAGCAAAGCAACGGGCCGACCTCATACCACTGCGCGAGGTTGAGTGGCGGCGCGTGGGAGAAGATTTGATGCTGTCGGCGCGGGTGGGGCAGGAGCAGAATTAGGAAGAAGTTAAGAATGGGAAAGATTGGAACCATGTTCACGGGAATTATCGAAGAAACGGGAACAGTGACGGGTGTGCGGCCAACAGACGCCGGCATTCAGCTCAACGTGCGTTGCCGCCTGGTTGGGCGCGGACTTAAGCTCGGCGACAGCATTGCGGTAAATGGCTGTTGCCTAACCGTTGTAAAACAATCCATGCACGGGCGCGGCAAACTTGTGCGCTTCGACCTGCTGCGTGAAACTTGGCAGCGGACGAATCTTCAGTTTGCCAGAGTTGGCGCGCTCGTAAACCTCGAGCGATCGCTGGCTGTCGGCGGCCGGCTGGGCGGACACTTCGTCACCGGTCATGTGGACGGCGTGGGTCGCATCTCGCGCTGGGAGCGGGCTGGCGCGGATCACGTGCTCGACATCGCTGCATCGCCGGATGTGCGGCGCTACGTTGTTTTCAAAGGCTCCATCGCCGTAGACGGCATCAGCCTGACCGTGGCTGGCGTGACCAGGGCCGGCTTCCGCATTTGGATTATTCCGCACACGTTCGCGGTGACCGCGCTGCACGAGCGGAAGGTGGGCGATATGGTGAACCTAGAAGCCGATTTGTTGGGTAAGTATGTGGAACGGTTCTTCGCCGGCCGGCCGCGTAAGTAACAGCTTACTTTGGGCGACCTGTTCCACATAGTCATTCCGCGCCTCCCGGAGCGAGAAATTACCCCTTGCACCGCGACCGACCGTTGCCTACAGTTCGCACTCTTTTTTAAGAAAGCTTTGATTTATGCGTCGTCCCAAAGGCATTAAGACCAAGAAGTCGGTCGCCAAGCGGTTCAAGATCACTGGCAGCGGCAAGATTCTCCGTGCGCACGCCGGCCGTCGCCATTTGCTCACTGGCAAAAATGCCAAGCGCCGCCGCCGCCTCGGTAAGGCCGCCCTCGTGGACAAGACCGATGAATACCGTGTCCTAGCCAGCTTGCCGTTCAGCCACTGAGGCTCCACTTTCGGCTCACTCTTTACCCCCTACTGATCCATGCGCGTCACTAACGCTCCCGCTTCCCGCCGTCGTCGCAAACGGATGATCAAGGCCGCCAAGGGCTACCGCCTAAAGCGCTCCAAGCTCTACCGTTATGCCTCTGACGCCGTTGACCACGCCCGGCAATACGCTTACCGCGATCGCAAGACCAAGAAGCGGCTCTACCGCCGTCTCTGGCAGGTGCGCATCAACGCAGCCACCCGCGCGGCCGGTCTCACCTATAGCCGCTTCATGGAAGGCCTCAAGGCCGCCAAAGTCGCACTCGACCGCAAGGTGCTCTCCGAACTCGCCGCCACCGACGCTGCCGCGTTTGGCGAGTTGATCAAGACCGCGCAGGCCGCCCTTGCCACCAAGACCGGGGTCACGCTCGCGAAGGCTTAAGCGACCACTTTAACCGCTTTCCACCACGGGCGACCCGCACAGGGCCGCCCGTTTTCTTTTCCATCCATGCCCCTGCGACTCTCCGCCGCCATGCCCAAGGAACATTTTTCCTTTGCGTCAGGTGGGCCCTTTCGCGGCTAATCATCTCGCCCTATGTCATTGCTCGCCCAACTCGACCCGTTGAAAGCTGAGGCCCTCGCCGCCCTCCTCGCTGCCACCGATCTGCCTGCGCTGGAGCAGACCAAAGGCGCGTTTCTCGGGGGCGACGGCAAGTTCACTGCGCTGATGAAGCAACTTGGCTCGCTGCCGAAGGAGGAACGCCCCGCCGCCGGCAAGGCCATCAACGCCGTAAAGGCCGAACTCGAAACCGCCCTCGCCGCCCGCCGCAGTGAACTCGAACTCAAAGCCGCGCTGCCCAAGGAACCCACCGACTGGACGCTCCCCGGTCGCCGCCTCGCCGTGGGCCGCCTGCACCCGCTCACGCAAGTCACCGACGACATCGTCCGCGCCTTTCGTAAGCTTGGCTTCGTTGTCGCTGACGGCCCGGAAATCGAGGACGAGTATCACTGCTTCGATGCCCTGAACACGCCCGCCGACCACCCCGCGCGCGACAGCCAAGACACCTTCTACGTCGGCGACAACTCGAAACCCGCGAGCCAAAATACGAAACTTCCGCTCCTTCGGACGCACACCAGCTCGGTTCAAATCCGCGTGATGAAGTCCCAGCCGCCGCCCATCCGCATCATCGTCCCTGGCCGGGTGTATCGCCGCGACAACGCCGACGCCACGCACAACCCGACCTTCCACCAGATCGAAGGCCTCTACGTGGACAAGCAGGTCACCGTCGGCGACCTCAAGGGCACGGTGGAAGCTGTTTTCAAAGACGTGCTCGGCAGCGATGTGAAGCTCCGCTTCCGCCCGCATTACTTCAGCTACACCGAGCCGAGCCTGGAAATTGATTTCACCAACGCGCTCGTGAAGAAGCTTGGCAAGGACTGGCTCGAGATCGCCGGTTGCGGGATGGTTCACCCGCAGGTCTTTGAAAACGTCGGCTACGATCCCGAGGTCTGGACCGGTTGGGCCTTCGGCTTCGGCATCGAACGCATCGCCATGCTTCGCTACGGCATCACGGACATCCGTCTCTTCTACGAGAACGATGTGCGGTTTCTGCGGCAATTCTGAATATTAGATTTCCCTTAGACATGAAAGTCACCCTCAACTGGCTCAAGCAATACGTTGATTTCAACTGGTCGCCCGAGGAACTGGCGGAGCGGCTCACCATGCTCGGCCTCGAAGTCGAGGGCGTGCAGCGGCTCGGAGGCGAGTTCG
>Ga0194117_10003588_pt1 | contig 15508 bp, 14 predicted proteins | sample TA2MahsurfametaG_FD_160579 | JGI IMG/M metagenome (GOLD analysis project Ga0194117, IMG submission 160579) | Freshwater microbial communities from Lake Tanganyika, Tanzania - TA2015009 Mahale N1 surface | ecosystem: Environmental > Aquatic > Freshwater > Lake | place: Tanzania: Lake Tanganyika...
GGGGATAAGTTCCCCAAAATTTATTCTTTATTTCGGTATCACTAAAAACTTGTTTCCATTTATCCAAATCTATCGATTTATTTGTTACATGATTGTCATTTTTTAAATATTGTTGGTCTTTATTATTAATATTATGATTTGCTGCAATTTTTAATGCAGTTGAAATCATCGTAGGAGTAAAACCATAGTGTTTGAAAATAAGTGTTAAAGTGCCATTAAAATTTGACATTAAATCTTCGTATTTTGTCTCTAAAAAATTAGGCATATTATAATTCCAATTATACATATCCATTATTGTATTTTTACTAGATTCTTTATATAATTGATTCTTCATTTCAAAATAAATTCCATCTTTCTCTTTCAGCAAATTTAACACATTTTTATAAGTTTTATTTTCTAACTTTTGAATTTTATTATTTGCCCATGGTTCATCAGTAATTTTATGATATTCGTATGCACTAATGATAATTCCACATGGATTTCTAATCATATGACTGCCAATAATTGGTCGATGAATTTTACTAAAATCAATATGACTATGATTTTCCATCCAAATATCCGTGTCACTTCTTAGTTTATTTTGAGAACAATATTGGAATTTAAGTTTGAAATGCTTACAAACATCTCGAAGTATTTTCATCATAACATAAGTTCCTGTTTTATGATGACAACAATGAATTATTAATTTTTTAGGCATTTATAATATTCAATAGAATAAATTTAGAAATATCTATTTTATTAATCAACATCTGATTCAATATCCTCTCTGAATTTCACTCCAACAAATCCTTTTCCTAAACGTTTGTTATCGGCTCCATAAACATTGTTTTTGAATTCAACAACTGTATTTGAAAAACATTTCTTCATGCGTTCTAGGAATTCACCCTGAGTGCTAAAAGGCATCCGTCCAGAACCACCTTGATAATCTCTGAAAAATTCTTTGAAATTATCCTGCAGTTCTTTCGGCGTAATAATATCCTTTTTATCACCCGTAATATTCAAAGAAATATCAATGAATTCTGAGAAAACATCATATTGTTGAACTAAATACCTTGAATGTGCATTGACTACTTCTGGAATTTTGATTTTCTCATCATTCTGGACATAAATGCGGCATTTCTCCAGTAATATAATCATATATTGCTGTCTGTATTGGACGCAATCTTTGAGTTTCGTTTTGAGGTTAGGGTCCGCTTTGAATTCATTGGGGCGCTTTGGCTCTCCATCGATGAATCGATTTGGAAAGTTGATGCCTTTGTATCTGCGCAGGAAACCGCCGTCTTGGGCGTCATCAATTTTCGGCATTTTATTGCAGAGCATCACCAATTTGAACATAGGTGCATCACAAATTTCCGGTTCAGGAGCGTGAGCCTTACGAACTTGGAGTTTGTCATTTCCAGTGAGTTCTTTGATGTAGTCCTGATTCAAGAATTTACCCTTAGGAGGCTCATTTACTTGAACATAGCGTTTCTTTAAAACACTAATCATTTTGGAATTTTGACCGTCCTGAGAGCTCGACACATTTGTGAGATAGGCGTTATCCAATGTTCCAGAGTAATCACCCAGAGCATTATCATGCAAAGTAGTAATCACTCCTTTTCCATTTCCACCGGATCCCTCCAAATTGACGAATAGCTCATTTTTATTGCGACCAATTAAGGTTGATCCCAGGAATATCCACATAAAATTGCGGACATCTGGGTCCGGCAATGATTTCTCAAAGAGGTCCTCAATTTCAGCGCGAATGTCTGGAATAATTTGATCCGTGTAATCATAACCAGTCGAATAACTGATTAAATCATCTGGATTCATTTGACGGAATATTCCCGCCTTGAGGTCGAAGACTCCATTGTTGAATCCAAGGAGATAAATATTCATGTCGAGTTTTTTGTAGAATTCCTCGTCATAAAATAATTCCTTGGATTCATTCACAATGGATGTCTTGTATGAGTGATTCTTGAGAAGCTTGATTGATGCACTAAGACGGGTCTTCTCATCAATCAGCTTATCATTATCATCAACATCGCCTTTTCTCAATAATTCCTTATTAATGTTTATCTCATAATTCACCAGAATACTGCGAACTTCACGCGATAAATCTTTCATAAAGGGGATATTGGATTCCTGCTGTCGCCAGAGTCCATTATTACACATAAACCAGCGGTCTTTTGAATAAACAAATTTATCCTTGAGCACATAATGTGCCAAATCGGCAAACTCAGAGTGAGTATTTCGCATGGCTTTCTTCATAAGAGAGAAAAGATCATCTTGCTTCTCATAGATGCGCATGACTTCAAAGTACTTCTCTGGATTGTCCTGGCGTGCCATCAATTGGAGGCTTCCAATGGTCACCTTCCTTTCAGACGCATAATTGGCATAAGTTTGCGTCCATAATTTCTCACAATGGTTCTCATCATATTTGTCCGAAGACTGCGACCATGATTTCCACAGATCCAAATTATCCTCGCCGTGATTATATAGAATGGCTCCAATCAAGAACCATTTTTCATAATCATCGACACGGCATGGATGCAAAAGCTGCAACAATTGTGCCAGATATTCTTTTGTTTTCTTGGATTCCTCTGGCTGGTCACAGGCGACCAATTCCTTCAAATTCACTTTCTTTTCTGCTTTCGTGTCTTTGGCGATCTTCTTTGTAGGGTGTTCGTCAAGACGGTTCTGAATTGAGAGTAATTTTACCAGCAAATAGTTTTCCTCGGGCAATTCACATTCATCCAAATCACCGTCCAAAATATGCGTCAGCACATAAGATTGCGCTTTGAGTTCCTTGCGGGAACCATACATAATCCAGTTATTCCTTTCAATCACGGACTCATCAATAATTTTATCAATGGAGTTCGTGCATTGATTGAAAAAAGAATGAAATTCAGGGTCCTGGTATTTATCAATAATTTGCTGGCGGACTTTTGCCTGTGCTTCATAAGAAATGCTCAAAAAAGGAAACATAATATGTATTCCGTCTTTTGATAATTTCTTTTTCGAATCAGCCTCTGGATGGTCTTTTTCAAGAACATACGCACAAATTTCCTCATCATTCAGAGTAGAATCCGTGACATCATTAAAGGCATTTTGGTAATCTCTGACGAGATTTTGGATGTCTTCAAATGTATATTTCCTTTCGGGGGATTCTTCATAATCATATCGCAAATCAATATCAATACAAGGCTTTCCATACTTTTCCATATGACGCTCCGACAAATAACAGGGCTTCTTTTTCGTAAGGACCTGCTCCGCATAAGTTTTGTAGAATTTGTCATTGCTGACTATCTTGTATTTTCCGACGCGGGTATATGGGCTGAGAGAAGTGTGGGTAAAATCCGCACCAGTGGTCTCATTCTCTAAAAGATAATCTTTTAAAGCGTTACTCATTTGTGTTGTTATATTCTTGAGAAAAGGATTACTATTTTATATTTCAATTTTTTTATATTCTATATAAAATAAAATGATTGGAAGAATAATTTTTTTCATATTCTTAATATTACAGCCCTTTATTGGAAATGCTATTACAAGCAAATTTTTTAATTCCAATTTGAATTCTAAAAATAGAGAATGGTATTCCAAGTTGAAACAATCCCCTCTAACGCCGCCGCCAATTGTTTTTCCAATTGTTTGGAGTATTTTATACTTACTACTGGGATTGTCCGCAGTTTTTTACTTAATGAGGCAAAAACTATTGCCCAATTTAGTACCTTATATTTTGCCATATGAGGCGCAAATGTTGCTAAATTTCGCGTGGAGTGTGGTATTTTTTGGGCTCCAAAAGCCGAAGATTTCATTAATAATTATTTTTGCAATGATTGGATTAACTGGATATTTATTGTGGATGAGTAGGGGTAAAAGACTGTCATTTTGGACACTAGCACCTTATTTTATCTGGATTTTGTTTGCGATGTATTTGAATTTTTATATTGTTGTAAATAATAATGATAAATAATATGAAGGCAGTTTGTGTTTTAGATTCCCAGACTACGAAAAAAGGAGTATCAGGTATCGTATATTTGGAGGAAACAGCAGACAAAAAGACTCGCATTTACGGCAGCATTCGTGGGCTGCGCCCTGGGCTGCATGGTTTTCACATTCATGAAGCCGGTGATATGACGAAAGGATGTGATTCAGCGTGCGCTCATTATAATCCTCATGGTCATAATCATGGTGGGCTGACTGCAAAAAAAAGACATATTGGTGATTTAGGAAATATAGAAGCGGGTAAAAATGGGGTGGCGACAATTGATATATTGGACAGGTTTGTGAAATTGAGAGGGAAATACTCTGTGATTGGGCGGTCACTAGTTGTACATGAAGATGAGGATGATTTAGGAAATGGAAATCATGAGGATAGTTTGACAACCGGACATTCTGGAAAAAGGCTGGCATGTGGAGTAATTGGTTACGCAAAAATATAATAATATTATATATGACTAGAATGAGCTTTTACTATTTGGCGTATTATATGCAAAAGCAATTTATAAAAAAAATGGCGCCAAAGCCACCAATGCCACCACAAGCTCCACCACCTTCTTCTGACAAAGACAAAGAAGATTATAAAGAAGAATTTGAGCCAAACCCGGACTATGGGCGGGATTTTTAGTAAGGTGACTTAAGCTTGAATTGGGTTACTAATTTCTGGCGAGTCTGATTATAAACCCAATCTCCCAATTGGGCGCTTACTTCGTTTGTTTGAAATGTATGTATTCCTCCATATACTCGGGAAAGCCCCGCCATATCCGCCAAGTCTTGCAAAGTTTTATATTGCAAGACTGTCCTTTCTTTGGGTGTAACACCCGGCTCAATTGTACTGCTTCCTTGGTCAAAAATGAATTCTCCTAGGCAAACTGTTTTATCATTGACGTTCAAGGATGGACATAGTGCTATATTATTCGGGATAGTTACAACAGTGAATCCATCATATAAAGCCGGATTTTTGAACCACCAATTCAACAATTTTGCGGCAACCGTGGAAAATGTGGTGTGCCCACTGGCGACATCGGGGAATGGCGGCGTTACAAAATTAAAATTCTGATAGGGCAGCCATTGTTTGCCTGGAATTGGAGCAGGGCTAGTGGATTGTAAAGGGGTCCAGGATGTGAGGGTTTGATTGGCGTAGTAGTTCCGGATAAGGTTGATGGGTCGCGCCTGGTTATAAGTGGATTTATAATACCATGCACTTACACTGGCATCAAATAAACCCGCAGCAAGACTGAAATACATTTTCAGGTCATTCATGGAGGATTGCTTGTATTTCTGGGATAATTGCATGGCAATAATAATAAAGAAACCGGGGGGTGGCAGGGCTTTTTTCGAGGACCCGGCGAAAAACTCGGCAATTATCTTTTTGCGGTCATCTAAATCTTTATACACATCCAGTAAAAGGTCAGTCTGAGTTTTCAGTCCATTCTCCCAAGTGGTCGATATTTTGGAGGCAAGATTGATGATATTTTTGGTAGGAGTCACCGCAAAGCCGGTGTTTTTGTAGAAATTTATCCCAAGGAAATTCTGAATTTTGAACGAAGCTGGATTTGACTGGACAATAAGGGGCAAATTATTAGTGCCTTTTACTGCGCCAGTGGGGACAATTAGTTGTTCCCATTTTGGGTTTGGGGTGGGAGTGAAATTGGTGCCAGTGTAATCCGCGGGGAGTCCTGTGGTATTTTTTGTGGCAAACCCGGCGCGCTCCAATTCTAAAGTTTTGCCAGAAAGGTGAGATTGGGAATATTGGATGAGGTTATCAAGAAATTGGGAATGGATTGGAATAAGTTTCACACCATAATCTAACGCAGTAAGTTGAGTTGCGTTTGGATATAATTTGGCTAAAAACGCGTTATGCCCAATATACAAATAGGTTCCCAATAAATCACAACGGGTGGCTTTTGGGGAAGCGGCTATACTAGCCTTAATTTCTTTACGGTTTTTAAGAGGCATGACGCGATCCAAAGATTGAACGCCATTTTTTTCAAAAAGAGTGCCGAAATTATAGAGCATTTGGAAATAGGCATATGACAAGACGGAGAATTTTGTGGGGTTGTTGTCGGAATGCTGGATTATTTCCTGAAAATAATTCCAGATGAAGTTTGATATAATCATATGATATTATGAGAAAATTTATAAAAATTGAATAGATCACTTTTTCATTGCAAGAAAAGCTTCTTAGCAAACAAGTCGAGAGGATTGACGGATGTAATCGGTTTTCTGCAAGACGGACATACTTTTACGAACCTTCTTATGCATTCGGCACAGTAAGCTCCATGACCACAGCCCAACATAAAATAGTTTGGCTGTGATGTACTGCATATAGAACACTCTTTAGGCGCTAATTTGAGCCGAGAACCCATAAAGTTTCTAGCAGATACCTTTTTGAGATGACTCGCCAAGGTTATGGCTGCCTTTTGCTTGTTCAAGTGAAGTCTTGATTCCTCAACATACTTGTGTAGTTGATGAGGTAAGACATCATCTCCAAACTTAGACAGCTCTTGAAAGATGTCCTTTCTTGTGTCACGAATGGCAGATTCGGTCTCCCTTTGCTTGATATATAGCTCTCTAAGGTTTGCCTCAATCTGTTTTATTGCCTGGCTCTGGTCAAAAACCATTCGGTCTTTTTGAGCAATAAGCTCCTGAAGAGCACGAATCTGGTCAGAGTAGATTCTCAACCTCCTCTCACAATCTTCTGCTAAAGGAAAAAAATCCGGTTGTAATACAGCCAGATCTCTTCCAAAAAGCGAACTCACTTTACGGCTTGAATCCAGTAAAGTTGTGAGAGATTTAACCCGCTGGTCTGCTTCGGAGTGATTTGACTTTAATTCAGCCAAATTACTCCGAAGTTGATCAACTTCGGGAACAAGTTTTTCCCGAAGATAATTCTGACCCAACCGGATCAACTCATTTTTTTCGGTGATTTGAGAAGCTGATATCTGCAATTTTGATGAAAGCGATTCAGCTTTTTTGTCAAGCTCCAAGACTGTACGAAACTTGAAGAAATCTTCTACGTTCTTGGGGACAGGAAATGCTCTTGATATTTCCCAACCAAATATTTCCTTTTTTTCTTTCTGCATTGCATTGTGATAAGCAATGCAGAAAGGAATATCCAAAACGATGGTCTTGTCACACCGAAATGCATTTCTGTAATTCTCTATGAGTTCATTCCAGTAATCATCACGTGCACACTGGGAGACATTAAAACTCTTCACAGTTCCATCTGAAGATGTAACAGAAAAACTTGTCCCATTGAACTCTGGGTATCTAGACTTCATAAAAGTCCAGAAATTTGATGGTAGTTCTTCACTCATTTAAGCTAATTATTGATAAATTAAAAAATAAACCCATCAATTTTTTTTATCACATTATGTTTTTCAATAAAAGTACCAAATACTTATAATTCAAAAATTGTGATCGGTTGAGCGATAACCCATGCAAAAATGTCCTATAATATAAATCTAATGCAATCTATTTAGGTTTTCATTTGAACACTCGCACCTAAATAAATTGCTCTTTCACTTCCAATTGTTCTTTTTAAGCAACTTTGCAAAAGTGCAAAAATAGATGCTACTTTTTTGAAAAGCCAAGAGCAAATTGAGAAAGCAGCCAAAAAAGCCAACCTTTTAAGATTGTAGCATAGATAATCCACAATTTTTATAGATAAGATCTCAAATATATTCCAAAGGACTATATGAGTGTATTTCAAAATAGCACCTTTGTTTCACCTTACGTAAAACGAACCTTTCAAACTAGTCATTTGAGCATTAATATTTATAATTAGAAATTTCATGGTATTTAAAATCCCAAGAAATCCATACGTTTAGCAATGTTGTCATTCCACCACACCTCTTCTAACAACACTTCCATGGTTTCAGAAGTTGGTTCATACCCAGGGGCATTTTCTATGCCGCTACTTAAAACCGTATAAAACCGTATAATCAGATTAAAAAAGACTATGTAGCTGACATCTTGTGATCATAATCATTCCAAGAAATTAGCTACACTTTTATTTTTAATCTGATTATACGGTTTTATACGGTTTTAAGTAGCGGTGATGTCTTCCGTCTTAAACTTTTTGATTACCCTGTAAATTATCTCCATATAAAATGGAAGTGGCAGGTTGTGGTTATCACAAACTTTATTTCCAAATCTGTCAATGACAATTTGTGAAGAAAGATACAAGCTAATTGGTTTTTTATAAATTTTTGAATTATTACTTAGGCAAGAAAACCAGTTTGCTGACATGAAAACCTCAAGCATCTTTGCTAGCTGAGACCATTCTCTTGAGAGGACAAAATTGATCCAGCTTGCAAAATGTCGCTGAATTTTGCGGGGATGTTGTCAGGTCCAAGCTCTCTAAGCTTTGAGAAAAACTGCTTTTTTTTTGTTTCTAGTAAGCTAATTTGCAGTTCCATCTGTCGCTCAATCTGAGGTTCCTTCAAATTAACTTAAAGTCAAAAAGAAACGTTGCACATTTTCCGGTACAGGAAAATTTAATTGTATAGAAAATCCAAATACTGGCTTCACCGTCTCTGTTTTGGTTAGCCAATTGTGATAAGCAATGCAGAATGCAATGCTGAAATCGATTGTTTCGTCGTAGTTCTTGGCTTCGTCGTATTTCTTCAAGACCTCTCTCCAATAAGATTGGGGCGGATTGTGTGATATATTAAAGGAGCGTTGAGTACCATCCGAAAGAGTGGTGCGAAAAGTCGTCCCATCAAATTTTGGGTCAATCGTTCGTATCCACCAGTCAAAACATTTCCTATACCATGAATCATTGTCGCGATTATTAGCCATTTTTCTAAATCGATAATCATTAATAAAATTAAAAAATAAACCCATCAATTTTTTTTTCCAGCTTAACCCAGTTATAATTAGATGATGCGATTTAATGTGCCCAGAAAATGGTGCTGGAACATCTATGAATTTCATATTTTAAATAATATTTAAAAATATAAAATAGTTGCGTTTTTTAATATAAGTTCCATTGCATAATCATTCGGAGTTTTTGATTTTATACTATATTTAATATATTTTTTTATTTTTGGTTTGAGGTCTTACGTAGATATAGTTTAACATTTGTAAAAATTGGATATTTTGTTCCCCAATTTTTTAAAGAAATTGCACTACTAATATTATTGCTATTACGCCACTTTTTCTTCAATTTTTCAACTTTAACTACTTTAAAAATATCATCACTATTTAATAAAGCAACTTCTGTGTAAGCTTTATTTTCGATTGATGATACCCAGCCATCAAAATTATTTTCTTCTAATTTTGGTAATATTGTAGATAAAAAACTATTACTTTGTTTTGCAAAATTAGAAATATTTGGATTATTTACTAAAATTGGTAAAGAAGAAATAATCCGTCTTTTACAAAAATCTTTTATCAAAAACAATAATTTTATGTCTCGAACTAATCTCACAATATAAACTTATTCATTATCGACACCTTCCCATTCAGATGGATGAAATATACAAAATAACATTTTTTTATTTTTATCTTTTCTATATATTTTATCACTAGTATGATAAAGGATAGTATTTTTTGGAATAATCATACAACTTTTATCCATAATTATACTTATATAATTTTTTTCAGCTTAAAAGAATCCTACATTTTATCCTCAATGAAAAATGAGTTACCCGTATTCTAAAATTGAGACAAACATTCTAAAGCGATGGAAAATAAATAAGACGTTTGAAAAACAACAAGAACGCACCAGAAATAATAAGTTATTCACCTATTTTGATGGACCCCCTTTTGCAACGGGTCTCCCCCATTATGGTCATATTGTCGCGTCTATTTTGAAAGATGTATTCCCCCGTTATAAGTCAATGATGGGATTTTACGTACCCAGAAAATGGTGTTGGGACGTCCATGGATTACCTATTGAATTTGAAATTGAGAAGAAATTGGGCATTAAAACGAAAGAGGATATAATGAAATTAGGAATTTACAAATACAATGAGGAATGCCGGTCCATTGTTATGATGTATTCGGACCAATGGAAGAAGACAATTGAGCGCATTGGGCGATGGGTAGATATGGATAAAAATGTGAAAACTATGGATTTATTTTATATGAATGCAGTTTGGTGGGTATTCCACAATATGTGGTCAAATGGATTGGTCTATGAAGGCGTAAAAGTTATGCCCTATTCAACGGGTTGTGCGACCCCTTTATCAAATTTTGAGAGTAAATCAAATTATCGTAAAATTAGTGACCCCAGCATTGTCGTTAAATTCAGGACTAAGGATGGGTTTTTTCTAATTTGGACGACGACACCCTGGACATTACCCTCCAATTTGGCTCTGTGTGTTCATCCTCAATTAAACTATGTGAAAGTAGAGAAAGGTGGAGAATATTTTTATTTATTGGAATCCCAATTGGAGAAATATGGGTTTGACAAAGCGAATATTACGGAAAAAATGGCGGGGGATGCGTTGATTGGGATGAAATACGAGCCCCTTTATCCCTTTTTTCAGGAAAAATATGCCGGGGTGGCTTATAAAGTGGTTGGTGATTCTTATATCAAAGAAGATAATGGCACTGGAATTGTGCATCAGGCGCCTGCATTTGGTGAAGATGATTATCGGGTTTGTCTAGAACACGGAATTATCAATAAACAGGTGGAACCACCGTGCCCATTTGACGCCAATGGTCATTTCACTGGCGAGGTCGATTTTGTGAAAGGACTGTTTTTCAAAGAGGCGGACAAAGTAATTATCAAGAATTTGAAGGAAAGGGGGCACGTGTGGGACCTGAAGTATGAAACCCACGACTACCCATTTTGCTGGCGTTCCAATCAGCCCCTAATGTATCGCATTGTGCCTTGTACTTTTATCAACGTGGAGAAAATCAAAGACCGTATTATTCGCAATAACCGCGAGGAAACAAATTGGGTTCCGGACCATATTAAAATGGGGAGGTTCGGCAATTGGCTGGAAGAGGCGAAAGATTGGTGTGTTAGCAGGAATCGCTATTGGGGTACTCCAATTCCCATCTGGAAATCACAGGATGGCGATACAATTTGTATGGATAGCTACAGAAGATTGGAGGAACTAGCCGGGTTTCCAGTCGGAACAATCAGAGATATTCACCGGCATCATATTGACAAAATTGTTATTCGCCATAATGGCAAAGAATATCGGCGTATTGAAGAGGTTTTTGATTGTTGGTTTGAATCTGGGAGTCTTCCATTCGCCTCACAAAATTATCCTTATTCCACTGTCAAAGCATTCAATTATCCCGCCGATTTTATAGCCGAAGGACTTGACCAGACCAGGGGATGGTTTTACACACTGATGGTAATTGGAACAGCGGTATTCGACAAAGCTCCATTTAAAAATGTCATTGTGAATGGGCTAGTATTGGCAGAAGATGGTGAGAAAATGAGTAAATCGAAGAAGAATTATCCGGACCCAATGGAAATATTGGACAAATACGGGGCGGACGCCCTGAGACTCTACTTGATTGGCACACCAATTGTGAAAGGTGAGGCGATTAAATTTAAGGAGTCCGGGGTTGCAGAAATTGTTAAAACAATCCACCAATTTGCCTTCAATACGCTAACATTTGTGCAGCAAATGGTGCCTTTATTTGAGCAGAAATTTGGGAAGCGATTTGTGTATTATGATTTCCGCCGGAATATTGTTATGGAGAATTTGATGGATATTATGATGCTCAACTACTTACAGGAATTTATCACTGGCATTCACAGGGAAATGGATACATTTTATTTGGGCAATATTGTGAATCGTATTGAGAAATTTATTGGGCAGTTGAGCAGGACGTATTTGAATATGAACAAGAGCAGGCTGAAGAGTCAGCTGACGGAGAAAGATGCCCTGGATTCCTTGAACACAACGCATTATTGTTTGCTGAATTTTGCAATGATGATCGCGCCATTCGCGCCATTTATGGCGGACCATATTTATTTGAAACTGGAGCCATCTACAACTGGGAGCGTTCATTTGAAGAATTTACCGGTGAATATTTGGAATAATTATGACCAGAAATTAGTGGGACAGGACGGAATTAATTTGATTGAGAAAATTATTGATGCGAGGGGGGAAATAAGGTCAGCTGTTTTAAAATCAGCGAAGAAGCCCGTTTTGAAGCAGACGATATATTTGGAGAATGCCGGGTTGGTGGGCTTTTTGAACAATATTCGTGAGACATTGGAGAAAGAATGTAATATTGAGGAACTGGTAATTAGCAAGGATTACCGATTGTTTGTGAAGAAAGGTGTTCAAATAAATCAAGCCAATATAGGCAGGAAATTCAAGAAAGATGCGAAGGCGATTATAAAGAGAGTTCAAGAATTGGGCGATGATGTTGCAAAAATACTAAAAATTATCGGCGAAGAGGATATAACAGTTGTGGATATATTGGATGGGGCTAAGATTGGAGATGGGTTTTATTCACAATTTTACGCCGGAGATGGACTCCTTATTGTGAGTGATTTAACGTGGAATGCAGAATTGGAGAAGAAATACCAAATCAGAAAGATTTGCAGGGCGATTATGAATGCGCGGAAAGAGATGGGATTGGTGCCGACCGATGCGGCGATTTTGGGATACAAGAATACTTTTGGCGGCGATGGCGGAGGAATTCTTGAAGATAATTTGGAGGCGTTCAGGGCGCAAATTGATATGGAAATTGTTGGAGATTGGGGCGAATCTGAGAAGTTTGAATTTCAATATGAGGATGAAGATGTGAATTATAAATTTTATATTTTCAGACGGAACTAATCGGCTTACTCGGAAACAAACACATCCACTGGAAAGTTCATCTCTTTTGGTGATTCCAATAGAGTCTGAAACATTGTATTTCGCAGTGGCTTCGTCAAAACATGAAATTCTGGACGGGTCCAATATTCGTCCGGAAATGGAAATTCAAGAGGATTACCAGATGTTGTTGTCATATTTGTTGCCAATTCCTCGAAGTAATCATCACCTTTTTTCAAAAATGCATCAATGTCTTGATGAGTCGGTGAATTTATTTGAAATAGATAGCAATAGTACTCAAAGACCCGGAACAAATGGACAGGGAGTTTGGATTGCTTAAACCTTGCGGTTTTGCTCCTGATAACTCTCCCAACAATCTCATTCATGTATTTTTTGAAAAATGATCCAAATGATTTTTGGTCATCTTCCGAAAGTTGTTGAATACCAAAACTGGAGTGGTCTCCCAACTTTTGAAAACGGTCAACAACCAGATTAAATTCATAGGTAAAATCGGGACAAATGCCAAATTTTTTGCATATTTGAAAAAGAACTTGCAGAGAACCAATTGAAAAAAAAGGATAATAACGCTGAATTTCAAAAATTCCTACAATACTACCTCGATCCATCATTTGTTGTTTGCAAGCTTCTGAGGCTTCAGCTGCTGCTTTCGCATCAATTGCCGCTTTTTCTTCAGCTTTCTTTTGTGCAAGCATTTGGTCATAGTCTTCCAAATTTTTCTTGGATGGAAGATGATTGACAATATCGCCAATTGGAATAATGACACGCTCATCAGTGCCACGAATTTGACATGAGATGTGATGGTCAATATTTTGGGAATTATCGCACATCATTTCGCCAAAATATTCAATATATTTGGCGGGAACAATTTGTCCATTTGGTAAGCGAATTATTAAATTCCGATTCTCAAAAATGACCTGTTTCCATTCCAGTTCGGCATATCCATCAATCAAGAATGGAAGTCTGGGGATTCTTTTTTGAAAAACCCGACAAACTTCATTCCAATCGACTTCATGATGACGATTTTCTGGGGGCAAAATTGAGAGAATTTCTCTCACAAACTCCACAAAATTACTTCGCAACATGCCCCAAGTAATTCTTCCATTGTGGAAAACTAAAAATGCAACTCTATTCTTCAGAACACTCTGAATGAACAAATGTATTGCTATAAAAGCAGGTAAAATAGTGCTCATATTTTGGCAGAACTTACTAAAAAATGGTAAAAAAATTACCATCAATTTTTTCTTATACAAATGTTGTGATTTTTATGAAATTAAAAATTTACACAAAAGTTGGGGTTTTAATTTCGTAAAACGAAATTAAAAATATAACCAACTTTTGGTTACACAAAAGTTGGTCCATGAAACCAGCAAACCAGTGAATTCCTTTTGCCTTTAGTGAGTTCCGTAACCCGATGCGTTAAATAAGATGGGAAAAATATTACAGTCCCCTTGTCTTTCGGTGCCTCCAATACGCTGCGGTTAATCATAAATTCTAGTGTTCCACCTTCATATTCCGCTGGGTCCGACAATTGGACAACCATGGATAACTTCCGGGTGCTACTATTATACCCACCAAAATCCATGTGCCAATCATAGTGTCCTTGTTCCTCAGCATTATATTCCGTGTATTGGAGGCTATCTTCCATTGTTGTAATATGAAAGCCCCACATTTCTTTATTGGCGGTTTTCATCAATTGGGTTAATCTGGCGTAAATATGCCGGGTTTGATCGTTATTTTCCAGCCATTTGATTTTACTGCGACGGTATGATTTATCGATTTCGCCACTAATATTTCCATCGATCGGGTCAATAGTTGCGGCAATTTTGTGGATTTCTTCAATTTCGTCGGCTTTTAGTGCGCCCCTGAAAAAATAATAATTCACCATATTCTCATTTTTCTCCAATAAACTCATTTTATTATAATAGGTGCAAATGTTTTAAGTGGATTTTTATAATTATATGTATGATTACATGTATGATTAGTCAAAAGCTAATCATACATAAGATGATCACAGACCGCTTTAAGAGCAGTCTCTGCGTACTTCTCCAAAAGTTCGCAAGACTCAGCCGAAGAAGGATCTTGGATGAGTTTGGCAACTCTGGCGTTCGCATCTGACCGCGCATGATGGTTTCTCCAATGCTCAACATGCAAGCAACAGGCGCATCCTGGCTGACACTGATGTATCGGATCTTGAGTGTTCTCTTGCGTCAGCATTTCCCGCAATTGAGCGAAAAATAGTCTGATAACAAAAGTGTTAAAGTCTTCTTCAGACTTCGTGTTTCTGTACAGGATCTGCATGGTATCGAAAGACTCAAAAGGCTTCAAATTGTTAGCGAATTTAGAGGGTGGCATTTCAAAGCCAGCTAAAGCAGCAACAGCTGCAAAAAAAGTGGGGTTTCTTCCGGGCATTTTTGTGGATAAATAAAAAATATTTGACCGCTACTTAAAACCGTATAAAACCGTATAATCAGATTAAAAAAGACTATGTAGCTGACATCTTGTGATCATAATCATTCTCTCTGGAATCTACGATTAAACGTTAATGTTTTTAATGACGTAAGCGGATACGCCATGTCTTTAAAGAAAATCTAAAAGACAAAAAATTTAAACACTAAATACATTTTCATGTACAATGTTTTTTCTGGTACTCCAATTCCCAGTTTTAAATATGGTTTCTGTTATTGTTTTTAAAGAGGATTCTTGAAAGCCATAAAACATCTCTTCCTATTTTATAATATAAAGATTTCTTTAAATCAAAACTA
>Ga0194117_10003592_pt1 | contig 15487 bp, 12 predicted proteins | sample TA2MahsurfametaG_FD_160579 | JGI IMG/M metagenome (GOLD analysis project Ga0194117, IMG submission 160579) | Freshwater microbial communities from Lake Tanganyika, Tanzania - TA2015009 Mahale N1 surface | ecosystem: Environmental > Aquatic > Freshwater > Lake | place: Tanzania: Lake Tanganyika...
GATCAATCTAGTTGCTGGTATGGCTGCCATGGGGAATATTTTGGCTGGTAGACAAACTTTCATGAAATATTTTTCATTTTTAAAGTATCTGTATCCATTTTACAACCTCACCGCTGTAATACTATTACAAAACAAAACATTGGGTGACTAGAACATTTCAAAATTAATTGACATCGAAAAACCAGATGGATCTTACATCTATTACAATATTTTGATAGAACTCTTCATTATTTTTTGTTTTGAAACAAAGATATTGCTCAGATTGAAATATCTATGCACTCGTTAACAGATCAATCAGGAAATAAACGAAGTTATCAAACTATAGAATATATCAAAGAGATATGGAGACATCCAAGCATTAAAGAATGTCAACTACTTTGTGAATGAATAAAGATTAGCGTTACTTGGACATAATGGAGCTGGAAAATCTACCACTTTTTAGTTATTGAGCTCTCAACTCAACCAAGACTAAGGTCAACTGTATATTGAGAAAAAATTGAAAATGCCCTATCAAAAAACATTAAAATCAACAGGTATCTGCTACCAAGATGACAGCTTATGGGAATGTATACTTGTAAGCTAAATTTTCAAAATTATCTCATTTATAGTACCGGTTCAGTAGTCACAGAACGAAATTGACTGGTTATGTGAAAACATCTAATATGAAGTAGCAAACCAAGACAAACGATTCGACGCTCTTTCTGGTGGTAATAAAAGAAAAATGTGTATGATGGTTGCTCTGTATGGAGATCCTTTGGTTCGTCTATTAGATTAATGTTCGACTGGTTTGGACCCTTCATCAAGAGTTGCAATGGTTGAAACAATCAAGTACTCACGTACAGGTACCACTGTTTTTACAACACATTCAATGAGTGAAGCTTAGAGTCTTTGTCTTAAAACAGTTATAATGAGTAAAGGATAGGTATTATAGTTTGATAACATAAGTAAGCTCAAGAATAAATACTTCGACTGTTGTTGGATAGATGTAAAGATAGTTCAAACTGAATCGTAGTAAAATCTGGCATAGAAAGTTATAAAGTAACTTGAGATTACAGGAGTGAAGTCAATATCAAGGTAAAGAGGAAGTATTCGTTTTTAGATAAAAAAGAAGGAGGTAAAACTAAGCCACCTTATGAGAAGTATTCAAAAATTAAAATCAAAGAGGATAGTTTAAAGTTTCAGCAATGTTGAGCCTAAATTAGAAGATGTGTACATAAAAGTAACAAAAGATGAGCAAACTGAAAATGCTTAGCAAAGAATGGGCTAGGGTGGAGTACAGAACTAGTTGTTAAATTAAAGTAATTGATTGTATGAAAAGTATAAGTTTAATATTCATTTATGATAATTCATTGAGACATGTCTATTTAAATAAATAAAAACTAATAAATTAGAATATATTAGTTATTGCCTTAACTCACTCATGTTTTTTTGGCTTTCAAAAGAATATTTTTCTCTAGTTTATTGATTTTTTTGATGTATATCATGAAAAATATGTATATATTTAATTAATAAAGTAGATTCCAAGCATATTTATAATGAATTACTCAGAACAATGAAAAATACAGATTATTAATTGATTGAAACGCTTATAAATAAACATAATTCATTAATTATCGTTATCATCACTTACAATTGTTAGGCATAGTAATAAATTAGTTACAATAACATTTATCAATCATTTCCTAATGAGATCCATGTTCTGCCTCAAATCAGCTTAAACATTAAATAAAGCTTCTTATGTCTTTATGATCTGAACAAAATCAGTTATAATGGATGAAATTGATGATATATTGTGTTGTACGTATGGGTGTGGATAGGAGTGGTAGAGATAAGGTAGATTGAGATCAGCAATACGTTGCCATAGATTTATCTATAGCTATTTAAGAATAAGAATATGAACTATGATCATTTCTTAGCCTATTCATTTGATATTAGTGAACTAAATCGGGTTTTCAACAGCTTTGATGAACTTCTGCCTGTATCTAATGTGATGAATCTTTTTCTATATTTTTGAGCCTGAAATGTAACCCAGACATCTCTTTCTCAAAAATTAATTCGATATAATACGCATAACCTTACCATACTTCTCATCAGTCCACAGTGTCTTCAAACGCCCAATAGTGTACTTTTTGATTTTCTTTTAGGTTCTCACATACTCCCTAAGGCCGCGAACCTACTCATCACTCTCTTCAGTGTGATTGAGCGTATTGAATAGTTTTTGAAGGTATTAGTTGTTGTCAAGAATGAAGGAGAAGATAGCCTTAATATAGTTTTTGGCAATGTTTTTGGTCTCATCATGACTACTTTTAGTCAACTAGTATTCATCTTTTTGATTATCTTAGTTCTTAGGTTCTATAACCTATTTTTTGACTTCAAGTTAAACTTTAGATTTTTACTTGGCAATTTACATCAATTATTTGCTGATTTTTTCAGCTCCATTTTTGAAGAATTAGTTCTATTCTTGCTGCAGACATCCATTAATTAAAAAATCTGATGATAGATCATAGTTTTCATAGCTAACATTGGACCTTGTTGAGATAGAAATTGTGGAAATATTTGGCGCGAATTTTGCACCCAATATATCATAGAAAAAAGGTTCCAAAGCTTGACTTCTGATGTCGTATGTATTGTTGTTGTTTCCAGTTTTGAGGTTTTCGAGTGTAAAATGGTCATCTTCACCGAAAAACTCAGTTATTTTTTAATCTGTAATGAGACATGTGTTACTGCGTTGTGTGTACATCTGAAGCCAAGCGTTGTTGAGGGTAATATTTAATTATAAGGTAATACATCAACTCTTATTATTTAAGGCATCACATTTTAAAATTATTGATATTTTATGACGCAAAGTGGTTAACATAATGTTGAAGGTAAATCAATTAATACCTATCACTTACCAGAGGCAGGCGGGCTACAATTCCCTCCCGATTCATCCGAATCCCTCATTCCAGCTATTCCTAATACCTCATTACACAGTTTACCTTAGTTGCGTGATGTTGAGAATGTATGACTTTTTGAGATTGTGAGTAATAAGTGAGAGAACAGGTTGTAAGATGCAAACTAACATCAAACTAAGTAATGCATGAACTCAAATCCTTATTTAAAGGAATTATGCAGTCTGTGAGTGTGAATGGGAATTAATGAAGTTTTATAAATTATTATAGTAATTAAATATGGCAACAAATCAAATTTAAATTACCAACCAACACCCAGAAATAATGCCATTCACCGAAAATTCTTAATTCAGATCGTTTCTATACTATCATGACCTAATACTTCATATTTAAATGTATAAATTATACAAACCGAAAATTTAAATGTATAAATTATACAAACCGAAAATTTATCATTCTGTCAAAAAGGACCTCTAAGAGTTTATTTTCTTTATTATGTCTGTCCCTCTACTTATCCGCTTGGACAACAGAGTCTAGAGAATGCTTTTCTAAGGTTTTTATTACTTTTTCCATATTTTTGCCTAATAGATGTTCCATAGATGGTCATTCGCATTCGATTGGATTAGTTTTTCAGGATTGAAACCAGAATCTCGAATGGATTAGAGCTCTATTGTCGATATTTTATGTTGTGACAGGTTAGATTTGCTTCTCAAAGTGCCTACCTTCGAGGTTTATAGCTGTTACCTCTTAAATAATGCACGTTGCTCCTTTTATTCTTTTTCTATTTGTTTCTAAAGCTTTCTATACTCCAATTCTTTCTAGATAGTACTCACATCTTTGCCATTGACAGGCATCAACTTGAACTGATATGTTGATAACTTATTTTCCAATCTTTTATTTCTTTTTATTTGATTTTGCCTATGTTTATGATCATATTTGGGCTTGTTTAACAGATTTTCCACAATTTTTAAATCATTTTTTATTACTTTCTTAATGATTTGCTCAAAAAGATCGAAATCGATTATCCTCAGGTTAATTGCATGCATTTTAAAATATTAAAAGAGAAGTTACTTGTTGATGAGGGTGGTTAACTAGAAATAATTGCAAAAATTCATGAATTTTTCAAGATCCATCGTTTTGCTTTGGGTTTATAGCTAGTCGAATGTTGTGTGTTTGTTTAACTTGTACCTTCTTTTACATCCAAACTCAAACAATCCTTTTAGTTCCTTCTGCAAAATCTATTCTTTATTGATCTATTTTTTTATTTTTATCTTTACTTGATCTTAGCGATTCACTTCTACCTTTGATTTAGTGAGTTAGAGGCTATTTATATTATTTTACTATGTCTTAATTCTCTAATTGTTAGGAATTGTCTTCATTTATATATTATCAACAGAATCTATATTTTAAATCTCATCTTTTTGTTTCATCAGAGGATTTTCTTATTGGGCTTTATATATCTCATTGATTTACTATTTGGTCATTCGAGAAGGATGAACCTATGCTTTTACTGTAGAATTATTAATTAATATTTTTGATTACTGCTCCAATCTTTGACGAGTTCTAGCATATAAAACAAACAGTGAGTTTTCAATATCCTGTTTAAGCCAAAATGTCAAAAAATCCAAAATTTCTTCCTCATTAATCACGAATTCATTAAAAGTTTGTGAGGAAGTCATATCTTTAGCTTTTTAAGCATAATTGAGTAAAGTATTTCCAATATACACCGAAATTTATTCACTAGAAGAATCTAAAAGAGAAGAATTATTTTTGATGATAGAGATGTACTTATTTTTGAACAACTCTATGAAAAATAAATGCATCTTGGTAGATTTGATTCCTTTTTACTCACTCCCCGTATCTTATAAATACAAGTCTAAAACTTTTTGGTAATGAATTGCCTCATCTCTGATGAACTTAGAAATGCTATTTTTGTTTAATAAAAAGTTGAACTGTTTTTTATCTTACTTGCTTGTCTTTTCAATGATTTCTTTGTCATTGGACTATCGTAGGTAGATTTACTAGATGGAGTCATGATTTTCAACCATATACTTGAAAAATAGTTCAAAAGGTTTAAAAGTTTTATTTTTGTCAAGCTGAGACTTATTTGTGTAAGACTCAAATCCTTCGCGGATGAGTATTTCATCAAAACCAACTTGTCTGTTCATCTCTAAGATGAATTACAGAGATTTTAGATTTGCTTTCTTTTTATCTGTCAGCATCTTCTTAAATGTATCCTCTAGCCCATTGAGATTGTAGGTTTATACCATTACGGTAATTTTTAATTTTATGCAAATATAACTATCTTAGTAACAAAATAAAGATAATAGAAATATATTGTCTCATAAATATAATTCATCTGAATTCGCCCCTGCATTCATAATTATAAAAGTATTCAAATATTTATCTAAATGATATTTTAAAAATTGAGAGATTTATATCTAAATTTGATCATGATCATGCTTGAGAGTAAGGAACAATCTTTATAGCTTGATGCTTAGCAAAATCATCAAAATCTACTTTAGAAAAAATCTACTTTAAGCAAGGATAAGAGGTTAGATATCGGCTTGGATTAGTACACTGTATGCAACTCTTGCTCTCAGTCCTGAACGGCAACTTACGACGATGTTTTTACGACCTTTGAGTTACTCAACTCTTGTTCTCAACTAAGGTAAAGGAACCAAAATCGATTTATCTACTACTCCAGTTGATTTGAACTCAGGTTCATTTCTAACATCCAAGTGTTAGTAATTTTTCAAATCGAAAAATTATTGGAATTTGATTATTTTTGGTCTTGCAAGCTCACCTTTCCATTATTTCACATCGAAGCTGTTGTATCCCTTAATATTCAGATATCCAATTCTAAAGAATCTTTCAGCTGTATCTTGCCATTTTCCAACCTAGGTCACAAGAAGTAAATCGGTTTCTGGAACGAAATAACTACTCAACCAACCAGCTATTGCTCCCTTTGCTGGCAACCAGAATGATCCTTTTATTAAAACCTAAACATCGTTTCTCGTGTCAACTATTGTTGTTTTTTGTGCAAGATTAGCGAATTCCTAGACAGATAAAGGATTGTTAGCTTGTTTCAAAGCTTGATCAAAGTTGTCAAAACCTGTCTGATTGAGTTTTGCATCATGAAAGAAGTATTTAGGTGGTCTTGGCATTCCATTTAACAAAGTTTTGATGAACTCCTCCTTGTCAGTTATTTTCAAAGCATAGTTATTAGTTTTCTGCTTTTAAAGGGTACAAAAATTACCAGCACTGATAGCCTTTCCACATGAAGAGCCTGCTCCATGAGCTGGATAAATTCTGATATCACCTTATAGGGCCTTCAACTTTTGGATTGATTCAAAGAGTAGAGCTGCTAAGTCGGCGGGAATCATATCAGAGTTCATAGCTAAGTCAGGGCGACCTACATCTCCTAGAAAAAGTGTATCGCCTGTAAACAAACAGATAGGCACCGATGCATTATCGATAAGGAAGAAAGTAGAACTTTCAAGAGTGTGACCTGGAGTATGAATGGCTTTGATTTTAACGTCTCCTAGTTCTATTATTGCACCATCTTCTTGTTATAGAACGTCAAATTTATTGATCTCTCTTTTAGAACCTTTACCCATGACAATGGGTACCTTGAATTCGTTGTGTCCTGACAGAAAATCAGCGTGGTAGTGAGTAAGAAAAACATACTTCAAAGTAGAATTTCTTTTTTGGATGTATTCTCTAAGTATAAGGGTGTCAAATGGAGGATCAATGAGGATGGATTCACCTTGTGATTCGACATAATAGGTAAAAACAGTAAGTTCTGCAGTTTTGAACTGGGCGATATGATAACCATTGCCTTATTGTTGGGTTGAGATGCTAATTTTTACATCCATTTTTGAATATATGAAAGATAATATTGTAAATTATATTGAGTTTCTTCGAATATAACATAAATAGAATTTAAGTTATTCTGAGGTAACTGTAAAGTTAAATGCAGGATATTTAGAAATTGCTTCTTTTTAATCATTAAAATTTTTTAAGAGTAGCTAAATCGTTAAATTAATAATAATAATTTTTGAAGGCTCCTACGAATAAAAGGTTTCATTTCATGAGGTTTCTTTTTCTTACTTTTGATAGCTTTAATCAATCAGATTTGATTTGAATAACTTTATGGGATGTTCTAAATCATAAATATTGAGAATATTTTGATAATCCTAAATCCTGAAAAGGGCTAAAGTTTACTGAGCATTGTTCTTTTAAATTTATAACTCTTTCGAACATGTAAACTCTCAACTATTTCTGCAGAACTATAGAGTTCTCTTACTTTTCATTTTTATTTTTCTTTTTAGATGAAGTTATTATTTGTAAACTCTATATTTGCTTATTCGGTGTTAGATCTATTTGTTCTTGAATAGTTTTTTTATTTCAAGAAATAATCAAAATATCTTAGAAAATCTTTAAGAATTTAGCAATTTTTGAGAAAATTTATTCTTTTTCAATCTTCAATTCATTGATAATACAAGAAATGAACTTATTTTCAAATTATAGCATTAAAAGCAAATCTGATAAGATTATCCTTTCGGATTATATATCTAATTCCATAAAGAGATAACAACGCCTTCCTTACTATTAAAAAAGAGAGACTTCATCCTAACTATAATATTGATTTAATTAATATATCTAACATTATTTGTATTATTAATCATATTGTGGTAAAAATGGCAGGTGAAAAAGTTGTCCCTCCTAAACCCGAAGCACAAAGAAAAAAAGAATAAAGAGACAGCAAATACGCTACTGCTCTTCAAGAGTTGAGAGCCAAAAGAAGATAAGCTAACAAAGCACAAAGAGCTCAAGCACTCAAAAGTGCACAAGAACATGAAGCTAACTATCAAAAAGCAGTTAGAGCTGAAATCGATGCCAGAAGAAATGCCAAACTTACCGGACAAATTTATGTACCCGCTCAATGCAAACTCGCATTCGTTGTTAGAATTAGAGGTATTAATAAACTCAACCCTAAAGTCATCAGAATCTTAAGATTGCTCAGATTGAGACAAATCCACAACGGAACCTTTGTTAGAGTCAACAAAGCTTCATCAAATCTCCTCAGAAAAGTTGAACCTTATATCACCTTCGGATATCCTTCAAGAGAGTCGATTAGAAAGCTCATTCTCAAGAGAGGATATGGTAAAGTCAACAGACAAAGAATTCCTCTCTCATCAAATATTATTGTAGCTGAATCAGTTGGTAAACACGGTATCAACAACGTTGAAGATTTGATCAACGAAATCCATACTGTTGGCCCCCATTTCAAAGAAGCTAACAACTTCATGTGGCCATTCAAACTTAGAGGACCAAGGGGAGGATTCTCAGACAAAAGACATCCCTTCCAGAGAAGAGGAGATTGGGGAAATAGAGAAGAATATATCAACCAATTAATTGCCAAGATGCTTTGATTCTTATTTAAACATTGATAAGACTTTTTCATATTCAGAAATATTAATGTTTTTAAAATATTCAAGAGAGGATTTAACATGTTTAAATAAAGGTTCAATCATTGCTCTCCGACTGGGACTTTTCCTTTGGCAACTTGTCTAGCTTTTCCTTCCTTTTTCACGTCAACAGCTTTTTCAGTAGCAAAAATTTGAATGTGAGCTTGTGAAGAAAGATAGGGACCGATTCTACCATGGGCTCTGTATGTTCTTCTGCGTCCTTTAGCAGCTCTATCAACTTGAACGTGATCGATGGTAAGATTCTTGAGGTTTTTAGCGTTGGCATTGGATTCAAGATTATTTACAAGTCCCAAAACGACCTTGACTGATTTTTCGGGCCATCTTCCAAGAGTTTTTCCAAACTCAGCAGCTTGTCCAGTTCTGCCGATTCCTCCATAATGTTTTGTGTAAGGAACACATCTTCTGTGTCTAAGAACGTCTTTGAGATATTGCTTGGCCTTGGCGATGGTAAGGCCTTTGACTGCTTTAGCGGTCTCATAAGTGTTTTTATAATGGACTCTAAGATCTCTTGCTGAAGATTTAGCAACTTAATTTTTTTATATGTACCTTTGGAGGTGGAAGGGTTTCTGGAGTATGTAGTTTTTCCCATAATTTTGATTTAATATATTAAATATTAATATTCGCAATTTATCAAAAATTCAACTTCTTCAATAATTGACATCAAATTTACGCAACATTTTCTGAAGATATTTCAGCAATTCCTAATAAAATAGAATTTTCAGGCAAGGGATTTAAAATAAATAAATAACAATAAACATTACAATAATTTCTTCGAGCTAAAAGCTTAATTTTATCAAATTTTGGAATAAATAAAGCTTTTTCAAGTAAAATAATCATGTAAAATAAAACAAAGTAATTTTTTAGAGTAAACTCAGCTTATTTTTTATTAAACACATTTATAAATGTCCAAACAACCTGTTTCTTACACTCATGTGATTTGTTCCTCCATCATTAAATACACCTATACCAGCATTCGAATGCATAGGACATCTATAAATGATTTTTGATATTTTTTATTTTAGGTCAATCTTGCGCTCTCGGAGAGATCCCGCTCAAATCTTTGGATTATGTGTCATTTTAATTTGTATAAGACCACATTCTAATGCTCAAGATGATATTAATGTAAAATATCATGTATTAACTAGATTAAACAGTAAAAAGGGACTGCCAGATCAAAAATACGTTAGATTTCTCATACAAAATAATAGATTTACTTTTATTCTTGGCAAGAGTTCAGTTAAATCAATTGTTAGTTTATAATGAAAGTAGCATATAACTACGATCAGAAAATGTATAAAAAATATTCTTCTGACTTTTCTCTGGCCTATAAATCAAAATGTTTTTTACCTTAAAAATGACTTCATATTCTTATAATTCACCTTAAGAATTACATAGCATCCTGTTGCTTCATATAAATATTATCTACAGATTAAGATGCCATTCAAACACAAGCTTATTAAAGAGTTACAGAAAAATATCAGATGTGTTACGGATCGTGAAGAGGCCGCATTAAAACTGGAAGTTATAAAAGATAAGAAGGACTAGCAAAAACAGAAGTATATATGCATCAATCCAGATATAAACAAAAAAAGAAGCTTGTTTTCAAAAACTATAGCATGTTTCAACTAATCCTCAACAGAGAGCCGCTTGCAGAACAGCATGTCGTCAATTTCTATAACGTAACCATCTTTTGATTTAGATTATAGGAATCAACTAAAAAGCTATAAAAGACCCTGAATTTGAATAATCATTTATCAGCACAGTGTTTTACCTAAAAAATGTCAAGAAAGTCTAAGTCCTTCCCAATACTGTAATATTACACATGGCTAATGCTCCCTTGAAAAGTGCACCTTTGTAAAACTAGTCTTAACTTAGGTAGTATATCATTGAAAGGTTTAAATCCTTCGGAGATATTCGATTTTACAACCTTGCCAATTTGGTCAGCTAAGCTTTTAAAAGATTAAAAGCTTTAAATTAGATAGAGGTAAACCAGAATACTGAAGAAAGTAACGATTTCTTGGAAAAATACATTTAAGAAATGGGAAATAAGATGTATTGTCTTCGAGCTTCAGTCAACAAGATGGTCCTATCAAGATCTTTTCTCTAAACTCTATAATACAATGTGGAAGATTTTGCTCTTGACTGTGTTAGATACAAAGCTTGCTTGACTTAGTAATTCAATTTTTACTTAGATTCATGTCAGCATAACCCTATTTTGATATAATTTATAAAATGTTAGAAAATGTGAAGAATTTGTTTGATTTACTTGCTGACAAGATTTCCCTGTAAACCTTTTTAGACTCCTCAGTGATGCGATTTAAAGACTTTATGCTGACAAAGAATTATGTACTTTTTTCTTATAAAAGAAAAAGCTATTTTGCAAAGTAAAGGTTGGAATGCCAAACCCCATGATCAACTTATTATAAATAGAAGAAGTAATGAATCTTTCTGAAGAAATTCATGATGAGAACGGCATCTACAAGAAGAGAAAAATATAGATTGTGAAGCAAGAACGATAATTGGAGTAAATAGATCATGTGAGAAATATTATAAAATTGCCAAAAAATATCCTACCCGAAAACAAACATCTAGTTACCAATTATGCCAATGAAGATAAGATTTAGAAATCTGGTGTTGCAGTTGGACAGAATCAATGATACTCTATTATCAATTCACTAAAAAACAGTCATTAACCTTTGCATACTCTTTAATGATTTTTTTCTGTTGATATCTATAGATTTGGACCTAAGTCCTTTAAAAGCATATACAAACGTAAATCTTATGACTGTTTATATCTCAACTAAAAATTCTGAAAATATTAATAAACATCTATCATCTAGGTGAACTCATCAAATACCCTTCTTTGTTTTACTGATTACATCCTCTGCAGTTTTAAGTACGATATTGTTCATGAAAGGAGAATTAATGATTACTTTTGCGATGTAGCAACCAGCTCCAAAGGTCAGTCCCAGTAAGAAGGGAAGTTTTACGAGATAATGCCATTTGTATTCATCCTCTGCTTCGTTATCTGCTTTATCGATAAGTGTATATTTCATGAAACTCAATTAAAATAAGTTTATAGTCAACTATTAACTTGTAAAGATTTTATACAGTGCAAGTCTATAAGTGTGAACTAAAAAGGTACATAGGTTTACTATTTCATAAATGTATATGTAACCTTTCTCCTTCCGAGTTAACCAGGTTGTGGTTGTTTAAAATGAGAATATTCCTTATGGTTATGAGTTTGCAAAAATACTGTAACGTAGATAAAACTAAGACTAGGCATACTAATATCAAATCAAACTCTATAAATAAAAGCACATTGCATAAAGTATACCTGTGGATACCTTTAAGATAAAAAAGATGAATGTTAAAATATTCTATTCATTGAAGCAAAAATGTGAGCAATATCCAGAACTATCTTAATCATTCAGATCAGTTGAATTTTAGTTGAGTAAAAACTAAGTCTTCATCGAATAACAATAAAAGGATAAAATTTGGAAGAAACTATTTAAGAAGACTATTTTGTATTTCCAAGCCAAAAGATCAGCAAGAATCAAATAAAGATCTAATCAAAAATAAACACTAAAACAGCTAAGCTTTGAATCAATTAAAAATATGGCTTTAAGTAAAAATAAGATGAATTTGAATTGTAAAATTGAGATTTCCCAAATAAAAAAATATGTATCGAAAAACAAATGTTTAAAACTTAACTCTGTCGGAAATAAGTTTAATAAATAGATATTTTCTAAATCAAACAAGAAAAAGGCATTTAAATAAATATCCAAATCTAAAAGCAAAACTAAAATGTAACAAAAACCACCAAACCTTAAGATTGCAAATTAGAGTATACTAAATGAAAGATACAGATGTTTATTTTTGTTCGGACTCAACTATATTGCTTCTCAGGAAAAAATGCTCAAAATTTAACAATATTTTTAGTAAGATCAGGCAGATTAACCTGACGATATCAAAAAAAAAAGTTAAGAAGTATAAAGTTATCTAGATTAACTTAAAGCATTACTTTTTTCGTTTCATTTTGAAGACTTTAAAAATATGTAAGTAAAAATATCAGCACTTGAAAATTTACTAACTATCAAGCTTAAGCATATCCTGCACTCCTAGTTAAGCATTTTCTGTCAAAGCATTTTAGAAAAAACGATTTTATTGATAAAAATTTATTACCTTAAGTAAATAGCCAGTTTGAAATCTATCATAATTACTCTTAAAATATGGTTGAAACTCTTCATATAAAAAATGGGTAAAAAAGGTTTCTAAACGGAATAGTTCAACAACAAAACTTATAGTTAATTTAAACTTCTTGTCGAATAAATTTTAAATCATAATCCTCTGGAATGATATACCAGACTCCACAAGCGAAATGATATTTGTCTTTTACTAAGATTATTCCATTTATCAGATTTCTCATAAATAATCAAGTAACAAAGAACCACTATGAACAATCACTCACAAAACAGCCAAACAATCATACTGCTTCATAATGTTTAACTTTTGCTGCAACAATTTAGTTAGCTCAGGTACTTCTCTATTCAAATTATACTCATGGATGTTGATCAATAGTATCTTATACCCTGCATAGAGTAGATGGATATTTCTATAGCTTGTCTTTTCATCCATTTTGAAATGATAGGGGTCAAAATGTAGCAAACCATCTAACTACAAAGCAATTGTATCTTGCAGTAAGAAATCTATAAAACGACCCTCAACATACACTTCTTTTTTGTACTCGATTTTCAAATTCATTAGCACTTTCTACATTCGAGTACGCATCTCAGTTTATGACCGAGGTTATGACCTTTAAATCTTGTTTTTTTGTTTGTTTTCGATAAATTTTTTAGGATACAAAGTTTTAATAACATCTCCGAGGATTTACATAGAGTTGATTTCTTATGATTTATGGGCGTATAACTGCCAAAAATAGTTGGGTAGTATTGGTGGTTCCTTGAGTTCATCTTTCTAAAGAAAAACATTATGTTCAACTTGACTAAAATTAAGATTCATCCATTTTTAGTAAATCATTTGATGAACAATAGCACTACAAATAATGCGCACGTGATAGGTTTAGAATTGTGCAATATTTTTACTCTCCAAGTAAGTGATAATTTATTACCTCATTTTGCTTTTATGCAATACTCCTGAAACATCCGTTGTTACATAAGGATAATATCTATACAATTTACTGATAAAATCAAAAGATAGCGTGTCTTTAACCATTTTACTTTTGAGATAGTATTTATCAATGAATTGATACATTATTTATCCATTTTATTGAGTACAACTGTAGAAATTCATCAACTTTACCATGCTGATTATGTTTTATGGATATTTGAAATAGCTTTATACTTTTTCATCAGTTTTGCCCTCCACACAAGGCAAGTAGTACTTTTTTATCAGAAACTGTTGGAAATGTAGAGCGAATTTTAGAAAATAGAGTCTGTTGTTCTTCTTTTATGTTATAAAGTCAATCAGATAGTTGTATTCGCTTAGAGGGACTAACTCAAGATTGGCTTTTATGATATTGAGGTAAATGTAGATGATATACTGACACTTCGCTTTTTCAAGAGGTGTACTAAAAATCTTACGAATAACTAGCAAGAAATATTTCAACATGACAGCGTCCATCGCTTCTTCTTCAACTCTGTTTCTTATCAAGTGTTAAAATAAAGATTTATTATAGCCAGTCAAAGCATCAGCTTTGTTCATATTGATGGCAATAAGCAGGATGAGTAGATCCCTCGCAGATTTAGTTTTATTTACCGAGGAATGTAAATCAAGGTATCTTGATAAAAGTTGTTCATGTTTGGCTACTTCGTTGGGTTTTTGTAGGATTTCGCTAATTATTTGTTTACAAGTTGGCTATATGCCCTCAAGTTTGTTGTTGAAGTAGGTCCTCTATATTTCGTAGATTCGCTAATACGCTGACCGATTATTATTGCCCAAATTTTCGAACTTGTGGTCAAGTGAGTAGTTTACGCGAGAGATGAGTTGTTTTATTGGCCAATTTATAAGTTTGTTTATCATAAAATCTCTTTATAATGTTCACAACTATATATTTAAAATCACTGATAATCCACTAACCAGTTTAATTTAAATAAACCAACAACTTCTGTTGAATATATAGGCTTATTGATACAGTCTACTGCTTAGTATAAATTTTGTTTTGTTTGATTAAAATGAGAAAATAATGATTTGCCTGATGTTCTCAAAGATCCCACTATTTACATGAGCTACTCGTAAGATGAATAGGAAGATTTTATGTTGTAAAGAGATTTATTTATATTTTTCTAAAAGTAACTAAAAATGGAAAAACTCTTGAAAAATATTATAAGATAATTATCATGGTAATTTAACAAAAAATGCTATCGTCCCCAATAACCTCATAAACTCAAAAATAAGTTATTTATATCAACTTTTGCATATTCTTTTTCATTATTAATTAAATCAAAATCATGACTCCAACTACTTAAATATTGGAAGTCCGCAGCAACATCTACTCCCACCTTCTCAAATCACTGGAGTAAAGCAACCATTCATAAAACCTTAAATAAACCTAGTCAACTAGATCTGGCAAGAAGAGTCAAGAAGTTTTGCTCAAGAAGAGGAAACAAAAGCGATTTATCTCCTATTTTCATCTTGTACACCCCCAACCTTATCATCATGTTCATAAACTATTTAATGTAACTCATTTGAGATCTTAGATCTTTTATATTAATCAAACTGCCCTTAAGAATCAAGACTTTTAATAATCATTTTTTCGTACCATATTTTATCACAATTTTGTGTACAAAGTTTAAAAATACAAAAATGCAGTAGTTATGAGTTTAAGTGCTTTCGAAAAGCAACTCACACAACCATCTACGTATTTTAAAAACTACAAAGCTAATAACTGATTGAAAGATTGAGATCTCAGGGAAATCAAACTTCCTACGAAATTGCATGTTAAATTGAGCAAATACAAGCGAAAAATCGAAATTTATTTTATATTTTATGGTATAAATGCATCATCCAGATGCAATAAATACTATAACAAAGTCACTATTTTCGATCTAACCGATACCACTAGTTTTTAGGCTCTATTTT
>Ga0194117_10003597_pt1 | contig 15472 bp, 13 predicted proteins | sample TA2MahsurfametaG_FD_160579 | JGI IMG/M metagenome (GOLD analysis project Ga0194117, IMG submission 160579) | Freshwater microbial communities from Lake Tanganyika, Tanzania - TA2015009 Mahale N1 surface | ecosystem: Environmental > Aquatic > Freshwater > Lake | place: Tanzania: Lake Tanganyika...
GGGGATGGAAGAAGTAAAAAAGCTCAAGGAACAGGTCGCCCAAGGCGGCGCCCCCCCCGCCCGGCTGAATCCCCCGGTCGCGGAAGAAAAGTCCGCAACGACCGCCGACCCCACCCGCCCGCCCGTTCTGCCGACCAGCGTGCAAATGCAGCCGACCATGGAGCAAAACATCAGCGGCACCACGGAAACCGCTCCCACCGCCGAGCAGGAAGGCAACAAACTTTTGCCCCAACTGGATATGTCGGAGAAAGGCCTGATTTTCCGCTCGAAGGATAACCGCCACTCCATCCGCCTGGGGGGTCTCCTGCAAATCGACGACCGTGAATTTGTCGACCCCGGCACTTCCCAGGAATCCAAGTTTCTCCTGCGCCGGGCCCGGCCGGCCGCCTCGGGCTTTTTTTACGACGATTGGAATTTTCGTTTTGCCCCGGAGTTCGCCCTTTCTTCCCCCAACGCCACCTCGTATCAGACGACCATTGCGGACGCGCTCCTCAACTACAAGCCGCTGGAGGATGTCCAGGTGCAGGCAGGCAAATATAAACCCCCCGTGGCCCTCGAGCAGCTTGCGGACGACGCCTACCTTCCGTTCGCCGAGCGGGCTCTCACCAGCAACCTTTCCCCGTCCCGGGACATCGGCGTGATGGTCCACGGGCGCACCTTCGATGAAAAGCTATCCTGGGCCGCCATGGTGGGGGCCGGCGCCCGCAACAATACCCTGAACACCGGCCTGGATTACGATACCGGACCGGACGGATATTTTCGCCTCTTTGCCCAGCCCTTTCTCAACGAAAAAGAGATTCCCGAGGCGCTTCATGGGCTCCGTCTCGGGGTTGGCGGAAGTATTGGCTGGGCCTGCCAGTCCAGCGCCGGCACCAGTCTGCTTTTTCAAAATTATAGTACCGATGGCGGCAACACCTTCTTTGCTTTCCCGAACGGCCTGAACACCCAGGGGGAACATTGGCGCATCTCCCCCCAGTTGTATTACACCTACGGCCCTTTTGGTCTGCTGGGTGAATTCATTGCGGAAAAGCAGGGGGTCAACACCGCGGGAGTGGGCGCGGGCGGAGGCTTTACCAACTACGAAACCACCGCCTGGAACGTCACGATGAACTTTCTGCTGACGGGGGAAAACGCCACCCTGGACGGAGTCGTTCCCTTGGAACCGGTCGATTTCAAAAACGGGCAACTTGGGGCCTGGGAAATGTGCCTCCGCTACGACGGCATTGCGGTCGGCGCCAACGCCTTCCGCCCGGTAAACCAAGGCGGGTTGGGCGTTTCCGCCATTAATAACGCCACCGATGTGAACGGGTTTTCCTGGGGGCTCAACTGGTATATCAATCGGCTCATCCGCCTGGGCCTCACCGTGGAATACAACGCCTTCACCGGAGGCGGGGGCAAGGACACGGTGGTGGAGAACGATGAGTTAGGCTTTATCACCCGCCTGCAGATCAAGTACTGAGCTCACGGCGGGGACTTTTTCCTGGGGTAGGTTTGGAGAATTTTTTTCTCCGATGCTTGCTCAAACCGCTTCCGCTTTTCCTGAAACTCTTTTTTTAAAGCCTGATCCATCGCCACCCGTTCAGTCCAGTACATCCGGACGAACTCCTCCTCTTGGCCCGGTCCAACCTGCAGGTTGAACTCCTTGGCCACCTCCAGCGCCTGCTTTTGCGCCGTTTGGCGGACTTCATCAATTCGTTCCACCAGCCGTGCCCGCTGGGCTTCGTTCAATTCCTGGTAATTGGGCCATTCGGCCAGGCGCGCCTGCAGCTGCTCCCGTGGCACCAGGGTCAGCAGCAGAATCTGAGCGAAACGACCCTCATCCGGAGGCCCCGCCCAAAACTGGCCCTTCTCCCGCTTCACCATCCCTCGCTTCGGCACAAACGGCCCATCAGGAATCCTTGGCGGCCGTTCTTTCTCCTTTCGTGCCTCTTTCGGTTTTGCGTCCGGCTCCTCTTCTTGGGCGGAAACTGGCATCGCCAAAAAGCCGGAAACAAAAATCCAGAAAACCAGGTTCCTCATAATCCCGCCCACCATCGATTTTCATGTTCCTGCTCCACCAAAGCGTCCAAGGCGGCAAAGACCGCGGCATTACTTATTTCGACCGAAGGATCCGGCTGGTTCCATAAAACCCACCCGCCTACCAAGACGGCCGTGCCCGCCGCCCATACCCACCGCCACTTCAACCGGAACGCAAAGGGCTTTAAATCCTTTTCCTTCTCTTGGCGAAGCCGACCCAGCGTTTTCGATGCAAACCACGCCGGTGCCTTGGGGGGCGGAGCCATGGCCAAGAGCCGTTCCAGCTCCGGCCCCAGCCCTTCCTGCCCCTCCTCCGATGACCCTTTGCTTTCCATATAGGATTAGACCACAGTTTTCTTATTTGGATGCGGCCAAATATCCAGAAAGTTTCTTTTTTAGGCTTTCCCGGGCCCTGAATATTAAGGCCTTAACCGCCGTCAGACTCATACCGGTGGTTTTTACGATCTCCTCCAGATCCATCCCATCATATTGCCGAAGGTGAACCACAAGTCTCTGGTTTTCAGGTAGTTCTGCACAGGCCTCCGCTACGGCTTTTTCCAGTTCCCGGAAAGCCAAGGCCTCAGCCGGGTCCCGACTCGGTTGGGCGGTCTGATTTTCCATGAGGCTTTCCCCGGTCTCGGGATCCACCCGATCCTCCCCATCAATGTTTTTGCGCCGCCATCTTTGCCCCAGACGGGTAAACACCAAATTGCGCACCACGATCATCAGCCAGGTGGTAAACTGGCAATCCCCCCGATACCGGGCCGCCGATCTCCAGACCCGTAAGAAAACATCCTGGGCCGCCTCCTCCACCTCCGGTCCGGCGCCCCCCATCATTCGGGCCACGGTTCCATAGACCCGGTCCTGATGCCGCTCGATCAGTTGGCGAAAAGCCTGCTCATCCCCGGAGGCCACCCGGGCCATCAACTCCCCATCGCCCAATTCCTCGGACATGATCCCGAATAATTCCGCATTTTCCTGCTCCTGCAACGCCCTTATTGGCACCAATTTTACAATGCCCGATCGTCTCAATCTGCCATCCTCAATGCCGCCATGGAAGCGGATTACCCATCCATTGCGGAGCGACCGGACTGATTGCGCGGGTGCGGAAGCACCCAAGCCTCCGTCCCCGGAGGGGATCCCGCAAAGGTCGGGGGGGTGTACGGGGACCAATGGGCGGAGGAAGGTCGGAGGGGGCCGATCTCCCCTCTCCCTCGCTCTGGACACGCTTCCCCATCTCCATCCAATCTTGATCTGTGGCCGGTCACAGTCATTGGTCCAAAGTAAAGCGCGCCAAGGGCGCCTCCGACGTCAAACGCGGGGCCCTCTTCTCCAAGCTCGCCAAGGAAATCACCGTCGCCACCCGGCTGTCCGGCGGCGATCCCAACTTCAACCCCCGCCTCCGCACCGCCATCGCCGCGGCCCGGGCCGAGTCCATGCCGGTCGACAACATCGATCGCGCCATCCAAAAAGGGACCGGGGAACTCGCCGGCGGCGGCTCCATTGAGGAAATCACCTACGAAGGCTACGGGCCCGGCGGGGTCGCCCTCATGGTCGAAACCCAGACCGATAACAAAAACCGCACCGCCGCCGAAATTCGCCACCTCTTCACCAAACACGGGGGAAATCTTGGGGGGTCCAATTCTGTCGCCTGGATGTTCCGTCGCCGGGGGGTTTTTCTCTTGGAAAATGCCCACCCGGATGTTGCCCTGGAAGCCACCCTCGAGGCCGGCGCGGACGATGTCCGGCCTGCCGGCCACAACGCCACCGAGGTGGTTTGCCCGCCCGACCGGTTCAATGCCGTGGACAAAGCTCTCCGCACCCAAAACCTGCCCCCGGCGGCCAGCCGGTTGATTTACGAGCCGGAAAATCCCGCCTCCGAACCCGATCCCGAAACTTCTGCCAAAATCTCCGCTCTGATCGAGGATCTGGAAGAGCACGGCGACGTCCAAAGCGTCTGGCCCAGTTGCGGCCTTTGTTCCGACCCGGGTCTCCGCGCGGCGGGATGACCCCCCGCAGACCGGCTTACGGTTTCAGTCTTGCCGGGCGGGAAACGCCCGCGGGGCGGATCGGCGCCTGCGTCTCCGGATACAAAAGATAGGGCTTTCTCTCCTCCAACCAGGCTTGGACACCCGGCTCCCACGAAGCCACGATCTGCCGTGAGCTCATTCCCGCCAGCACCTGTTTCCGTGTTTCCCGGCTGCGGTTGAGCTTGTCGAACATTTGGGTGTTCTCCGCATCCGCAAAGAAGTTTTTCTTGGGCATCATTCTGCGGAGATAGGCCAGTCCGGCGATGTTGATGGCCGTCAAGTTGGCCGGTGCTTTCGGATCAATGGAAACCTTGGCCCCGGACATGGTGACGTGCCGGTACTTACCGGTCGGGGGCTTAAACCGAAAGGGACGGAAGCTCACCCCGTTGAATCCCCACTCCGTCATCTCCCGACAAAATTGCTCCGCATCCACACCTTCCAGTGCGATCAGGTCAAACGGGTAGGCGGTGGTTCCATCCAGTCCTTTCGTCGGCACACCGGCGGGATTCGCCCCGTTGCTCACGCCCAGTTCCCCAAAAAAACCGGTCGCCACGTAACCCCGCGCCGCTTCGATCCGCGCAATGTTCGGCGAGGTCGGCACCCACTTGAGTCCCGTATCCTCCCAGACCATGTCCTGGGCCCAACCCTTCATGGAAATCACCGAGAGCCGGCACGGTTCCTGCAGGTGCTTTTCGTTCATCCATCTGGCGATCTCGCCCACGGTCAGCCCATACACATACGGCACATCAAACTGCCCGATGAAGGACGGGATCACCTCCACGCCCCGGGGCCGCGGGCCCTCCACTCGCTTCGCGCCGAGCGGGTTGGGCCGGTCCAGCACCATCACCTCCACGTCCTGCTCCGCCGCCGCCTCCATCACGAGTCCCAGCGTGCTGATGTAGGTGTAGGAGCGGCAACCGACGTCCTGCAGGTCGTAGGCAATCACGTCCACCCCTTCCATCATCGCCGGGGTGGGTTTTCTGGTTTTGCCGTAGAGGGAGTAAACCTTGATGCCGGTTTCCTCGTCCTTGGTGATTTTGCCGTCGTTGTTTTTATCCTCCCCGTGGCGCTCGCCCGAAACGTGCTTTCCCGCCCCCACCTTGCCAAACACCCCGTGCTCCGGCCCGTAGAGAGCGACTAGGTTGACCTCCTTGGCTTCGCGAAAACGTTTCCAAGTCGGCACTCCCTCGCCATCCACCCCGGAAGGATTGGTCACCAACCCCACCCTCTTCCCTTTCAGTTCCTTGAATCCACCATCCGCCAACACATCAATACCGAGCCGGAAGACTGGCCGAACGGCCTCCTGGGCCGAAGCGGATGTCAGGAACCCCGCCAGGACCAAAACCATGCTGAAGCGACCCATGCGGGACGCTAAACCAAAGACCAAAACTTTGGTAGAGTTAGCTTTGGCAAGGATGACCCCAACCTGATTGGCATCGTTGGATGAGATCTAGAGAGCTCTAAACTAGGGAGGGCGGGTTGTCCCCAACCCGCCTGGTGCGCGCTTAAATCCTACGTCGTTCAACGAGGCGGGCTTCGGAGAGCCCGCCCGACCTAAGCCTCGGCCCAGCACCCCCTAATCCACCAACCTCGTCGCGCCTTCGCGGGAAAAATTCGTTGCGAGTTGCTCGTTGCGAGTAACGCGTAACCCGCCACCCGCCACGGCTTTCCTAATCCTTCCACCTAATCCTTATCCGCGAAGCACAATCCCCTTCCTCTGAAACGTTGGCCGGTCGAGATCCTCATTCCCCCTCACCGTCGGGGTCGACTGCGCAAACCTCCCGTTGTTGTTCTCGAACTCAAACTCCTTCTGCGATGCCAGGAACTTCCGGCGACGGGACACCTTCTCTTTTGCCTCCGCAGGTGCCTCCACCTTCTTCGCCTCCACTCGGGCCTTGGGCATCACGCTCTCCTCACTTCTTCTTGTCACCAAAAGCGTCATGCTCAACGTCTCGCTCTTCTCCGGATGGATCGCCGCTCCGGCCGAGATCGGCAGATCCACCGGCAGCTTCGCCCGCAACTTCTCCAGAATCTCGTGGAAGTCGTTCAGCGATGTCTCGGGACCGGTGATCACGCTCACGAGGATCCGGTTGCCGTGTTTCCACGCCTTCCCGTCCTCCAACATGATGTCCTCCACCACCGCCTCGATCACCGCCTCTTCCCGGCCCTCCCCACTCGCCTCGGCCACGCCGGCCCAAGCGTTCTCCAGGAACCCAATCGCATCGGCCCCCGGACCGACCGCCTCCTTCAGCTCCGCGGCCCCCAGATGCTGCAGTCCATCCTTTTGCATCACGTGGACCAGACCATGGATCGTCCGCGCGATCGCCTTGTCCATCGCCCGCTGGGCCTCCTTCAGATCCTTGGCCAGCGAGGTCTCGATCAACCGGTCACAACTGAACGTCAGCACCACATCGGCCGACTTCCTCAACTCCGCCAGGCAGTGCATGGAGCGGTCCTTCCGCCGGTTCCCCTCAAACGAGAACGGCGTCACCGCCAACACCACCACCTCGCAGCCCTGCTTTTTCAGCCGGCGCACCAGACTGGGTCCTAGGGCCGAACCGGTTCCCCCGGCCGTGGACAACACCACCAAAGCGGTGCGGATCCCCTCCAAGATCGGATTCAAGCCGTCCCCGTCCTCCAATGTGGTTCCCTCAAGCAGCTCCGGTTCCCCGCCGGTCCCCATGCCGTGAACCCGCTCCGGAGCCACCAGGATCTTCTTTTGCGCGACGGTGCCCCGCAGGGCGAGGGCGTCGGTGTCGACGCACACCGTGCGGTGCTCCCCTTCGCAGCTGACGGCGAGATTATCGAGGACGGCGGCGCCGGTTCCGCCGACGGCCAAAATGGCCACCGGGCTTTTGTCGTGGTGCAGTGGGTTCATGGTCTTGGGCTCCTTGGGGCTCACGCTAGAAAACGCATCGCGGAGAGCATCCGGCCGATCGACTGGGACAACTTCTTCAGCCCCTGGGGCCGGCCGGCCTCTTTCATCTCGTGCTCCGCCGCATAGCGGAGCGTGCCGAGGACCGCGGCCAGCTCCGGCCGCTCCAGATCCCCCTGCTCACCGAGAAAATCGCGTGCCCGGCCGATCCGCACCGGCCTTGGCAAAATTTCCGAGGCCAGCCGGGCCAGTCCGCGCATTCGCGCCCCACCGCCGGTGACCACCACCTCGCCCTCCACCGCACTCCACAGCCCCTGCGCCTCGATGTCGTCCCGCACAATCTCCAAAATCTCCGCCATCCGGGCCTGCAGGACCTGAACCATCGCCTCCTTGTAGAAGGTGCGCCCATCGAAACTGATTTCTCGCGAGAGGGTGATCTTCTCATCCTGCTCCTCCGCCGCGAGAGTCACGGTGCCCAGCTCCCTCTTCACCTTTTCTGCCCGGGCGTAGGGAATCTCCAGCCCGATGGAGAGATCCTGGCTGAGATGATCCCCGCCCACGCCGTGAACGCAGGAGTGGACGACCGCCCCGTCCCGCCACACGCTCACATCCGTCACCCCGGCGCCGAGGTCGATCACTACCGCGCCCCGCTGTTTCCCCTCCTCCGTCAGCACCGCCAGGCCGGAGGCGTAGCTGGAGAAGGTGCAGCCCTTCACCCGGATCTTCTGATCGGACACGCACTGGACGCCGGTCTGCAGTCGGGTGCGCTTGCCGGTGACGAGATGGTAGTGGGCCTCGATCTGTTCGGTGTGGGTGCCGAGCGGGTTGGGGGATGCCACGCCCCGGTCGAGCGAGTAGCCCCGGAGCAGCTCATGCAGGATGGCGTGATCGCGCGGGAGCGGCAGATGCGCGGCCAGCTGCTGGAGTTCCTCCAAGGTGCCTTCGGTGACGCGGTGCTCATCATCCGGGGAGGTGGCCACGCGGACGGACTCGTTGCGCGAGGCCAGATGGGTGCCGCTCATGGTCAGATACAATTCGGAAACCTCCGCTTGGGTGCGGCGCTCGGCATCGGCCAAGGCCATCCGGGCGGCCGCCCGGGCGTGGCCGAAATCGGTCACCTCCGCCTTTCGCATGCCGGCGGAGACGCCTTCCCCCACGCCGAGCAGCGTAAGGGAACCGTCCCCGGCCATTTCGGCGACGGCCACGGCCATCTTTTGCGTGCCGAGATCGGCGGCAATGAGGATTTCGTTGGAGGGGGTGCTGCGCATGATCATGGGAGGTTCTCCGTTAGTTGAGGAAAGTGACCGGCACGTTCCGTTCGGGGGTGAGATCCACCGTGTGCACAAAGCGGCCGTGGTGTTCCGCATACGTGAAAATGACATTGAGGCGATCAAACTGTTCCCCCAGTTGGCCGGCCCGGAACCGGATCTTGCCACCCCGGGGCGTGGCGATCACAAACCGGCCCGGTCCCTCGATTCGGATGGAGGAGAAGTCCAGTCCGTCGCGCACCTGGCTGAGGGGTGCGGCCTGCAGGAAGTTGAGGGCGGCGCGGAGCTCGGGATTGTTGGTGCGCTCCCCTTCCACCACCTCATCGGAGGAGATGCCGCGGATGATCGGCAACGACATCAGCTTTTCCCCCGGCTTCGGCTTGAGAACGTAGCCACGGGCGTCGATGTAATAGGTGGGCTGGGCCAGGGTGGTGCCGGCGGTGGGCGTGGGACAGATCAGGGCCACCGGGCGACGCTCCTCCACGAGGATATAAAGAGTGTCCGGCAGGCGTCGCTCGATCCGCACGGCGGCGACGTTGGGCAGCCGCTGCAGGTTGGCGGTCACCTCATCCAATGAAAGATGAAGAAGGTTTTGTCCGATCTTCACCCCGGCGGCGTTCACCAGCTCCCCTTTCCCGATCCGGCCCTGCTGCTCGATCTGGAAGCGGCGCAGGGTGAAATCTGCGTTGCGGTAAAGCAGGGTGCCCAGGATGACGTCCATCCCGATCGAGGTGACCAGCGCCACCATGGAGAGGGAGGCGGCCACGAGGATGCCGAGGCCGATGCGCCGGCTGAATTCCCGGGCCTGCGCTTTGCCGTTCATCTTGGCGTGGAGAACGTGGCGGGGGCGGCGGGACCGGGGTCGGCGCCGCACCAACCAGCGGGTCCAAGGGCGGAGGTTCATACTTTGGCTCCTTTGTGGCAGCGGGCCCACGACAGCTCCAGGATCCGCAAGCATTGGGTGGTGAAATCGATCCCGGCGGCGCGGCCGGCCTTGGGCAGCAGGCTGAGGTCGGTCATCCCCGGCAGGGTGTTGACCTCGAGCACATGGGGCTTCCCCTCCGCGTCCACCATGAGGTCGACGCGGGAAAGCACCTCGCAACCGATTGCCCGGTGCGCCTTCAGGGCCAGCGCTTGCAGCTCCTGCGCCTTCTCCTTTGGGATGGGCGCGGGGCAAAGGTACTGGGTGGCCCCGGAGGTATACTTGTTTTTGTAGTCGTAGAAACCTTTGCCAGGACGCACCTCGATGACCGGCAACGCCTGCTCGCCAAGAATGCCGACGGTCATCTCCGCACCCTCGATCAGCCGCTCGATCATCATCCCGCCTTCCTTCCACTTCTTGGCCTCCTTCACCGCCTTCTTCACCTCGTCCTCGGTGCGGACGAGAAACGTGCCCAGGCTGGATCCGCTGGCCACGGGCTTGAGAACGTAGGGCGGCTTCCAATCACACGTTGGGGTCCACTCCTGGCTCTCCGCCATCGGCACGCCGGCGGCCAGCATCGCATCCCGGGCCTTCAACTTATCGAAAGCCAACGCGCTCGCCTCCGATCCGCTCCCCGTAAAAGGCATGCCAACCGCCTCCAGCTCCCGCTGCACCTCGCCGTCCTCCCCGTAGGTTCCATGGAGCGCGAGGAAACAGATGTCGGTGCCCTGGGGGACCTTCACCCCTTTCTCCTTCACATCCACCTCCAGCACCTTCACCCCGATCGAGCGCAAGGCTTTGGCCACGGCCACCCCGCTGCGCAGGGATACTTCCCGCTCGCCGGAGACGCCGCCCGCCAGGACGCTCACTTTCATCTTCTCCGGCTTCATTCATCCACCCCCAGCACGATGACCTCGGGTTCCAGCTCGATCCCGCGGTCGGCTTTGGCCCGGGCGCGCACCTGGTCCATCAACGCCAGGACATCAACCGCCTTGGCCCCACCCTGGTTCACAATGAAGTTGCCGTGCACCGGCGAAATCCTTGCGCCACCCACCGCCGTGTCCTTCAGGCCCAGCTCATCAATCAGCTTACCGGCTGGAATGGTTTTGGCGTTCTTGAAGATGCAACCCGCACTCGGCGCGGCCGGCTGGGAGTCCCAACGCTTGCGGCTGTACTGCTTGAGCTTCTCCGCGATTTCCTCGGACTGAACCGCACTGCCTTTCAGGACCGCGCCCACCGCAATGTCGGTCTCCAACCGCGGCACCTTGCGGTACTTCACCTCAAACTCCGAGGCCGGCACGTCCTTGACGGTTCCGCTGCGGTCCATCACCCGGACGGCCTCGACCACCTCGAACGTCCACGAATCCATCGCCCCGGCGTTCATCCGCATCGCCCCGCCTAACGCCCCCGGAATTCCTTCCATGAATTCCAGTCCCCCAATCCCCGCGGCCTTGGCCGCGGCCACAATCTGCTTCAACCGCGCCCCGGCTCCCGCCCGAACCTTTCCGTTGACCACCTCGATCTTGCTCAGGCCCGGCTTGCCGAAATTCACGCAGACGCCCGGCAGGCCCCCGTCGCGCACCAGCAGGTTGCTACCACGGCCGATCACGGTGAGGGGCACGTTTTTTCCGGCGCAGTGGCGAACGACCTGGGCGAGGGTCTCCTCGGAATCAGGCTCGAACCAGACCTGGGCCGGGCCCCCGATCCGGATGGTGGTGTGCTTTTGCATCGGCTCGTACCAGCGAACGGTTCCCTGCCCCGCCACCAGTTTGCGGATCTCAAGGAAGAGCGGCGCCTCGACCCCGATCCGGTGGGCCAGTTGGGTGGAGTCACCCGCGCCCATCACCAGAAACAGATCCCCCTCCTGCCAAATCTTTCCAAGGATGGTCCGGGCTTCCGGCATCGAGTTCGCCAATTCCACCGGAACCTTCTTTTCGGCCAACTTGGCGGCCAGGACCGCAGAGCCGGAGCCCTCCACCGACGTTTCCCCGGCGGAATAAACGGGCAACACGACCACGGCATCGGCCCGGCTCAAGGACTCTACGAATCCTTCCATGAACGTGGAGAGGCGGGTGTGCCGATGCGGTTGGAAGATGGCCACCACGCGTTGGCGACCCCGGGCCTTGGCCGCATCGATCGTCGCAGAGACTTCCCGCGGGTGGTGGGCATAGTCATCCACGATCTCAAGCTCTGGTGTGGCGAGGACGACCTCAAAGCGGCGATCGGCCCGGCGGAACGCGGCCAAACCTTTGCGGATCTTTTCAACATCCAGTCCAGCCTCTCGGGCCAACGCCAGTGCCCCGAGCGCATTGCCCGCGTTGTGCTTGCCCGGCGCCGCCACGCGGAAGGCGCCGAGATCGTCGCTGCCCTTCTTGGCGGAGAAGCTCACACCGTCCTTGTCCTCGCCTTTCCAGGTGCCGATGTAGTCCGCGCCGCTCTTTTCCCAGCCGAAGGTTTTCTTCGCGGCCAGCTTTCCGGCCGCCTCCATCGCCGCCTTTTCCTCCTTGGCCACCACCACGAGCGGGCCGGAGACCTGTCCAAGCACCTGGCGATACGCCTCCACCACCGCCGACTCGTTCGCATAGCGGTCGGCGTGCTCATGGTCCGCATTCAATAAAATTGCCGCAGCCGGCCTCAGTTGGGCGGGCGCCCCTTCGCTCTCGTCTACTTCTGCCACCATCCATTCGCCGGATTTCCAGGCGCCCGAGGCGCCCAACGAGGGGGCGTAACCACCGAGGTAAAAACAAGGATCCTGACCGGCCTCCTTCCAGATATGGGCGAGCATCGTGGAAGTCGTGGTCTTGCCGTGGGAGCCAAGAACGGCGACGAGCTTTTTCAGCGAGGCCAGTTGGGCGAGGACCTCAATCCGGCGAAGACGCACGATTCCCTTCTTGCCGGCCTCCGCCCACTCGGGATTCGTGTCCGGCACGGCCCCGGATGCGATCACCACCTCCGCATGGCCGAGATGTTCGGCCCGATGGCCGATGGTCATGCGGACGCCGCGGTCACGCAGGCGTTCGGGGGCTTCCTTCAGATCAGAGCCCGTCACCTCGTGACCGAGGTCGACCAAGATGTCGGCAAGCGGGGTCATGCCGGAGCCGGCGATCCCGATCAGGTGGATTTTTTTCCGGCCCCGGGTCCAGCTCTTGGCATCAAAGGACATGGGCGATCTCCTCCGCGATCTTTTCGGCGGCCTCGGGCGTGAACTGCTGGCGGGCGGCGCGGCGCATGTGTTCCTGGCGGACGCAGTCACCCAACAGCCGGGCGATCCGCTGGCCGAGTTCCGTGCCGATGAGATTCTTTTCCGCCACGATCTCGGCGGCGCCGCGATCGGCAAAAGCGTGGGCATTGGCGGTCTGGTGGTCGTCCACGGCCGCCGGAAACGGGATCAGAATGGATGGCACGCCACACGCGGCCAGTTCGGCCAGGGTGCCGGCCCCGGCGCGGGAAACCACGAGGTCGGCGGCCGCGTAGACCGCATCCATATCGTCGCAGAAACCGAGGACCACGGCGCTGAAGCCGGAGTGGTCGTAACCGTGACGGACCTTGTCGGCATGGGCTTCGCCCGCGAGATGTAGAATCTGGATTGTGCTAGCGAGGGACTTGAGAGCCGGCAGGCCTCGGAGCATCGCCTCGTTGATTCCCCTCGCCCCCTGGCTGCCACCCAGGACGGCGACGAGGTGCCGCTTGGGATGAAGACCGAGCTTCTTCAGCGCTTCTTCCTTGGAGATTTTTCCGAGCCGACCGCGGACAGGTGTTCCGGTAACGCTGACGTTCGCCTTGGGGAGATGGCGACCGCACTCCTCAAAGCCCACAAACATCTTTTTCGCCCCAGCGGACAGGAACTTGGTGGCACGGCCGGGAATGGCGTTGGATTCGTGGAGGAAATAAGGCAGTCCGCCGCGCCGGGCCGCACCCACCGAGGCGGCCGAGACAAATCCGCCCATGCCGAGCAGGGCATCAGCCTTAAACCTGGAAAGCTCCTCGCCGGCCTTCCGGACGGCACCGATCAGTCGGAATAAAAAGGGAACCGCACCGAAGAGTCCGTTCCAACCCACCGCGGGAATTTCCACGCCGTACTCCGACTCCCCCGCCCCGCTGAGGGCGCGCTTGTCGACCGGCTTGGCCGAGATAAAGAAACGGACTTCGTGGCCACGGCGACGGACGGCTTCGGCGATGGCGAGGCCGGGAAACAGGTGTCCCCCGGTACCGCCGCAGGCAATGGCGAGTCGGCCCATGGCGAACATCACCGCCGGCCTCCGACGAGGCGGCGACTCCGCGCCTCCTCGCGGTACTGGGCCTGACGATGAAGGGAGAGCAGAATGCCGACAGCGGCGAGACAGAGGACGAGGTTGGAACCGCCGTAGCTGATGAACGGAAGCCCCACCCCCTTGGGCGGAAGCAGACCGGTGGTGACACCGAGGTTGGCGAAGGCCTGGAAGCCGACGAGCGCGGTCACGCCGATCCCGAGCACCATGCCGGTGGTGTCGCGGGCGTGGCAGGCGATGTAGCCGCCCATCACGGTGAAAAGCAGGAAGACGGCGACCACCCCGAGGGTCGCGGGCAGGCCGAGCTCCTCCCCGAGGATCGGAAAGATGAAGTCGGTGTGCGCTTCGGGAAGATAGAACATCTTCTGGACGCTTTGGCCGAGGCCGACACCTTGGGTGCCGCCGGAGCCGAGGGCGATGAGGGCCTGCCAGACTTGGTAGCCCTCCCCTTGCCGGTGGTCTGCGGGATTCAGGAATCCGAGGATGCGGCCCATCCGTTCCGGCATGGTCATGGCCAACGCAATCACGCCGATGACGGCGCCCAAGCTGAGGACTCCAAGGGGCAAAATCGGCGCTCCGCCCGCAAACAGAACCACCGCCGCCGCCGCGAGCACAAACATGGCCGCACCGAGGTCGGGCTGGCGAATCAGCAGCAACACGGGCAGCGCCAGAATGAGCATGGGCAGGAGCAAGCCGTGCCACGGGCTGGACATCTTGTCTTTTTTCATCTGCACCCACATGGCGCAGAAAATCACCGTGGCCAACTTGAGGAACTCCGCGGGCTGGATCGCAAACGGACCGAGCGGGATCCAGCGGGCCGAGCCCTTCACCGTCTTGCCGATTCCGGGGATCAGGCAAAACGCCACGAGCAAAGTGGCGCCGACCAGGATCCAAAGGCCCCGGGAGACCAGGACCTTTGGATCCAGCCGGCTGAGCGCCGCGCACACCCCCACGCCCACCACCAGCCAGAGCCCCTGCCTTTGGAGGAAGAAAAGGGGTTGGCCCCGGTTTTCGGGGGAGAACGCGCCCACGCTGGCGAGCATGACCAGGCCGAGCCCGGCCAGGGCCACCACGCAGGCGATCAGGGTGTACGCGGCGTTGCGTCCCATCGTCAGTTCGACGAATTCTTGGGAAGCATCGCCATGTCCTGCGCCGCAGCCGGGGCCGACGGAGCCGCGGTCGGGGCTTCCGCCTTCGCGGAGGCCTCGCCGGGGACCTGGAGCTTCTGCCCGATCTTCAACTTCTTGGGGTCGCTGATCGAGTTGAGCTTGGCCAGGGTCTCGGCTTTGGTGCCGAACTTCTTGGCGATCTTCGCGAGGGTGTCCCCTGCCGCCACCGTGTAGGTGCCGGCCGGGTGGGAGGCCTGCTGGGCCGCCGCCGCCACCACCGCCTGGGCCGGAGCCGCCATGGGTTTGGCTTCCATGCCCGCACCGGCCGCTTCGGGGATCTTTAGCTTTTGGCCGATGCGGATCATCGTGCCGTCGATCCCGTTGGCCTTCGCCAGGGCCGCGGCGGTGACGCCGTTGGCCTTCGCGATTTTACCGAGGGTGTCGCCCTTCACGACGACGTGCATCCGTTCCGCCGCGGGAGCCGGAGCCGTTTCGACCACGGGGGCCACGGGGGCCGCCGCGACCGGGGCGGCAGCCTCGGCCGGAGCCGTGGCTTGCCACACTTTGTCTTCGGGGCTGGGCATACTGCTGGCGACCTCGGGGGCCGGGGCCGCTTCGGGGGCCTTGGCCACCTCAGCCGCAGGCATCGGATCCATCGAGGTGATCCCGGTGTCCGGATTGCCGCGGAGCAGGTGGTAGGCGCTGATGCCGACGATCACGACGACATGCAGCCCGAGCACCACCAGGAAGATGGTCGAGAGGCGGTTCAGGCCTCCCTTCTTCGCCGGGGCGTCGGACGCGGCTTCGTCGAGCAGCGTCGTGCTTTGTTTTCTCGCTGAGTATTCGAGCAGTTCATCGCTCATGGTGTTGTTTTTCCTCCTGAGGCAGCGCTTTGACGCACTGCCGGTATGTCTCCCCTCTTTCCTCGAAATTCTTGAACTGGTCATAACTGGAACATCCCGGGCTGAGCAGGACGGTCTCCCC
>Ga0194117_10003599_pt1 | contig 15463 bp, 6 predicted proteins | sample TA2MahsurfametaG_FD_160579 | JGI IMG/M metagenome (GOLD analysis project Ga0194117, IMG submission 160579) | Freshwater microbial communities from Lake Tanganyika, Tanzania - TA2015009 Mahale N1 surface | ecosystem: Environmental > Aquatic > Freshwater > Lake | place: Tanzania: Lake Tanganyika...
TTCATCTCCATCATACTTGGAAAATGAGGTTTTATTATTATCCACGATCATTTCTGATAGAATAATTAACAAAATAGAATTGCTCAGATTTAAATCAATAAATACTTCCCAATAACCACAACATTCATCTATAATCAAAACACATGCAGCAAATATTTGTAAGGACTCTCACCGGAAAAACCATCACTCTCAACGTCGCCCACACTGATACCATCGAAAACATCAAGACTAAAATCCAAGATAAGGAAGGAATTCCCAATGACCAGCAGAGACTCATCTTCGCAGGAAAGGCGCTCTAAGACAACAGAACAGTAGCTGATTACAACATCCAAAAAGAATCAACTCTCCACCTTGTTCTAAGACTCAGAGGAGGAATGCAAATCTTTGTTAAAACTCTCTTTGGAAAGACAATCACTCTCGAAGTAGACCTTACTGACACAATTGAATAAGTAAAGAGTAAGATCCAAGAAAAAGAAGGAATTCCCCAATAATAACAAAGACTAATTTCCCGTGGAAGAAGTACAGAGGATGGCAGAGCATTAAGTGAGTACAAAATTCAAAATGAAGAAACTCTCCATCTCGTAATAAGACGCATGGGAAAGACCGAATGAACCGACCATAGGTTGATATCACTCCCATATAAAATTTACTAATGCTTTGTATAAATCTAGCGATGATATTATTATAAAAATACCCGCAAACAAATGTAACCTCGCAAATTGAACTCAATTGCACAATGGAGATAAAACAATCATCCTTTCTACGAATTCATCTATGAAAACATACTTGATTGGCCAGTTACTTCTGTACAGTGGGGACCTATGCTAGAGCAGAATAGCTAATTCATGCTCCAGCGACTTTACTTCTCATGCAAAACTGATGGGTTATACAATCAAGCATAAGGCAATTGGACTAACACTCCGAACTATATAGTTTTTGCGAATTTGTAAATCCCCAACAATTAACACTACTTCATCAATGACCTAAAATCACTATTCAATTACGATTCTGCAAAGAAACACCCCAATTTAAAAGTTAAACAGATCATTAGTCACCCTGGTGAGATCACTGTCATCCGCTCATCACCCATGAATCGTAAATTACTTGCCTCCAAAAGTGATAATAATATGGTCTATCTGTGGACGTCCGATAAGTACAAAATTGGAAACGTCAACAATACGGCCAACACTCCTGACATGATACTTATGGCAACTAAATCGGAGAAACATAACTATGCTTTAAGATTTACACCCTCTCTACCAAAGTTGATCTCAGCTTCTGCTGATAAACTAGAACTATTTGATATTTAAGGAGCACCTATCAAGAGAGAACTTGGATCAGTCCTATCATCGAATGTTATCAAACCATGCACTACGTTATAGGGTCATTAGAAAGTCGAAGACATCGCATTCAAAAATAACGAGATTTGTGTATCAGGAGGTCAAGATAGAGAAATAGGAATATGGGATCTACGCATCGGTTGCATGTGTCAAAAAATACGATCAATTCATGAATCCGATATCAATACTGTCGCCTGCAAAGGAAACTATATTCTATCAGGAGGTGAAGAAGGTAGATTGAATATCATCGATGATCGCATCTATAAAACAGTCGAACAATTTTAGTTTGCAAAACCTATCCATGGGATACAGTTCAATCCTGTTACCAATCACTTCGCGATTGGATGCTAGTATCTTCAGATTTATTCTTTGGATAAAATATTGGAGGAACATAAAATTGAGCCCATCTTTAAACATTTAGGAATGAGGTAAATAATAATTTATTTAGAGGAAATATTCATTAGTTTGACTGGAATACCGAATCTTCTATGACCTTAGCTACCACATACCAATAGCCAGACGTTGATATTTCAGCACAGGGAGGTTTCATCCATATTTTCAGACCTTTGGATTTATTTTTCCAGAAAAAATAGTAGGCAATCCAAAACCTTAAGAATGCTTATCAATCCTTGAACCCATCTCAAAAGAGTCAGATACTAGAAAGAACCAATAAAAATGATCTTTGATTGTATACTTATTTATACATTTCATAGCATTCATAAACTAATCTGCTTCTTACACTAATTTAACCAGTATATACAAAGTAAAGAAATTGTAATCTAGACGAAACTAAAGTGCTTTAACTATGATTATTTAAAACAGATAAATGCGGAATGATTGATATTGTTGTTAGTTGGATCAAGTGAGCTGAAGGTTAGCTACCTGAGCGCTATCCCAGCTGGTGTGTTTGGCACTACGTTCAAGGGTGCTAAGTTTCCTCAGACAGGCTTTGAAAACGAATCTTTCCTCTTCACACTCCCACAAGAAATTTTTATTTTTTTTAGTCAGAGGACGCAGATACTGATAATCGTTTGGATTTAAATAGAAGATGTGCTCAGGATTGATCTAAACTGTCTTTCCGTCAGTCAAAAGACGAGGCCAAATGGTAGGCCAACTCGGATGAAAGACCTCTTTTTGAGGCACATTTGCACTGAATCTCACATAACTTACTCAAAGACACAATCTTCGTATTGCAGCATTTCTTTCATGCAAGGTGTAGTGTCAAATACGGGAGGCACTGAAGCAGGCACGTTTCCGAAATAAAGGAATGACATCAAAATTAATATCAACTCCATAATAACCAAAAATCATCAGAAGAATAAATAAGAGAAATCTAAAAAAACTATGTAGCTGTTCACTCACCAAAAAACTAATGATCAAGTAATTTATTAATTGGAGATCTCTACTTCGGATTCTTTTTTAGGCATTTGAGGATGAAATCCTTAGCTTTTGCTGAGATGGAGTGATGTTTTGAGAAGTAGATGTCATCTTACACAATTTTTATGAGGTCTTACTAGCAACGTATCTAAAAGGGAACTTTTCCATAAAGAAACTAGTAAGTCATGACCCCGATATTCCAAATGTCGACCTTGCTATCATATTGCTTTCTTTCAATCATCTAAGGCGAAGAATACAGAGGACTCCCACATTGAGTTTCCCTGAGAAGTGGTGAGTTGATAGACCATCCAAAATCACATATTTTAGCCATATCCTAAAATAATCCATAACATACATTATGCAAAAGTATATTCTAAGGTTTGATATCACGATGAATGATATCATGATCATGCATGTACTATACAGCATGACAGATTTGTTTGAGATATTTTCTCACTTTTAATTCATTGAAACGGATTTATTTTTTGAGACTAGCGTACAAATTGCCACCACTACAGTATTCCATCATTAGGTAGACGTTAGCGTAGTCTTCGAAACAAGAATACAGATGGATAATATTGGGATGCTGTAGGAAACTTTGGATCTTAACTTAGCGGATAAGTTGGTTTATGTACTTCATTTTACCTCCGAAAATTGATTTGGGTATTTTTTTGATCGCACAAATAAAGTTTGTAGCGATGTGCCTGCGTAATAAGGTTATTACCTTGCAAGATATACAGCACCAAACTGACCCTCCTCTACATATCTTATCATTTGGAAATCCTTTATGTTCAATCTTCTCTTCTCTCTACTTCTGTTCGAACGACGGCTCAGTTGCCCAGCTTCAGCTATATTTCTGATTTTTTATATTGTTTTAAGCAGAATAGGGGAAGATGTGGCTGTTGAAATGGTATTCATCCTCATCCTGTGCATACTACTGTCAGGGTGCTCTGCTGGCTTTGAAAATATGGATTTTTAGTTATTCATTTATTATTTATCAATTATAAGTATTAAAGTAGCATATTGTAAGTATCTACAGACTGCAGTGCAAAGACCACCAAGTAGCTCTCTGTTTGGGTCACAAGCAAGAGAGTAAGTGATTGATGCGGAAGTGGTCTTTTTATAAAGCAGTTTTACGGTTGGTAATTAAAATATTATGTAATGATTTATCCATATTTATTGTGTGGTTAAGTTTACAATACATGAGGTATAATTGCTAGAGATAATATCATGTAATGTTGATAAATTGGTTTGTAAGAATGAATAGTATAATGGAGATTTCTATAGGGATCATACATATATTTTGAAAACTAGTTTTATTTTAGCTCTAATCAACTATCTCCACCCTACATGCGTATACATACAATTTTCATGAAGAATAGACTTATTTATTGTAAGATTAATTAAAATCAACTTCTTTAATAATTATTTTAGCAAACACTTTTCTGGCTGCTTTTATCATAATCTTATAATTTAAAGCAATGAAAAGTTAACTGAGCTAATTCCATCAACAAAAGTCTTTTTCTAAAAGTTCTCAAATAGGTTCTGCCATTTTTATAAAAAAGATCAAGTCGATCAGATAATACATATAAGCTTATTAATCGAACCCATAAAGTGCTTACAAATGGTAGTTAAAGCAATAAACTCTCATTTATCGTAACTAGCTGAAAGTATCACTACATCTGATAGTCTCCCTCATCAAAATATGTTAATCCAAATAGACATAGTTGAATAAGTTAACTTAGTAAGTGAGTTTTTTAAGCCAAAAAGTACTCTATCTTGAACTAGCAAACAAAAACAAAAGCTAAATCATCATAAAAAATTAACATACTGCAGGCTAGCTAAATCAAAGTAAAAATACACCCATCAAAAGGTTTAACCTTAGAATGTAAGCTTAGCAGATGTTTATGAGCGCCAAGAACAGTCATGAAATTTCTGAATACAAGAAGATAATCGATAAGAAAGAGTAGATATTAAAGAACAACATGTAGGAAAACGCTTTCTTAAGATAAGAAATGCTAGCAATCACATTAATGGTTGTATAACTACAGAAACAAAATTAATAACTAAAAAAGCTGAATTGTCATCTTTAAAAAGAAAACTATCACTTGAATTCAAAGCTCAAGTAAAATTAGCACTGCAGAATTTTGAATTTCAGTCCTATCTCCCAAAATTCAATCTAACATCTAGACTAAGAAATTTCATTTAATAATCTCACTTTTGAAGACAGGGAAGATTAGTGCATTATGTTGAAGAATTAAAAATAAAAGCTCTAAAGATAAATAGATAGGCTCAAGAAATAAAATCATTGTCTTTAATAACAAATGATGACAAAAAAGAGATAGGATTATGAAGAGCTGAACAGAGAAAATGAGGAAATAAAAAAGCAATTGAGTGTCAAACTTGTTTAAATTCAGAAATACCGTGAAATGTAATCATAAATTATGTATATTTCACAGTAATGCTTAAAGTATATCGCTGAAAACAAGTATCTAAAATAATAGATAAATTAGCTCCAACTCAAACACACCGTGTTTTAACTTAAAAATAACAATTGTGAAAAATGCTTATCATACGAGCTACAAATCTAGAATGTGATTTAATAACTCAAAAATTCAAATGAAAAATGTTCAAGATTGAAAGCCAAAATTGAACAGATAATCAACACTGAGCAAATTCAGAGAAAACTATGGGATTAAATTTACAGCCTCATTGAAGAAAAATCTTGTTGATTATGGAAATATTTAATTAGTAGTTAGACTAATAAATAATAATAAATAAGAAGAGGATGGTTTAAATAGGATTGATCATAATTTTTGTGCTTTTTCGGTACGCCTCTTTCTAATTTATAAATTCTTTTGACGTCTGGCCTCTTGTTGAGCTTCAAGTTTTTGGGTATCAACTTTCTTAGCTTTTTCTTTGAAAATAGCCTCAATAAGGACAGTTCTGTTTTTGAACTGGTTACCCTTTGAAGCGAGGTAGAATTTGTGATACAAAGTACGCTCGATTTTCTTGGCTTCTCTGTATTTTCTGAGCAATCTTCTGAGAACTCTTTGTCTTCTCACCCAAAGGATTTTAGTTGGCATTCTGCTTTCCAAAGTACCTCTGCGTTTACCAGCACCAGTGTGGTTACCTTTACGTTTAGCTTCAAGATGAAGTCTGGCACGTGCACGTGAATGAACTACTTGTTTTCTCTTCATGATAAGACCGTCCTTGATTAGTTTACGAACGAAGACTCTGGAGTTGGCTTGACCGATTTGTTCAACCTCGTTGGGATCCATCCACACTCTTTTCTTTCCACATTTCAAAACTTAAGCGGCTAATCTTTTCTGGCTTTTCAGGTTCACCATAATTCTAAACAAATATAATTTTTTAATAAATTGTAAAATAATATTTGATAGTTGATGCAGACAGAATACTAAAAATTCCCCTAACCAGAAGAAATCAAATCCAAAGACCCTAAGTACACAGTTGGAGCAAACAAAAGCAAACGTAGTTGGAAATTAGGAGTCAATAGGACCTCATCTAAATGCACATTGAGTAAAGGATCTGGATAAACTTGGTAAGAGAGGAAGCAAAGAGCTGAGTAAAAAAAAGCTTTAAGAGAGCAAATTAAGGAGTTCAAATAAAAAAAGATAGCGAAGAGAAAATAGCAAAGAGAAATGAGAAAACAAAGAAAGAAACAAAAAATGTATAATGAGATAAAGTCAGGACAATTCTAAGTGATTAAAAACACTAAGAACATGAAAAAGTGGAGCAAAAAGATAAAGAATCAACTCATAAAATTACCAGCAGAGATCTTCGAAAACCTCATCAATAAATGATACTCTTCTGTTTTAAGTTTAAACCGATACTATTTTCAGAATTTATCGAGTCAAAAAGAAGAAACTATAAAATTTTACTTCCTAAGCATTTTGCTTATTTTCAAAGTAGCTCTAGTCGAAAGTTTATAAATATCCTCAGGACTTCAATAATATTTAGTTTAAAACTAAGAATAGTAGCTTGAAATAATGAAGATCATAAAGTTTTTAAAGTTCAATGTTTCTTATCAACTGAGTAAGGGCAAAATAAACAACTTGCCCCAACCTCATCAGTATCAATTATCATCGAAGGATGTTTATGTATCTCAGCAACTAGCACCTCCTTAGACATCAGGAAGAACTAGTCAAAATTCATTGTACGCTTGTTTGTGAGATACTTTTGCATTTGCTCTTTAGCTGGAGACTGGTCAATGTTTGGCCTTAGTTTACTTACTTCAACCTCTCCGTTAACTGGATCGTAGGAGTCAAAGGCCTCCTTGATTTGTAATATTTGGTTCTGGTTTAGCCCTTGTCCGAGATATTTGTGCATCGGAAAGTCCTTGTGCTGGGGTTTTTTGGAATAGTTTTCAGAATTTCCCATTAAATGACTAACAAGTTATTATAGCAATTTCCATAATCCCATTTAATCAAGGTTATCGAGGATATATAAATTTTTTCAATTAAACTTTAAACTCATACTATACTTAAACACAGTTTTTTTATATTTTATAGGATGTTATGATTGTATTTTATTTGAATGGAGATTTTGCGTAGTAGTTTATATATTGTATTTTCTTAAAATCATCCAAAAAATCATTTTTAATAAAGATTATAAAGAAGAAGATTCTACAATCTACACATCAATTGAATTTGCACTGAGAGAAATCCATTTCGGGGTGGGCTTTCATGAACTATTTAAGTTTCTATTGCTTTGTTAACTCATCACTTGTAGGCAAACCTTGCTGCTTTTGTCTCATATCAAACATCATCTTCTAAACGGTAGAACGAGTCTCACCATCGAGATCTGAAAGTTTTGAAGGCTCAGGATTAATCTTTTGAGTGTTTATTTCAGCATCACCTTGAATGGGAGTGCTCCACCAGCTTGTTTGATTTTTCCATTTTTATACATTAACATAAATATATTTGCCTTTATACCCTTAGATTTCTCCATCGATGATATTCCAATAAGTCTCTTCGGTGTTAATTTTGTCCTTCCATTTGCCATCAATCAAGGTAACTCCATTAACAATCACAATTAATTTATCAAAAGTTATTGTAACTTTCAAATTCTTCTTTGTGATGGCAGGATCCAAGAATATGTACATTTACAAGTTCTAAATAAAAAGAGAACTACTTATAGAGTTTGAGTCCAAATGTATTTTTAGGTACGACCTCCGTTACCTTTAGGAGGAGGTGTGTTATCTTATTCTTTTTTTTATTCACCCTTCTGTTCAGAATTTCCTACTGGATTCACGCTCTATACCTTAGCAGGCTGTTGTTCAACCTTGGCTGCAGTTTTAGCTTTGTTGGCTTGTTATTATTTTTCTTTTCTTTATTTCTCCTCCTTCAATTTTCTCTTTTTTTCTTGCTCCTACTTTTTCTTTTCCTCTTACTTTTGCTTTTTAAGATTCTAAGCAGTGTATTTATCAAAGTTGACTTTGCAATTGTTGACGATGATCTCCTCTGCTCTTTTCTGGTTGGCAAAAAAATCAGTATTACGTCTCAAGAATCCGTAGAGCGAGTCGAAGAAAGCATCTATATTGCCCTGTTGTTGAAGTATGGTCATAAGGATGCCATCAAATTTAGTATCTTCTGTCATGTGGATTATGTGATTAATTATAAATTAAAAAAAGGGATAATTCAAATCCGCATATTTAAACTCTAGAACATTCTTAAATCAACAGAAAGACTTTTTGATAAATTTAATAATGGTATGCAAGTATAAGTATAATCGAAAATTTGATTATTAATAAATGATTTGCCATCAAAGATCATAGATTTTCCACTAAAATCGTTTTTGTAAACTAAGCTAAAAATTATTTGTTGAATTCTGATAATTCTTCAAGTCTTGCAGCCAATTCAGTTTTGAACTTAGTGATTTATTCACTTTGTTGTTTCCCATTAAAAAATTTTGTTGAAATTATTTGCCAAATCGTTTAATTCTTCTTTGAAGTCATTTGCATACTTATAGAATACAGTAAAATAATTAGAACATTCTATTTGATTGTTGCAACTGATATAAGTTAGGATTTTAATTCCGTTTGGATAGTAGGTTGCTATTTCAGCCTTTGCCTATAACTACTTATAGCTTTTTAATACATACCTACTTGATTGTAATATATCACTAGATTTTTGCTAGGAATTTTCTACTTTTATAGCATCTCTATTGTGCTTTCTATCAATTAGTGATAGGACAAACTATAAAATACTGCGAATTGATGTATCAACTTGAGAAATTTGACTCTGATTTATTGTTTCGAAAATGTTACCATGTTCAATAATTCAGCCTTTGGTTTTGTCATTAGAAACTTTCGTTTAAATGGACAAAACTTAATCTAATCATAAGTGATAGTTATCAGACTCAAATTCAAGATCATCTAAACCATTTCTCGCTCTTCCTTAGTAATTATACTGAAATCTTTGTATTAACTAGATTTTTTTATCAACATATATCTTAGATGTTTGATTAAATTTGGCTAAACCTTGCCTTTCGATTACACCATTTCTTGATTTTTTTTGCGAATTTACTCCTTTATTTCTTGTTGATAGGATAAATTCTCGCTTTATTGAGACATTGCGATATTGAATTTACACTCTAGCATGTCAGGAAGTAGTTTTTAGTACTAGGAAACGTATTACTCTTTACTTATTGCATTCTAAAGATATTTTTTATAGTATTCTAGTGCTGTTATGTAATTCTTTTATTACTTGTATATTGAAGCCATCTAAAGATGAATTTCATCAATAAATTATCTGTTGTTTTATTTTAACCAAACGTCAATGTTCGGCCTCTCATTTTGAGGCATATATTTAAAATGCTCCAGAAAAAGTTTAAGATAATGCAAATTCATATGTATTTACAATTGTTACTTTAAAATTTGGGCTGCTTTGCATCGATCATGAGGTATATAGGACTCACCTAATTTTAATGCTTGCTTTTCATATAAACCCTCTTTCTTCAGCTATTTCTACAATCTTTTCATTTCGTCTAAGGAATATTATTTAGTAATCTAGGGATTAAATTAAACAATCCTTGATTTCCACTTATAAGCTTAAAGCTACTTTGTCAACTATTGGTTTCCTAAAGATGTGAATTTTTAATATATATATTTAAGTATTTTGTAAGCATCTGTGTATTACTTCCTTTAGAAAAGTTGCCTAGCAAAACATAAAGATTCATCTCTGATTAACTTAAGTTTTTAGATTCCTCTTTGAGTTAAATCTCTCAACTTTGTTCTTAAATTCTAACCTAAGTTTTGAAAATTCAAAAACTATTAGAAATAAGCAATGTATTCCAAAGGATTGAGTTTGCTAATACTATTGTCTTGAATTTTCAGGATCTATAATTAAAATTCTCTATACTTATTTTCTTTGTAATAACACCAACCCAAGTAAATAGATTTTTTTGCATCATCATTGTTATCTTCTCTCAACACTTTTATAGCTGCTTCATATTTTTTTTTATGAATTAAAGAGTAAGCCTCTACAAGAAGTGTTTAAAGATAGAAATATTTTGTGTTAAGCAAAACTGGCCTCGTTTCTCTTTAACCATTCCTATTCTAAATATACTATTCTTATTGTCTCTTGAATTATTTTTATAATTATTATCTCGAATTCTTAAGTTATTATTTTACCTTGTCTGATTTTCCTTGCAAAGCATATACGTATGATAACTTTACACCAGAGGATATTTTTTCGTATTTAAGATTTCCTTTTAAAGTTTGCTAAGCTTTCTATAGCTATCCAATGCATATCAGAGAGACGCCATATAAATATGCTATATCTGGATTTCGGGGCTTGCTCTTATAAGCCCATTTCACATAATATATAGCCTTATGATATTGTTGGCAAAAATATTGATAAAAACCAATCATCTTCAAAAGATCGGGATTGATTTCTTAAAGTAACGAAGTTTAAAATTACAACCCGAAAATATTTTATTCCGAATCTTCATCCAAAAGACTGATATATTTTTTGTAGTTTTTGATGAAATTGTAAAAATGTTGGGGTTCAAACAGATCTTTATTTTTAGATTGCAATTTATTATAATATTTCCGAAAATAGCCTATTACTTTATTTTTATGTTATGCTATCATCCATTTTTGCTCTCTACGCTACTCTTTTGCTGATTTTTTATAATCTAGTTTTTCAAATAAAATATTTTTATAACTTGTATTCTCAGCTAACTACTGACATTCTATGATAATTTTTATCAGATCTTTTTTATTCCCAATGAATTATTATATCTTACTATTCCAATCGATTTCCTAGTATTTTTATTTTTAGGGTTCAAAACTGCTCGTCTAAGATCTTATTCCAACATTCTGACCAGTTTAATTGATTTCATTTGATGCTAGCACATCATGAGAATTTTCCTTGAAAGACTAATCACCTTCTTCATTTAGTCCTATGTAACCATTTTATATATTTTTTTCAGGCACAGAGTTATTAATCTATAAGGACTCAGCAAAACTTGAAATAATTTATTACAAATCTTATTAATCTATGGAGTCTAGTTGGATGGAATACTCGTTCTCTTCATTTAGTAGTTGGCAACATTTCTATGATTTTTTTTCAGACGATAAATCTTTGTTATAATTTGAGTTTGATTGGAAGGACTACCCGCTCTATTTTAGTTAATTCGAACTTGGGTCACATTTTGAATAAACCATCCAAATTAAAATCAAGACAATGTCCAAGAAGATTGAATTTAACTTTAAGTGCAATTACTTTCTGAAATTTTTTTTCAAAAAACTGAAGCAATTTTCTTTATTTTTCTCAATGTATATTTGAAGATGCAAAATTTCGTGCTTGACATTTTGCTAACTATCATACTTATCAAAAAGAGATGTGAAATTTTAGGGAATTTATGATTGACTGTATTTATAGACTAGTTAATGGAGGATAATTTAGCTTTCTCTCTGTGTTTAGGTGATAGGTGGAAGTATCATACATATTATAAAGATAAATAATCAGTTTCATACATATCTAATTTTATTCGTGATTAAAGATGTCAAAATGTAATTTTAAAGAGCTGTGTAAATAAAAAATTGCTTTGATCTATTATAGTAGTCATTGATTATAAATAATAAGATCAACTAACAAGTCATCATTTCTAGATATTTTCTATCTCATCCTCATCAAACACAATTTGCCTGTTTATTGTCGATTTTCCATTGAACAGCAACACTCGCAATCTTTTCAACTTCTTCCCTATTATCTTCTACTCTTTTGCCTTATTCTTCCACACTGCTTGGTTACGATAACCTCTATCATGTAGTTTTTGCTGATAGATGTGCTGATTGTTTAGAGGTTTGCTAAGAATTTCTCTCCTAAGTGCCTATCTTCGTCTGGCTTAGGCTTATATATTTTACTTTACTTTTGCCATTGCAGATAACTGTAGTTCTGAATATCTTTAAGATTTTGGGACTTTTATGGAAGGTTCTTTCATTTTGGCGATATTTATTTATTCGTGAATATTAGAAAATTGAACTGTCTTTTATTTTTGAGGTTCTTTTTTATTTTATGGCTAAATTTTGGGTTTCTCCATTGATACTTTATTTTCTTTTATTTCCTAGTTTAAATGTTATTTCATCTGTTTTCTTGTTTTCTTCTGAGGCTCAACCAAATACTTTTAGAGTTACTCTTAACTTTACTAATATTCACTTTAGCTTGCTTCAGACTAACTTCCATACTCTTCCAAAGCATCTAAAATCTGGTCTTTGTTTGTCTTTATTTCTATTTCCATTTTACTAGTATTTTTCTAACTCATCTTTTTCAAATCATCAATCAAAGGAGTTTCAATTATCAGTCCCTCAATGTTGGTATTGACTGTATTGTATATAGGTTTTTAATCAGAACTCTACAAATCGCCTTTTTACTTTTGCTTCAGAACCTCAAATTCCAATTTATCGAATTCATCGTCAATATCTAATACTTCAGTAATCACTGTTTTGGCCGCGATTTTGTTTTCATCGCAAATTTACTCGAACTTAGACTGCAAATCAAAACTCTATTCTTAAGGAGAGAGGGACTAAGGTATGGTCTATAAATTTCGAAGATATCTGAAAACTAGGTTGGCTTAGTTGAATGTATCATGTCTGACCGTAAAGAAGTGTCTAACAATTTCTATCTTTTTTTCGATAATAAATTCATCATAATTGTCAATCAAACCTGTCTAACTACTCTTTGCTGCAATCCTTGCCTCAGCTTATTTAAATGCTGGCAGTTTACAGTCAAGAATGTTATTCAGGATGTTTTCTTTATCAAACGAAAACTACTGCCAAAAAGTATCAACCATTATCAAATGATGTGCATTATTGATTTTCTTTAAGGGTAGAATATCAGCAGAACTGTTAAACAAACTACTACCAACTCCATTATTGATTTAGAATAGTCCTCCACGTTTGATACCCAGTTACTATTCTGCTTATCTCTGGAATTCCATTTACAACTTCTTCTGCCTTTATTGATTAGCAGTTTTGTATTATTTTAGTAGAGAATCTCTCACAAGCAAGTAAACACTAGGATTGGGATTATCTCTCCTCACAAAACACAATTCAGGTTAGCAGAGTTGCTCAGTGTTGATTTGGTAAGTAACATAAGATATGGATTGTTCTCTCATAAAATTTTGTATTTTCTAGTATGTTGACTAATTTTCTATTACAACTATGGTTCTTAGTTTGAGATCTTTGGTGAGATGATACAAAAATTTGAAAATATGTGGCAATTTGAAGTTTGTTATGGTTTTACCGAATTCTTCAATGTACTTTGCTTCAGATGATCGACTATTGATGAAGCAACCGATAGACCTCTATCCTTGAAAACGATCCAAAGCCTCCTTTTTATTCACAGTTTTATATTTATTGCCTAAACAACCCAATTTCTTAGTCTATGTCTCATCTAAACTAATCCCATAAAAATTATCCATTTTGAAGTTAATCTATGTTCCACTTGTTGTTTCGGATGCTTTCTTTTCAAAATGTTGCAAATTCACAAGAAACATCGAGTTGAAAATAAACATCAGTTCTCTGTAATATCTATTTTCGTTTACATAACGTTTTTTCATCCAAGTTGCATCATTTGCCTCACCTTTGGCAATCGATACAGCTTCAAATCCAAAGTTACCTGGCAGCAAAATATTTGCTATTTCTAGTGAAAGAGGAGCTTTCTGTAAGACAAAACGAGAAGTAAACAGAACTAACTCTTTTGAAGGATTATACTTGTTTTTCAGCAGATTCCTTATTATCAAACCCAACTAAGCATTTTTGTAAAGTGTATTTTCAGGTTCTATCCAAAGTTAAGAATCATCCAACATTATGGTACTGTATTTGTCAAGAGCTGATTTAGTGAGAGTTTAGTGCATATCACTCAATCTCTCATAAGTCAAGATATCAAACTATCCCTGCTTCAAATTTGCATTTGAACCTATCTTATAGAGATCGTTTGGAGTGATTAGCTCATAGTAATCTGCAACTTGGTAGGATACTTTCCTATCAGTTAGCTAAAACTACCATTTTCTTCGCATGACTTACCAAACTACAAGTAACACTCTCTTAAAGCTCTTTTATTTCTTTGTACCAAATTCAGCAGCAAAGTCAAATCTTTTGACCAGAAAAGGATCAAAAGCAAAAATTCTAGTCCATTTTTGCCTGGGAAGTATATGCAGTATTTTGGAATCTTTTTCTTTGCCTCGATGGTTGAGCAAAGATCTTAGATAGTTAGAGGGCACATCTTTAATAGTTAGTTTGTGGTCCAATTCTTTAGCAGCCTTAATAAACTCTGTGGTCTGCTGAATATTAATTTCGTATAGGTGAATTATAGGATTCCATTTCCCATTATATTTTTTGATGAGCTGGATCATATTACTGAGGAGGGTATCACGGATGTTGACAAACTGAATGGAGTATGTGCGATTGGAGATTTGGGCAAGAGCAAGTTATTTGTTCATAATTATGATGATGATGATTTAGTAAATGGTGATTTGCTTTAACTTGAGCTATTGATAAATTTGTACGATGACTTCTACTTTTCAAAGTGAAGGTACGGTAGATGTTATTAATTATTTATGGTAAATAATCTCAATACTTTTCAAAAAGCCACTTCAAATATGAACAAACAAGGACCATCACAAAAAAGTTTAATATTTTTTAACGTCAATAATTACAAAGATATTAGAGCTCTCACATACAAAATATGTGAAATGAGCTAGCATATAGTTTGGCTTAGAATATAATACATTTACTATAAAAAGAATATCAAAAATAGTTCATCAAGAATATCTTAATTCTGTTGCTAACTCTCACTGTTTATATTACTTCGAATTTTCTAAGAACTCATTAGTATTGGTACACTGCACAGAAACCACTTGTCAAGACAGGAGCCTCCTTTGCAGACATCTCTTGGAATTATTGTGATTTAAAATGCCTCTATATTGAACGCTACTTCCCTTAATACGACTTTGTTTTTATCACATTTAGTGGCGGGATCCTTCGACCAAGCTTTGGAGCATGTTATATAATGAAAGTTGATTCTCTTGGTATAAAGAGCTATGCTCTATGGGATACGGTAGCAAGTAACGTATGGTATGAAACAAACTGCGGAAGCTAAACTGAAGACTACTATAATGATATGCTTCAAACAGGTCCAAGATTCAAGGTCTTATCAATAGAAGGAGAAGGAAAAGGTGTGGAAGTTAACTATTGATTGATTTTATCTATAATTCAA
>Ga0194117_10003612_pt1 | contig 15415 bp, 3 predicted proteins | sample TA2MahsurfametaG_FD_160579 | JGI IMG/M metagenome (GOLD analysis project Ga0194117, IMG submission 160579) | Freshwater microbial communities from Lake Tanganyika, Tanzania - TA2015009 Mahale N1 surface | ecosystem: Environmental > Aquatic > Freshwater > Lake | place: Tanzania: Lake Tanganyika...
TTATATCAATCATAGTTGCAGTATATTACAATCTTGCATCAGAGTTACCGATATAGAGTGAAAATGGATCTTCAAAAATGAAAGATTTATTTAAGTATATGTAAATTATCAATAATAATTTTTTATTTAGTTACGCATTCACAGAATTCATTGATTTATTTCTACTGAGTATTAGACTCATCATTTTCTGAAACTCTTTTTTAATACCTTTTCTTACATGTTTAAGTTTCTATCGAATACAATTTAATATCAGCAAAAAAGGGATTGCATAATGACATAATGTTTTAAATTAGCCTGGAAATCTACGTTCTTTTATATTCTTCTCTTGAGGAGATCAGATGTCCAAAAAATAAATGCGTAAATATGTGTAATTGATACGTATCTTTTAAAGAGAAAAATGTTTTGCTTATCTTGTTTGAAGATGTTTTGAATAATCCTTGAAATCTATTCGTGTGAAAAGAGTAGAAGTGTGAACTTATTTTCATCGTTAATTAAACAATGAAAAATCATATTTATAGGCTTTAAAAGTTCTGGGTAAAGCCAGTTGGATATAGATAATGGATAAATATAGTTAATATATAGTTCTTTCTTTTGTTTAAGTTAAAGGGCGAGGGGATTTCCCCTCACTAACAGAAATTTTGCTGTTTCGGTCTCCCAAAGCGAGAGACAATAGAGCCTCACTCGACAGACTGTTGTGCAAATGTCCCGCTCCGCTCTAAGCGTCCAACCTGCATGATCATTGGAACGCTCCAGCCAGGTAAGTAATCTCTAACCCCAAAAAGTACTTAACTACTTTCGTAGAGGGTTGTATTTGTGGGATCAGATTCCCTTTTAAATTTTTATAAATAGTTTATAAGAGAATGGGAAGTACTGCTCCACCTACTGCGTAAAAATCCGCTTTAAACATATTACTATTTAAATCCTTGCTCTTTACGTTGCCAACTTGCTCCAGCTCGTTTATTCTGCTAAATCCTTCTCTAAATATATTAGTTGAGATGCATTTTGAATACATATTAGTGAAGCAGAGATTGTATAGTAAAAATGTGATGGTTCTTAGTTGATATAAAAAATCTATAGATCAAAATTACCTCTTTAAGTGCAATGAGGTTTGATGGATGATGAGGGGCATATGCGAGGCACCCCAACAATAATAATTACATTAATAGAAAGAGGAGAAGGAGTTATAGAAATCAGATCTTGTGAGTTGGCATTGAATTGTGCGTCATTTTTGCTCAATAGATGCTACCTTCACTATAAGAGCCAGAAATTAAGTTAAATATAAACATAAACTATCAATATCAAACAAAGAGAAACTCCAAAAATCTAAATAAAAAATATCATAAAAAAATAGCATGTGTTTTATTCTTGAAAATTTATTAAAAATAAGTTTAGATTCACAGATGGTTAGTAAAAATCAAAATTAATTAACTTAACTTCTATCGAAAGTTGGCTCAAGTTAGCTTAAATTGAGATCTTGAGGAGCTAAGCGAAAAGGAGCAATATAAGAAGTCGAGCTGTTGTTGCTAATCCGATGTGTCTTGGCAGATGGAAGGCCAGTCGACATAATAGCATGGGATTTGAGGTGTTTAGATAACTGAGCTATACTTGCCCTTTTTTTCTTGTCTTGGTTTTCCTTAGATTTTTTATCTCTTTGCTCGAGTTTGACAAGTTGATTATGAATATATTCTATTTTAGCCTATTACATAACGTTCTTCAGCCACGCGTTTTCTTACTTTTGAGTGTTAAACGATTATTACAATGATTTAATCTTTTATTAAAGATTATCTATGATTTACTAAAATCTCTTTTCTTTTTCTAGTAATTCTTACAATTCTGACTCTTTTTATATTAGTCTGATTTGCATACTTTTCTTAGCTTTGTTCCATTCTTACTTTTCTTTCTCTAGTGTCTTCGCGAACCATTTCTATTTATTATCCAACTCTTTTTTTTTTAATTATAAATTTTCTTAGAGCTGGCTGATTTCTCTCCTATAAAAGTTCAGCTGAGAGTTCGTGGATTCGTGTATTTTTGACAGAATACTATTTTTACTGTTAATTTAGTCAATCAATTGTATATTTTTGGTTTTAAAGTTCTAAAGCTATCTATTCTTTTCTTTAAGGGTTGTCACTAATATTTCAATTTGCTATTCTCTTTACTTGATGACAATCCTATTAGTTTTTTCCTAACAAGAACTAACTTGCGATATTGAAAGCTATTATTAGGCATTCTTTGTCTCTTTTAAATATTTAAGCTTATTTTTAGTAATCTAGAGTTACTACTTTATTATGCTCAGCTCATCAGAAAGTAAGTTTTTAGATTTTTATGTGATGGTTAGTTTCCTTTTTAGTCTGCTAATTTCACCCATCAACTACTCTTGATTTGCTAATCTATTTTATTCACCATTAAAACATTAGAAAAGTTCTTGCCAGCGTCTTTTTAGTTGAACGCAAGTCTACTTGTGGCATGTTTATTATTAGATGCTTACTGCTGATTTGACGCAACTTGCGAATCGGTCCATTTAACGAATATAACAGTTATAAACAATGGTTATCTCTTTATTTTTCAAAATAAATAAATGAACATAGTTTTTAAACCTAAGCTAACTATAAATAACTATTGTTTACAATATACATCAATCATAAGCCCTACGGATATCTCTATCCTTATCATTCGAACGAGATCTACGCTTTTTATCTTTTTATTTTTTCTCTTTTTTGTTCTTCTCCCTACTTCTACTGCGTTCATAACGATCATCATATTTATCATCGTCTCGATCCCTCTTTTTCTTCTCCCTACTGCCACGATCTTCTTTATGCTTGTGATCTTTCTTTTTCTTTTTACTGTGACTTCTTTCTCGTTAATTCCTTTATTTCTCACGATACTGTTTTTCTCTTTATCTCTATTTTTATTTTTAGTCTTGTTTTTATTTCTCTACATATGCATTTTTCTCAAGTTTAGGAGCTTCATCCTGAGTGGGCTCTGAGGAAGTAATAGAACTTGGATTCTTTTATTTGTTTTTGTCTAGTTTTGATTGCAAAATTTCTAATCTTATTTTCAAAGTATCTATTTCAGTTCTCAATTTTAGAAACCCTTGATGAATTTTGCCTTACAAATGCATTTGTATTCTTTTCTCACTATCGTTAATCGTTTGTATGGCACCACATATTTCGCAAATCTGTATAGATTCATTTTTACTTTTTGATGCTTGATTACGGCAAGTAAATTGTCTCCCATCAAGTCAACTTCTTTCCTTTTCTCCCTTAATCTTTCAACCTCTTATAAACAACGAGCAGAGTCATCAATCTGTCCATTCTCTCCAAAAATGGCAGCTTGTCTCATCATTTCTTCGATGTCTTGGTCGATAGCAAGTATTCTATCTATAATTTGTCTTGGCCTCTATGTGGTTAGGTTGGTTTTGTTTTAGATTGTACTTTGATTCTTTTTGGTCTTTTGTTATACTTACTGCAACCTTCTTTCAATCCAAGCTTGTTTATTCATCATTTACATATGCATTCTTTGATGTATACTTTTTCAAATTCACCACGGTTGAGGTCATTATCAAACATGGTTTTAAGGTAAGTGTCGTGCCTTTTGTTACATGGGCCGTCATCGTAAATAGTATTGGGAAAGAGGGTATTGAAGCAAAAACATATTAAAAATGGCTTGCATACCTAAATTGATTTGAAGCTACATCTGAGTTGGAGTAATGATCTCGAGAATGTGTGCTATTTTTTGGTAGGTTTCTGTCTCTGCCCATCAAATTATCTAGAATGCTTCTACTTATGTCCATCCTATTTATTTATTATTTAAAATTAATCTGCAATAAGAAGATTTTAACCTCCCTTTTTTATTTATTTTTATTTCCAAAACTTTTGATTTAAAGCATATATCGATTCCTTTCATCAAATTTACTTTTTTATAATTTTATTGAAATAAATACCTTTATTGAGAAAATAAATATTCTCAGTTTAAGAGAGGCTAAGTAAAATGATTTAAAATACACATTATGTGCAAGTTAATAAATCCAGAATTTTTCTTCTTAGTTTTACTAGCTATCAATTATAATAGGTCTAATAAATATGTCATCAAAACAACTGAAACAAAAGTAGAGCCCTCCAATCACTCAATTTAAAGGCTACTATTAATTTCTCAGTATTGACTATAAAGCCAAGGTATACTATTAGGGTTTTTTATATCCTTCAGTGGCTACTGCATTTCAAGCTGCCCGTACCAATGATATGAATTTACGAAGAAGAATCTCCGAAATTGAAGAACAAGAGGTGTTCAAAAAAATTGTGACTTAAATACAGAGTGCTCCAGACTGGGCTAATCGCAGACTCAATGTTATGACCGTGCTTAATCGCGATAAATTTAAGAGAAATAAGGATCTAGGTTTGAAACTTTTCGCCACTCAGTCCCGACAGCTTATAAATGGGTACTAAAAAGGTGGAGATGCAGAATTATTCTGGGGTATGCTGTAAAGAAATCGGTAATTTTAGGGCTTGAATACACTTGGCAAAATATTAAGCAATCTGAGAGAATAAATGAAAAATGGTCTTGATAACAAAAACTGGGTAAATGAGTTAAACCTTTAAAAAAATGCTGACCTTTGGCCTGAGGCAAACCTTATTGTTGAAAAATAAGGCGATCAAGTTGACAATTTGTTGCTTATCAAGAAAAACGCTTTCTTTTTTGGTAATCACTAAGCAAACGATTTTAGACTTTAACATGGATCAATCAGTAAATTCCACGCCAGTATTTACTTTTCTTCCGACATGTAAATAATATTGATAGATTTGAACTCCAGTCATGGGACTGTGATAGAAAGAAACGGACAAGAGATTAAACTTTAGCCTCTAAGGCCATAAAGTTTATAGGACAAGGATGTGATCAGATTTAGGATGTCCACGCGTCGTTATACGATTTATTTTAATTACGAACAGGTTTAGAGAAGAATTGAATAGAAACAACGCGAAGCTAAGTAATAATTATAGAGGATTAGTAAAATCAAAAAGTTAGAGACTTAGAATTTTGAAAACTAAGTCAAACAGCGTAATGCCATCAAGTCTCTTCTTGAGCTTAAAGAATACGCTTGTCTCTATGTTTAAAACGTGAATAGGAACTTTGGATATAAGGATATTAAGTAGATTTTCAATCAATACGGTCCTGTGAAAAATGTAAGAATCAACATTGACCAGAAAACAGGGAGATTTATGGGAAGTGTGCTTGTTTACTATGACTAAAAGGTCACTCAAATAAGAAAGGTTCTTTAAAAGATATCAAAAGATCCAATCAAATATGAGTTTAGAGTTGTAGCTATCAATAGTGATGAAGCTGAAAAGATAATTGCAAATTTCACTAATAAGGAAAGAGAATAATAAAACAAGCGACGATTGCAGTAACTAAAACAAAAGAATTAAGCAAATCAAGCTCCTCCTAGACGAAAACGAGAAAGAGCAAGGTAGTCTAGGTCAAGGTCTCGTTCGCGCCGTAAAAGTAGTTCATTGAGTAGTTCCAGTTCAGACAATTCAAGTGAGTCAAGGTGGTCCAAGTAGAAGAGAGTTTTACAAAACAATGATAAATGACTAAACAGAGAATTTATTGCAATAAAAACTGAATTGAAAATTTCTTCTTTCTAGAAATATTTTTGTTTTGATAGCTAGGTGAGAAGTGATTAACTAATAAAGTTATATTTCAATCAAGCTTTATCGTCATCATAACTCCAGAGGAATGCTTTGGGTCCACGTCCTGCAGCTCTTTTTACAAACTCAGCATCATTTGGCGGTTTGATTTTTTTCGTCGCACTGCTCAACATCGAAAGGACTGAAAGACAAATTGAACTTACAGTCAGGGCTGGAGACCACTCAGAATATGATATAAAGTACAATCGTAGAGTATTGACAGACAGATGAAGCCGTTGGAGTATATATGTTCATGTACGGGTATGTGCCCTATAAAGATGACTTCAGGTGATTCGATTGGCTAAATAAAAAAGTGAATACGTAGTCGTTATTGAAGCGTAGCTGAAGGGTGAAATTTTCTCCCTCATAAAGTGTACCCTTGGCACCCAAAAAGTTCACATGCCATAGTGATAGATCGTTTTTGGGTAAAATCACCTTCATTTCTTGATTATTTTTTTGGATAGATTCATATTCCTTCTGCAGGCGTTTACTCATACGCTGTGCCATCTAATATATCTAAATTTTTATATATAATTTAGTTCTTCAACTATTAGTTGAGAATAAAGAATTTACCCTAAAAAGGAAATTCAAAATCTTGTTTAGCAAACAAATAAATGCTAGTCATTAATTGTATATAGGTTTAGATCAACTCTTTGATTTTTGATTGTCGTTCTTTTTTGACATAATAAATTTGTATAAATCAGCTCTACTGAGAGGAATTTCTCCAAGTGACAATAGGCTTATCTTCAATAAAAACAACATCGTATTCATCAGTTTTCAATCTGCTTTCATACTAATGTCCTCGCTTCAACTCTGTTATTATCTGTTGCTCCTTTTCCTGAAGCAATTAGATATTAATAAGACTAGTTTCTAGCAACTTATTTTTCCTTTAATTATCTTTTTGCTTACACTCTTGTATATAGTCTAATCGTTCATCCCAATACTTTCGTATGTTTTGCTTGATACATAATTCTGTCAATTTCACTTGGTTTTTGCTCTTCTTTTTGTTTTACAACTCATTCAATCTATAAAGCTCTATCTTGATTTTATTTTCTTTCTATTGGTCCTTTATTTTTTTATACCACTCTTGTTTAGTCTACCTCAGCTATGTCTGCTTTTTTACGATACTGTTCGACAGTTATCTCTTTAACTACTTGAACAACTGGCAATTATAAATCTATGATCGTTTGTTATTCTCGAAAGATTGCTCTAACTATTATAAAAAAAGCGATACCTCTTATCTCCTAAGGCTTTTCTATATTCTTTTTTCTTGAATGTTGTGTGTCTAGATGATGCGTCTTTCAATAATTTTAAGGTTTTTTTCTTTTTAGAGGAGCAAGACGTTGATCCTGTTTGTGAGCTCTCTCTGCTTTTTGAGAGATTGATACAAATGATTTTGCATTTTGTGTTAAGAGGTATGTCTGGCTGTTAGCATAGAGATTACTATCTATCTTCTAAAATGGAATATTTAATCTAAGAAGAGTATTAATTGAGTTAGAAAAAAAATAAATAGTAAAATCAATAGAAACAACCTGATTTAACACCGAAACTCAGAAAATAGCATTACAGTTAATATAATAGAAGGCAATGTTATAAAATGAAGAAATATGTTGAAAGTAATAGGTGCATGATGTATAACTGTTTTATTTTTAATATTGCACATAGTTGCTGTAATTCATTTGGCTTCTTTATGAAATAATCGTAATAATATTTATATTATATGCGAGTGGAGATGCTGACTTTTAAGTTAAGTTCAGTAATTAGTAAAATGAGCTAATTAAATATTAAATTTGGCTGAATTCTGTATAAATTCTGTATAAATTCTTACCATTTTTATTTTGATTATCAATATTTAAATGGATTAAAACAAGCAGACTGACAAGGAGCCAGTCATCGAACAAGCCATTATTTAAGAAAAAATTACCAAAACTAACGGAGAAGTGGTCATTAAAAAGTATTCCAAAGGCAAAGTTCTCGGAAGGGGAGGATTTGCCAAGTGTTATGAAGTTACCAACCTCGAAACCAAAAGAATATCAGCCGCAAAAATCATTGCCAAGAGTTCTCTCAACCGTTCACGGGCCAAACAAAAAGTAGACAATTTATAATTCAGTTGATTACATAGATAAAAATCCATAAATCTCTGCAGCATAACAACATCGTGAAATTTGAACACGTGTTTGAGGACCACTAAAACGTGTATATTTTGCTATAATTGTGCTCGAATCAAACTTTGAACGAGCTGATTAAGAGAAGGAAAAGACTTATTGATATGGAAGTTATGTATTATCTGCAACAAATCGTTAATTCGCTTATATACCTTCACCAGAATAAGGTCATCCACAGAGAGTAAATTCACCATTATTTAGTCTTAAATTGGGAAATCTTTTCTTAAACTAAAATATGTAAATTAAACTTGGAGATTTTGGGCTTGCCACTCGTTTAGAATATAGCTAATAGAAGAAAAAAACGATTTGTGGAACTCCAAACTACATTGCTCCTTAAATTCTGGAAGGAAAAGGACATTCTTATGAAGTTGACGTGTGGTCAGCAGGTGTTATTGTGTATTTTTTACCTTATTTAGTTATACACAACTTATCGGAAAACCACCATTTGAAACTCCTGAAGTTAAAACTACCTACAAAAAAATAAAGGCCTGTAGCTATTCATTCCCAGAGCATGTTACTATTTCAGAAAATGCTCGCAATTTAATCACTAAATTATTAGTCCTTGATCCTTCGAAGAGACCCACACTTTAGTAGGTTTTAAGTGATCCCTTTATGAGTGATCCCATCCCAAAAACTATGCCAAGAAGTACCTTAGCTTGCCCCCCTGCTAAAAATTTCATAGATCAGTATACTAAAGGGTCAACACAACCTGTTTCTCCTCAAATTTCTCAAAAACAAAGCACAACTAACATATAAAAAATTGGCAAGAACTCTGAGAAAGACTTAGCTTTAAAACAACCTTTATCAAAATAGACAGTAAAAGCATAAAATTTTGGTTCTAGCGGAAATAATTTCAGAGCTTCATCCAAAGATATCAAACAAGCGAGCTCAAAGAATATTGCTACTTCTAAACCATAGCCTACATCCTTCAAGAAATGTAAAAAAGTAGCTTATTTAGAAAAAGGCATCATCCATGCTGAAATCCATGTTAAAAAGTGGGTGGACTACTCTACTAAATATGGACTAGGCTATCTACTTTCTGACGGTTCTACTGGTGTCTACTTCAATGATTCAACCAAAATTATTGTAGATAAAAACGGAGAAAACTTTTAATACATCGAAAAGAAGCAAGGAGATAAAGCTGACACTATCAATTCTTACAAACTTAGTGACTACCCAGCCGAAAGATAACTTCAAAAGAAAGTCACCCTTTTACAGCATTTCCGTAACTATCTCTATTCTGACACTAAGGTTGAATTAGAAAAGGATCAACCTTCTGAGGATGGCTATTGCTATGTCAAAAAGTGGATGAAAACCAAACATGCAATTATGTTTAGGCTGAGCAATAAAATTGTCCAAGTAAACTTCACAGATAAAACTGAAATAATTCTCTCTAGTGAGCAAAAGCTGGTAACATACATCAACTTGAAAGGAGAAAGAAGTGAGTATCCTCTTGCGACTGCACTTGACAGCAAGAACGCAGAAATGGCCAAAAGACTTAAATATACGAAGTAAATCCTCACTCATATGCTCAATGGCACTAATGTGCCGAACAATACCGGAGGATAAGACTTATGATCGATATCCACCATTCCATATAACGAGATAATCATTCAAATAGTTAGAAAGATTTTATGATTTTATAATAATTAACTTTTAAATGAAGATATTGATCATAGCTCTTTTGGCAATCTGTGCAGCATCTCTCACAGTAGAGATCAATAACATTCACTACGGCTTCCGTAATATCTATGTCGGAACTCCCCATTTCCACTAAAATCTTCTTAAAATTTCACACTACGTAATCAAGTAAACATACAGAATACACTTAAGAATGAAGTTGACGCAGCAGATACACCGTTTTTGACTTTATAATAGAGCTCTGTTGCAATCGATTTCAGTCAGTTAGTTAGATCGTATTACCTTGACGAAATTAATCCCTAGTAACCACAGCTAATGTTTAGATACTTCGACCGTAATGCTTTTGTTAGGTAGAACCATCTATAATAGTTACAATATTTTCAGAGCGACAACAAGAAGACGAAATCAAGTTGCTCAATGAAGCTGCTGAATTTGGGAAAGATATTAGTGAATTAGATCTTTGAATTGATATAAATATCACACGAAATCATCTATTATTTATATCATGATGTTTTTATGGCATCACATGAAGTATTGTAGTTAACGTGATGTCTTTAATTAAAGAATAAAAGAGTAATATTGAGTTTAAAAATATCCAATTAAATAGTTAATTTTTCAAAGAGATGATAACTCAGTAATTAAGAATATAAAAATAAGTGTGTTTTAATTATCTTATTTCTACTTTGATGCTGATAGCATTTAAATCTCTCAAAATGCCTTATCCAATATATTTCTATTGCTATTCTATCTCTTTTGTTTAGTTCTGCATATTTTCTGAAATCCCAAAGAAAAGATTTTGGTTGCCCTCACATGATGTCTCTACCTGCAAACTTGATCATCGAATTCGCTTTTAAAATATACATAGCTTTCATTTGGTTTGTCTTTCTATAGAGTTAATTTTCGACACATCTGCTTTAAACTCTAATATCCTTTTAACTTTGATTTTAAAAATTCAGCCGCCTTGCTTTTAGGATTTTTCTATCTTTGTCTAATGGTTTTGAATGTGCTGAAAAACATTTGGCAAGGCGACAGAGAACAAGAATGAACTTTCTAGCCCAAAATATTTGCATTTATGTTGTATTGACTTATAGCACTCTTTCGAGTTGAAGTTAACAAACTTTTAGCCTTCTTTATAGGCTAAATAACTCTTTCCGTTCTGAAGCTCGGTCCTCTCTGTGTTTGATAGTATTTTTGATGCAAATTTTTTTTGGGAGAATTGTAGAATGTTTTGACCTGTCTAATCGGTTACTCCTTAACAACCATTTAGAGAGTATACTTCTACCAAGGCTCGACACTGCTCATGTCATGAAAACGAGTAGATGGATATTGCCGAGGGATGAAAGTATTTTTTTTATGAATGATAGTTTATTATAGATTGTCGTACATAATAATATTATGTTATCATGGATTTATATCTCATCTGTATTGGTAAGAGTTGTTTTCGGGTTTCGTCAAAAAAATTGAAGTTGATGATGAGGTGACTAGTTTTATTCAGGCAGATGCACTTTTTTTAAAGTTATAGATTATAGTATTTTTGATTAAAAAGGTAAACTATTTTTCTTCTTTATTTATAGTTATAATAGAGCTTTTCTTTTCTTCATCAAGAACAGGTAAATCCAATTCATCCTCCTTTTCAGTTCTGTAAATTGAAAATTAATACACAAAGAACTTTGAATTTGGATTAAATCAAAAGCGCAAAAAGTATAAAACTATTAATTTTACTATAACAAATCATCGATTTTTCAATATCAAATGTTCAATGATTATATTTAAAAGATATGGTCATTCATTCTGAAATTTCTTACAACTCAATCTCATTATTGCGAAGAGTTCTCAGTAGAAATAACAAATTTTCTGGAATCCCATGTATTCTGCTGAATCTCTGAATCAAACTCTCTCTTAAATCTGGACTTCTCCTATTTTACAATTTCACACTTTTTTTACTATGATCTTGGGTGCTCTATATAAATTTATAATTACGAGTATCTTCAGCTTTCCATTGCTTTCGTACAAAAGAGTATTTTGATTGCCTACAGATAGTAGTTTTATTTGATTCTTTTATAACTATTGACCGAAGAGAAGGTTCCCCGTTTTCAGACTCACGTAGTATATAAAATTATTGCGTGCAAAACATCTTACCCAATAAGGACTCAATTTGAGCCATTTCTTACTGTTACTCTAATGAAATGATTTGCTCGACATAAATCTACTTCTTACAGAGATATCTTTGCATATATTTTGTAAACTCATATCCAACCTTTACACAATGCATCCACTTCCTGACATTTTGATAAAACTTACTTTATTAAAGCTGTGGTTATATAGAGTGGCATTTTAGAAGTTGACAATCAGCATTTACAAAAAGTGTCCGCACTATGAAGTTTTGAGTTAGTTTACAAATTACTGAGTTGAAGACTACCATATTATTCCACTCTGCTCAACGATTGAATCAAATTTAACAATTTTCCTCGCTTTGCCTGTAAGACCATAAAAATGTTAGATTTCAGTTATAATGTTGAATTAAGTCTACTAATTGCTGCTATTCAAAGGTCGGTGAAAAGTAACTCTGTGAGGCACTTTGATTGTTGTAAGAGCCCCCAGTTCATGCTATGTTTCAAAAGCTGGCAGACTTTCCTCAATAACTTCTTTACCATTTACGTTTATTTTAAATGGCACAAATAAGTTTTTGGATGCAGTCAAAACGTAGAGATGTTATGAATTAGGACCGTTTCTGATGGCACATATTTCATGAGTGATGATGGGCATTTTAAGAGATCTCATAACCATGATATTCTCCATTTTCTTATCGTAAAACAGAATTTTATTGTTGGAGCTTAACAAAACCATTATTCGAGAATTGACCCATTTCATATCGATGATTTTTAGTTTTTATGATAGACTTGTTTGCAAAACTTTTTATCTATTTTTTCGCTATACTACATACAATGTATTCTAGTTGTCCAAAATACACAAATCTTACTCTGAGTTGATGTCAGCAAAACGAATCACCTTTTCTGAGCAATCTACTTCCAAAGATTGATAAACAGGAATAGTGGTAGTTTACTTTTTAGGAAACATATTCTGTATTGCTCTCTATAAATGACGATGATTAATCGGATTGATGGTTTAGTTTTAGTCAACTATCTCCTAAATCATTTTTTGTTATTATTCCTTCTTCAATGTTGAAAAAAGCTGATTCAGCATTTCTTCAAAACAAGTGTTTTAGTTTATTATTTGCTCTATTTTGAAGTTTAAGGACCGTTTGCTAGCCTTATTTTTGGGCTTTTTGCTTGATGATTTTTCAGGATTACGACAGGAATTCTCGCCCATCGCTTCACTCTGAAGAATTTTGGCAGACCTAGAGTAACCTAATGCATTGAGTAATAAGTTGAGTAGCTATAATTTCTTATTCTAGTCGGCTTCGTTATTTTATTCATACTATGACATTGAGTTTTCCAATCTTTTTCGTGTTATGTCATATACGAAGGATGGGGCGTTGTTTGTTTTTTTCTATATTTTGTTGTGCGTCGGTGTTAGTTTGATATCTTATGAATAGCTTGAATGTTTTTGAGAATATTTTTATTCCTCCTTCATTATAAAAAATAGCTTTATAATTATATCAATTATATCAGCTTATAATTTTACGGACAATTACAAAATTAAAAATACAATATCGTTAAAACATCTAATCTGATAGGTAAACTCCTAAAATAGAGAGCGAATATTATCATTATACATTTAATTACTCATCTATCTATTCTTCACACATCCAAGCTGGCTGGTATTCATTACATAAATCATTCATATTTGATTCAGCTTCTGTAAACTACATCTAGTCCATTCCAGCCTCAATATAGTGATAAATAAAAGCCTTCCTCCTAAAACTCAGTGTAAAAAGCTAACAAATTCTAGACATGTATTGGAAAAATTGATTACCGTTCACAAATATAGAAGCACTTTGTTTGCCTTTGATGGGCTAGTGCAAACTGAAGTGAATATTATCTGGGATCCATTCTTCAAATTGTATGTTTTTTTATTTAAAATATTGCTTAACTGTGGGACTGATGTCTCTTTCGATCAAATTGTTGCTTCTTACTCCTGCGTAAACTGTGAAAATTTTTGATTGATAGGCGTTTGAAACATTTTCAAAGTAATTGGTTATTAAAAAGTTTTAAAAAGAAAGGCTAGAAAGCAAAGGGTTGCCAGTATGACGTCCTTTCCTTGAAAAGTTAAAAAAATGCAATCTTGGAAACATGATAAGGTTTGATGCAATTTTTCTTTGACAAGTGTTGAGTTCTCCCTTAAAACGATATGGAATAGTTGAATCTGCGATAGCTTACCCAATTTTGTCATTGATTTGTTCGAAAGTTGGACTAAAATTCTTTTATTACAGTAAACTTTTTTGAAGCATGCCATTATCAAACATAAAGGACATGTTGACTTGTTCAACTTCGTAATTGAGAGAAAAAGTAGTGTTGTAAATTTAGTTTGGATGCGTGTACAACTAAAATTGGGGCATTAGTCTAAAAGTTTGTAACATTCTATCAGGATAATTTTATCTCAATACTTGCAAAACTATACTTGAGAGTCCACTCCCTGATCCACCACAATAAGAACTTGTCAAAATCATTCCTGAAACTGATTATGATATTTAGATCTATTTACGTATAAGTTATAACACTTATGACTGAAGATCTCCGCTTTTGTACATAGGTATAGCATATATACCTTGGCTTGATTCTAGGTGTGTTAAGAAATTGCTTTTTGAATAAAAACTATTGCTTTATGTAAGTAGTTCAGTGTTTTGGTCGATATCAAAATCCAAGAAAATGGATCTTGCTAAGTATTTGTTCTTGCCTTCTCTGAAAAAGGTTTAATGTTTTCCAATGGGTTCTTTCTCGCTGAAATGATCGCTGTGTATTCTGCGCATAAGGTTATCTCCTATCTTTCGGCCGCATTGCCCTACATTTATGTTTATTATGTCCATAAATATGTTAAAAAAATAACTAATACTCTTACAACTCAGATCACTTTAAACAGAATTTAGGAAATTTATGATTGGAGTGAAGATATGAAGTTTTGATTTTAATTTTCAAACAGCTATAAAACGTAATAAAAGTATAATTTTCATCGATTTATGCTGTTGATATTAATATTAAGAAGTATGCCGTCATTTGAAGATTGCAAAAATAAGGTAGCTGACTTACTGGAATCTTTCAACAAAAGATAACTCATAACTGCGTTGGGAGTTTCTAGTTTCATGACTGTTTCTTACCTTCTTTTTAGATTTTTGAGGGGACAGCGTAGTCCCGCAACACAATATATTCACACAATCAACGAAAATGTCCTGAAAAATATTGAAGATAGCCAAAGAAGTAGATAACCACTTATAATCTAACAACAACACACTTTTGAGCATATGGGAATCACTATGATCTATACACTTGTCTCAAAATTAAAAGAAAAATAAAAAAACAACGAAGAGTAGATTCGCAATCCATTTTTACCACCATTTTAAGAAGTAATTTAACTTTAACTAAGGGATTATTTATCCAATAGCTCGGATCTTCTCACCGTCTTATCTTCAATAAGTATAATATTTATGAACAACATCTTCTTTTAATAACCAAGTAGTTCCAACCTCAATCTACTCCTCTGACTAAACAAGATTTCAAACAAGCTATTTATACAATCAAAGCATTGAGAGGTCTTTATTTTTTCAATAGTGGACCCAATGCTGGCGCTTCGCAGATTCATAAACATTTACAAATATTTCCATATTAAGCAAGAGATTTACCCCTTTTTCGAAACATCTTGTAATTTGCCAAATAAATAAAATATAAAGAATCTTAGTCTAAAAATCTTAACCCTGAGGAGCTTTCGATTTTAGAGTACCCCCATTTCAACTTCAGACATGGAATAGTTTTT
>Ga0194117_10003615_pt1 | contig 15412 bp, 8 predicted proteins | sample TA2MahsurfametaG_FD_160579 | JGI IMG/M metagenome (GOLD analysis project Ga0194117, IMG submission 160579) | Freshwater microbial communities from Lake Tanganyika, Tanzania - TA2015009 Mahale N1 surface | ecosystem: Environmental > Aquatic > Freshwater > Lake | place: Tanzania: Lake Tanganyika...
CGGGACTAACAAACGCAAATATCAAGTACTGGCATCCCAAGATATTCAAATGACACCTAAAGAACCTACGCATAACTCAGACCATAAAAGTATACAACAAACACCTGTATTGCCTTTGTTTTCCGATAGAAAACCAATAGAAACAAGAAAGTTAGGTAATTCTGTTTCAGTAAGGTAGAAAAGCAAAAAGGTTATATTTTAAGAATCTTTAGCTCAGAAGTCAAGAAAAAACATAATAAAAGGAGAGTTACCTAAAATAGTTCTCTAAAAAACTCCACTCGAAGAGTTATTCGAGACGACTGTCGAATAAGTAAGAGATCGTCGCAAAGGAAAGAAAAATGTAACCTTAAAAGGATAAGAATTTAGTGACTATGAAAAGAAAGTGATAATGGAGTAGTTCCTTTCAAAATAAGAAGTAAAAAAGAAAATTTATGAAATAATTTTTGAAGCTGAGTAAAAGAAGCCTTTTCTAGCCAGCCTTCCCACAGAAACTAAAGTCAAAATTTCTTTTTAAGATATTGGGTGATATCTATTGTTTTAGTCTATAATTATTAATTGTTGATGTCTAGAAAAAATAACAAGTCCATTAAAAGGCGTTATAACAACTTTCTCAAACAGAAAGAAAGACAAGAAGATATTAAAAAGCAAGAAAAATAGGTTAGGAAAGAGTAGTAAAGACAGGCAGATGAAGCTGAATAGCTACTTGACATGATGGGATTAGACGAAGAGGAAGATAAACCTGAAAGAATGTAAGTTGAAAAGGTGAAAAAGGATAAGAAGATCAAAAAGAGAAAAGCTAAAGTATGTAAAAAAGGCGAGAAAAAAAGAAGAATTAAATGAAATGATTATTTTGTTACCTTGAATAAATAATTTTCCAGACGATCAATCTGTATTCATTTTTATTGTTCTATAATCGTGATCGTTAATCCTTGAATAAGCTGAATTTTTAATCGATTACTTTATATGATTTTTGCATCTTAAAATTTGAATAAATTTTAAAATTATGTCAATCTTTGAGTACAACGGAGGAACTATAGTTGGTATGGTGGGCAAAGACTGTGTAGGAATTGCAGCTGATCGTAGATTTGGTAAGCAAATGCTCACTCTTGCTAACGATTTCCAAAGAGTCTTCAAAATGCAAGATAACATAATAATAGGCCTCTCTGGACTCGGAACTGATGTACAAACATTTTCAGCTTTAATGGAACAACAAATCAATCTATTCACTCTCAAATAAAACAAGCCAATGAAGCCCACCACTTATTGCAATCTAGTTGCTTACTCTCTCTTCGAAAAAAGGTACAAATTGAATCATTTAGATTCGGAGGTTGGATCGTTCAACCAATTGTAGCAGGTCTATAGAATGGTGTCCCTATTCTCGCATCTTACGACTCTATTGGCGCTCAATGTATGATTGAAAGATTTGAATGTGCGGGAACAGGTAGTGAGGAACTATTCGCCATCTGCTAAGCATACTACAGAGAAGGTATGTAGGAATAATAGTTGGGATTCAAATTACATCAGATAATAACAGCTGCATGTGATAGAGATATGTATTCTGGTTGGGGGGCTGTGGTGTACATAGTAAGCAAAGATGGAATAAAAACTACTTTCCATCAAACAAAACAATCTTGATTTGTATGTTTTTGACTGTGCTTTCTGATTTTAATCTATATACTACAAAAATAAGTAATTGATTATGTTTAAGATGGGATAAAAATGACTGTAAAGAGTTAAAAATATCATTAATAATATCCTTGACAATTTTATTACGACTTATCATACTTAAGATTGTTTACTGGGTAGATACAAAGAGATCTATTGTTTAAAGTTGTTCTTTGGTATTCTATTAAATAAATTAAATAATGAGTGAAGTACGTAAAGACTAAATTTTTGAAGAGTTTCGCAGACCTTCAGGCAATAAATCTTCTAAATCACGCGATCTGAAAGCTCGCCTACACCATTTCCGTTCCAAATAGACATTTCTAACAGATACTCAGACTTCTGACTACACCAAAAGTTCAGGATAAATCAAAGCCTCTAGAGTAGAACATCTTTAGTAAACAATCCGCAAGCTCTAAAAATAAAATGCAGAGCTAAAACAGAGAGTTCTTGATTTAAAGGCAAGCCAGTGCTTTTAAATCAATGAAGATAAACTCAAAAATATGATTCGATAAAGTGACCAACTCCGAAATGAAGCAGAAAGATTAAGAAAAGAACTAGAACAATCCTTAGTCTAGAGAGATTTCTTATAGAGATTTAATAAGAATCTGAAGGCACAGTGTGAGACTCTAACCAAATAAATTCTTACACTTAAATCTGCAGGCTCTATGGTTTAATCTAAAAGGAGCTAAAAGAATATATACACCTCGAGGGATGAAGGCTAAAACAGTAAAAGCCGTAACTCATCCATGTAAATGTCTAGAAGCAGTAAAAAGAAATAATTTTTAAACTGGAAAAAGGAGAAAGATTAAAAATAGAAAGAGAAAGAAAAATCAGTAACAAATCTATTAAAATCATCGATAAGTTCTTCAGCTTTGCATTAAGACTATTATGGTCGACGTAGCAATCGTCAAAAGATATATAAAAACCATTGATTTGTTACTAATATTATTTATAATATTTTCAAGTTATAAACATCATCATCAGTGCTAAAGAGTAAACATATAAATATTCCTGTAAATATTAGACGTTATCTTTTAGATTTATATCAAAATGAATATTTATATTTATAATAAGTTTGAGGAAAACAACCCATGCAAAAAAAGGAAGTAACTTATTAGGCTGTAAATTAGTTTATCATCGCCATCAAGTGCTGGTAAAAATACGTTCATTCTTAGTGCCATAGAGTAAATCAAAAGACTGCTTCAAGAATATGATCCTATTATTGTCAATCGCCTCGAGACACAGACCAGACAACCTGCTCTTTATTTCTCCTCGATTTTAATTGATCATGAAATATCCTACAAAATTATGAAATTGCTGATAAGCCATGGAGCTAACGCACATTTTAAGGATAGCTACCAACAAACTGTCCTCTTCTATATTTGCAGAGAAGGTAAGTAAAAATGCCTCGATCTCTTATTAGATGAAGGTCTCAATCTCTAGGACGAAGATGTATTCGGTCAAACTCCTTTATTCTACGCAGCGAAAGAAAATAGACTAAACATAATCCATAAAATAATCTAGAAAAAAGGTGATAATTGTAATATTCAGCCAATCCAAATCACACAGACAAGATAGCACAACATAATCCACTGTTTTATGCAGCGAGGGAAGGTAACCTCGAATTGTGCAAAATTTTGATTTAAGCAGGCTGTGACCTCTCCCATCAAGATAGCGCTCATAGAATGGCCTCCCACTATGCCAAAAAGTATGGTAAAAATGAAGTTTTTGATTACCTGGCAAATGAATATCAAAATCTCAAAGATCAAAAAAAGATACAAATTGATTCTAAACAAGAGAGTAACGTTGAAGAGCGTGGAGCAACCAAAAAACCTAAAAGAAGAGATACAAATCCCAATACTGCTCCAATAAAGACTATGTATAGATTATACCGTTCAGATCATTTTGGAAACGCAAATGAAGTAGCAATAACATAGTATGAATAATTGCTGCAAAACTACTCAGATTTAGAATAGTTACTTAAAAATCCAGAAGAAATAGATATCTCAGGCATAGAATAGATAAAAGCGAAGTAAGCATGGGTAAAGGTTGCTCAAAAGGTGTTAACAGTTTGTTGGAAATCTAAAGGAGGATTCTTCTTTCATTAGCCTGTAGATCCCAGTAAATACGGTATCGATGACTATTTTTAAGTTATATAACAGCCAATGGACTTCGGTACAATCAAAAAAAAACTAACATTTAATGTTTACAATAACGTTCAAGAATTCATCTATGATATGAAACTTGTTTTCGACAACTGCGTGAAATACAATGGTATATAAAATCAAATAGCCAAACACGCCATTTAGATAAAAAATCTTTTTGAAGAGAATATGAAGCAAACTGGCTATATGAATTGATAATTTGTGATACAGATGAACGTGAAATCATTTGTAATTTAATAATATTTGAATATAATGATACAAATAACCAAAGAGCAAGAACCTCTTTATCAAGAAGTAATTCTACCACTATTCAGCTCAAATAAATAGAAAAAGAAATGAGACAAGCTGCTTAACAAGCCAGAATTTATGACAACTCACTCAACCTACTTTCTCGCACCATCAAAAAGAATGAACTCACCATCAAACAATTATAAAAAATGACTGGTAATCGCTCCATTTTTGTACCTCTTGGCAGAGCGTAAGTATCGAATAATTATAGTTTCATGAAGAAAGACAAAGATGCCACTGTAAAGGAGTTCATTTAGGCTAACAATAAATTGGCCTAAAGCGCAAAAGATATGTAAAGCAAAATCAAAGTGTTCTCAGATAAGGCTAACTAAAAGTACAGAGTTTTGAGGGAAGGCACTGAGAGATTGACAAAGAAGTAAAAATGATAGGTTGTATAATTAACATTCACTTGAATAAAATCATACATTTTTAGGTTGAAGTGTTTTTCTTATCGGAGTACTATTCTATTTGACCTGCTTGCAAAGATGATACAAAGCATTTACTAATAAACTATTTTCCTCCCCTTTGTTAGTCTTTTCTTCTAAAATCATTTTCTTCAACTTCTTGTTTTACTCTTCATGTCTCTTTAATCTTTAATTGTCAGCATTAGTTTTTTATAGTTAGGCCACAGTTTTAAGAAGAGTAAATCTGCTTCTCTCCAACTACTATCTTAGAGATTTATTAATCTAAATATAAGCATTAGCCTCAGTATTAACAATTTCAGGAAACTAAAGATACAGATTGTGTCTACCTTCTGTATCTCTTGTGCTAGGTTTTTCTATTCTAAGTTTGAGCTAATTTATCTATATATTTTTTCTTTATATTTCAGCTTTTAAATTAATCTATTTTCTTTACAATTCAGCGATAGTAGTTTTGGATTTGTCGACTTGGGTTTTGAGGAAAGCAATATGATTGTTTTTATTCATGATTTCTGCTTTTGATTGATTTAGACTGTTTTAAGTTGATTGTACTTGGTCGATAATACTTTGATTACTTTGAATTATCGATTGAGAAAGCTAAAGTTGAGCTCTTGTTGTTTCAAAAACTTGCATTTTCTCTTAGAACCTATACCTTTCATTTTAATAATCTTGGATGATATTTTTTAAGTCAGCAATTTAGCTTTTGAGATGGTCTATTTCATTACTTTTTTGTTAGCTTGTATCTCTGACCCTTTCGACGTAATTTTTTCTTGGAGTGAGTGTAAATTCATACAAATTATTTTGAAGTTTACTTATTTCTTAATTTTTCTCTAATAGTAACTAGGTTAGAGATTTTAATTTCATTTCCAATTCCAAAGTCTCGTTGCAAATTATCGAGATAAAATTTTGTAATTTTTGGTTTTAATGATCAAGTTCAATGATTTTATCTATCATCCTCTTCTCTTTCTATTTACGAGGGGATTATCTGTTTGGAGGATTAATGATCTTTTATATAACTTTTTTTAACATTACTTGGGTTGATTATGAAGTTTATAACATTTTTTAGATGAAAGGATCTTTGTTTACAGAGTTTATGGCTGTCTTGACGAACAACTACAGAAATTTTTATATCTAACTTGATGTTTTATTATAGGCCATCTAAATTTTGTCAATATCTTAAGACTATATTTACCTCTATAGATGTTAATTCCAGTACTTCTAAATCGATTGAAATAGAACTTTTAAATTACTAAACTTCTGTGAAAAAGTTTTAGGATTCTCATCAAATTCTCCTACTATCACAAACCCGTTAATTTGCTGGAAAAGTTAATAAAGTATCACTCCATCGTGTAGATCAGTGATTTGGTTGGGTTGTCGATAAAGTTACTTAAAAGTGCTGAGATACTATAGATAAGGATTTGCTATATAGATCTGAGTGATTTAGTTAACTCTGGTCAGCTTTATCATTTTGAATTCAAATTTTTATAATTAACGAGCTAAATATTTGACTTTATAATTGTTTGAGATGAAAATATATATTTATGTGATAAGATTATCATAATTTATCGAAGTTGGGACGTCTCTGCTCTAAGAAAGCTTTTACACCTTATTTTGGAGCTTCTTTGGTCATCAACCTTTGGAAAATAGTTGTTTAATGTGTTAAACCTTCATCTAAGGTAGTCTCTTGAGATAATCCAATCGCTCTTTTACCTGAAACCAATGCTTACCTACTCTTGCTGGCTATTTTTGTAAGTAAAGAGCCCAATTTCTTCTAAAAATCGTCAGGAATGAAATAATCAGCTACTTTCAGTCTATATGCTTCTTACGCATTGATTGGTTAAGCTGTAAGTATCATACGAGTTGCTACCTTTGTTCCAACTATTCTTGTTAGGATCTGGGTTCCACCCATTCCAGGTATAAGACCAAGATTGATTTCTGGTAAAGCAAAAGAGGCATTTTTGTTAGCGATAATAATATCTGTTAACAAAGCTAGCTCAAAACCTCCTCCTAAAGCCTTACCTTAAACAACAGAAACAATCGGTTTTTTAATACTTCTCATTACTTTTATAACAGAGATAAAATGCTAAGAGAAAGGGTATGTTGCATAGTCATTTTCTTTCATATGTTTAATATCAGCTCCAGCGCAAAAAACTTTTTCGTGTTTGCTGCGCAATACAATAACTTTAATTTAATTGTCATGATCGAGGCTGAGAAGAGCTTCTTTGATTTAATACGTCATCTGAGGAGACAATGAGTTGAGCTATTTGAGACTATTGAGCCAAACAACAGCTATTTTATCTTGTTTTTAGATAAGAATTTTCGTATAAGTTTTGGTAAACACAGAGCCTTGGATTGATTCTCTCAAAACTTCTAGTCTGTTCATTATAAGCTATACAATAAATATCTAATTTTAGATAACAAATATTTAATCAAAGAAAGCTTTTGTTTCTAGTCTATGAAAACTAACTGTAAACTATCCGTAACTTATTTAACACAAAAACATTTTTTGAATTCTATAAAGTTCCAAAAAAGACAAATGGGTGTATTCCAATTTCAAACCATATAAAATCTATATCTTAATGATTTAAACCAGAAATTGTTTAAAATTACGTCTATGTCCGTTAGATTTGGAAAAATGTGAGGAAGTTAATACTGTTTATTTTACAGAGCTTATAAACAAAAACGTAAGGCATAATAATTGAGCTTTTAAATGCCAAAAATAAACAATAAAGCTAAAAATATGCTGGAATACTAGAAAATATACATGGATGCCCACTGGAAATGGAAAGATTATCTAAGAATATATAATTATTGTAAATAATAAATGAAGTAATCTATTGATCTTCAAGATAAAGATTAATGCGAAAACATTGATCTGCTACCAGAACGTTAATCCAGAATGAAACATCAAACCACCACCAAATGCTCATTTATAGCTCCTCCCTAATTCGATTTTCAATCTTGTATCAATTCTTCAACTGATCTCAGTTTCTAAGTAGAGATGCACAGAACGAATGTATAAGCCATAAAATAAGCTGCAGACAAGTACCTTCAAGCATGTTTACTTGGAGGGTACTCAAAAGATTTGGGTTTCAAAGATCACAATCTTTATTTGTATAAAGAACATCAGTCAGAAATAAAGTAAGACTGTATATTTGATGTTATTATCACTCAGAATGAATATTTGAATTATGATATGAAAAAATAAATCAGTTTGATTTTGAAAGAAGAAGATGGTCTTACCCGTTTTCTAAGATAAATTCCATAAACTTTTGGCGTTACTGTTGGCAAAGAATTGGCTTTTTTGATTTATAGAATTTTGAAGTAAAAGAATCAGAAATTCAAAGAAGTTTTCAAAATATAACCTTCGATTATACCAAAATTCGACTGTTTCGTAGACTCTGAAAACGATAGTATACTTAAATAATTTCACAGCTCTTCCCCAATTTATGAAGATATAGATCTGGATTAGTTGATTAGCTTTTCATAAAAATACATTGAGGAAATTACCAATAGATTCTATTTCACAAATATAAAAATACTAAATCTTAAATACATAACTGCAGAATGTAATCCTCGAGCCAATCTTTATAAATAATTTGGAATTTTAATCAAACAAATTTCAAAATCAGTGATCTTAACTTTGGCAGGAGCAACAGAATCACAACGAAACAACTGCTCTCTTTTTGATATTCAAAGAGATATCAGTTTTACTTAATTTTCTGAAGTGGGGCTTTCTATTCATAAATCAATGAGTAGACCCTCTGTTCCCTTCGATGATGAAGAAGGCTATGATGTTATCTCTAAGAAGATAAAATTTTAGTGATGCATGTATGTTCATTAATAAGTGTAAAATGATAAGGATAAAATCTTAAGATTATCATAAAAAAAGATGGTCATTGAATGCTACATCCTGATAGATGAGACGAAAATGTGAAAAAGTACCTAAACGGGTAGTTAAAGCTTTGATATCTTTTAAGGCTATCCAATGCTGATACAGTTCTTCGTTCATGCGATGCATATCAGTTACTAACCCATCAATCTAACTTAAAACAAAGCTACCTGTATCTTAAGGTTTGTATTATCCTGTTTGAGTGTATTAGCTTCCTCTATCATTTTAATTTATATTTGTTTATTAGACTATTTTTCGTAATTCGACTTTGCAAGTTATTCGTCCTTTTGTTTGAGCTTATTGATTAACTAAAATTATTTGAATTCATGCAACTGATTGATTCGATTCATATCTGCATTGAATTATGCTTTCAAACGCATTATCTATTAAATGAGTATTTTGTTTTTAGCTTCAGTAACCTCTTGTATATCTTGGGCAAACTTAGACTTGAAATCCTCCTTTAACATCCTCTCATTTTTAAGCTATTTTTATAATACTTTTATTTCTGATAGACTCGTCTTAAGTTTGTTTTCTAGATCTTGATTTTATCTGTTAAGTTCATCTATCCTTTCAAGTAGTTTAACTTTGACTCTCTCAGTTTATTAAAGATGAGTATTCGATTGTTTGGTACTATTGACTATGATTTATTATTTGGCACTTGAGATCTTTTCAATTTTTCGTATCAATAGTTCATTATCTTTGATTACCTTTTTCAAATCAAGCTGTAATTTTTCTATTTGGTTCTACTTACATGTATCTTTACTTCTTTTTATCTGTTGAATTTCTAAAGCTAATTGCTCTTGTCTTCGAGTAAACTTCTTCGAATTTAGCTTTACAACATCTTGAGGTTTTATTACAAGCTGTGATTTAGATTTTATATAGCCTAGGCTGAATCATTTTGAGAAATCTATCCAACCAAAATATCAAGACTCTTTAAAGCATTTTTAATTTAACCAACTTATCTATGTTAATTTTAACTTACTTAGAAAAAGAGTAATTGTCATTTGATACTGAATTCAGAATCGGATTTAGTAATAGAGCCAAATCACGTGATTTGTATTTTAGTTTTTTGAAATTAGCCTAAAGATTAGTTACTTTGTCCTTTAAAGAGTTTATAGCTTTAGTAACATTTTTTCTTTAGTAATCATAGGGTTTTTATATTTTTTTCACTGGTTCCATCAGTATTTGGTTTTAAGGCTTTTATTATAAAAGTGATGGAGCTCTTATCTTGATCGGAGAAATCATCGACAAGAAACTTTTACCTTTTCGATGATTTTCGCGAACTATCGGCTCTTCTTATTTATTTTCAGTAATTTGTGAAATCCTCTTTGGTTAAAAGAGAATCTTTGCAGGTGTTATAGAATGATGTTATTTGACTGAAGTACTGTTATAATTGATAGTATTCTTTGTTTGATATTTGTTTTCATCTTTATCAATCTCATCATAGTGACTGCTTTTTCGATGGGAATTGTGATATAATTTAGTAACAGTTTAGTATCGTGTATCTTGTTTTTTTCTCTTTAGAAGATCAAAAATTGTTGTTTTTTATGTAGAGAACCCTTAGTTATTTTTAGTTATTCGCTCTGTGAGTGACATATAACGATATAATTTGTATTTTTAATTTGAAGGAATAAAATTGGTCTTATCTGTAAGCAAAATCAGATATTTTTTTGAAAAAGAATGAAGATTGTGGGAAATGACCTATATATTCTTCTAATTAAAACTAAATCTTGATCTATATAAGAAAAAAATTTATGTGTTGTATTAAAGAATTATACAATAACGGAAATTCATCATCTTTTACATCCGTTAACTCAGAATTTAACTAACCCAAAGTAAAATGATATAAGTTTCAAGCATCAAATCCTTTTGTTTATTAAGTTGCTCTTGACTCTAAAAATCCATATTTATTTTATAATAATTTGAATTTTAATAATGAAAGTCAAGATAAATTCCTGGAATGCAGTTGCAACTTGGAAATGGGACATAGAAACCTAATAATGCTGTACTATCTGCCAATTTGCGTTCGAATCACCCTGTCCTCGTTGCAAGGTACCTGGTGATGACTGCGTACCTATTCAAGGCCAATGCCTGCATCACTTTCATTTGCATTGCATACTAAAATGGACTGAAGAAGGATCATCTGAAGATTGCCCTCTATGTAGAAAAAAATGGGTTGTTAAAAATTGATAGTGTATCCTTCATCTATATTTCACTTTTCAATCATATAAATAATCATTTCACTAAGCTAAATGAGCTATCTTAGAAACTAATTTCTTTGGAATAATGTAAGTTGGGTCGATGGGTGAAAGATTGTGGTTTTAAGCATTCAATAATGAGAGAGCTGCAGTACCATAAAATAGATGAAAAACATCCACTATGTTACACGGCCTTTAACCAATTCCACCATCTTCGATATCTTGGCAGCTCAATATATAGGCTTAAAAAGCACCTTGATCAACCCATTCTTACTTCCCCATCATACAGAAAGTTGAATAAATCCACCAAGAGTAACACACATCTGGCAATTTTTATGGCCTACCATTAAAACCTCCTTTGCTTGTTTGCCTCTAACATAACCATTTGGCAAGTAGTTCATGATCAAAAGACTCAAGATAACCTGTAATTTTAAGAGTACCAACACAACAGAATACATAAGCTGAATGTGATTAAGAATCCGGAATACCACCAAAAGACCCATCAAAATTACGGCAACTAAGAACGTAATCTGCTGCCTTTTCGAGATTAATAGTATGTAATGCATTTAGAATTTTCAAGCATGCAACTCCAAGATAAGAAAATCTCGCATCTACTTCGCCCCATTTATCTCCAAAGAATGAGCCATCAGGCTGTTGCAATTTGCTTACATAATAAATGATCTATTCAGTATTCACTTAACTTCATATTTGGCGATTTACTTGAGGCGGTCGAAGAGGATAAAAATCAACATTGCATAATGTGTACTCTGTATATGTGAGTCATGTCCTACATTTCCACCATACCCTCCATCTTCATTTTTGCATTTTTTTAGCCAATTTACAATATCCTCTTATTTTTATTTCGGCAACTAATAGTTAAGCATGGAGAGAGTAGTCAATGTCCAGTATGCACCATTGACTTTGAGATGTTCAGTTAGAAACTTGCTTTTTGAATATAAATTTTTGCTTTCGTGCAAATTGAAGATATATTTTAGGTGTTGTTCTCGATAGTAACGTGTGATTTCGCCTTACATTGCAATCTATTTATAATAAATTTATGTTTTCGATCCGAACTTGCAGAGTTGGAAAATCAAGAATAGTGCTATTCTGTTTGATAAAATGGTCTTTACATGCACAACTTTGAAAACGGTTTAGAGTGATAGAAAATTAAAAACAATGTGATTATTCTATAAACTCATGATATCTTCACATTTTTTGTTAAACCATCATAAAAAAGCTTTAAAAACAGGCATAAACTTGTTGATATCCACTTACTAAGGCAAAGTATCAAAAAATATATTCCAAATATATTTAAATCTACCAAAAAGATTTTCTTTACAATTGTGAAAAAGTACAAATAAACTGATTTCTAAATCACGAATCATTTCAGTTAAGATGCTTAAGCCGAGTCACTGTATATTTTGGAATTGCATAAGTAGTATCAATCGGTGAGAGATCATACTTTTAAGGGTTTAGCAGTGATAATGCTGCGATTCCAAAAAATGTATGAAACACATCTACAGTATTTCCAGGTCTATCTCCAATGCCTCCTTATTCAGGATCTTGACAGTTTAAAATGTATGATTACAATGCAGGCTGGTCTACCCAATCTTACTTTCCCATCATACAAAAAGTTGAGTAAATCCACCAAGAATAACATACATCTGGCAGTTTTTCAGGACGACCATTGAAACCTCCTTTATTAGTCTGCCTTTAACAGAGCCATTTCGCCAAAACTTATTGATCAAAAGAGTCAAGATATCCTGTAATTTTTAGAGTACCAACGCAGCAAAACACATAAGCTGCATGAGACTCTGCATCTGGGATTCCTCCAAAAGAACCATCAAAGTTACGACAACTAAGAACATATTCTGCTGCTTTTTCTGAGTTGACTGTATGCAAAGCATTCAAAAGTTTCAGACAGGATACACCAATATACGAAAATCTTGTATCTACTTCTCCCCATCTATCTCCAAAAAATGAACCATCAGGTTGTTGCAGATTACTTACGAATGCTATAACCTTTTAAACGTTGATTTAGCTTTATATTTTCTCAAATACTTAACGCGATCAAAGAGCAACAATATGAGAATGGCGTAATGTGTGCTTGTTATGTGTGAATCGTGTCCCACGTTACCTCCAAAACCTCCGTCACTGTTTTGACAATTTTTAAGCCAGCTTACAATTTGTTCAAGTTTACCCTAAGTTAATGGTTGATTGAGTGCAGCCAATGAAGTGAGAGACCAGTAAGCGCCTGAAACTTTCAAATGCTCCGTGAGATACTTTCCAATCGAATTGAGATCCTTACTGGAGTCTAAAGCGAGAAGATATTGAAGATGTTGTGGGTGACTAAATTTGATGATTTAACTTTCCATATAAATATTACGAACACATCATTAATTATGCTCGAATTATATAAAATTAATGTTCTGTTACTAATGTTTCAGAAACGAAGAAATTTCAAAGTAACCAGAACAATTACTAACAGCAATATCCCTCATACTGTTTCTCGATATAGAGGTCTTCTGTCCATTTAAATGTTATTTTTATAGTTTAAGAGATAAAAAATCAGAATAACTCAATGGATAGTAACTCTTCTGAGTTCTATTTATTTCTTGGTTTTGGGAGATCTATTTTTTAATTTTTCTCCAGTTTCAAAAGGTAGTTTATCAACACTAAAATTTGACAAAGTTTTGACCTCGATGCTTTGTCCAAATATTTTGAGTGAATTACTTCTCATTTTGTATCTAAAACCCTTCTCTTATTAATGTGTTTAGTGTTTAATATACTATAATCCTTAATTGTGAGCTTAATTCTAATTTTTGCTTTTTGAAACTGAAGACTAAGCTTAGTGTTTATCTTAGAAAGAAGATTGAGACGGCTCTTTATATACAATATTGTTTTAGCCATCTTTGATTGATTTAGAGTTTATTTCTCTAAAAATGACCTCATCAGACTAATAGTAAGTATTTGTCACCTTATTGTTATCAATATTTAGCTCAGTTTGATTTTATCCTTCTATATGACCTTTTTATCCTTTCTCTCCTTTTTCTCTCTTATTATTAGTCAAAAATTCATACGTGGTTTCTCCAATTTTAACAAGATACAAATGAAAACCAGTTAACAAAGAAAGTAGAAAGAAAAATGGAACAGCTACAACCAAGCAGATCCATAAAAATATCATATAACCTAAATAGTTTCCCCAGCTAGCCTACGTCCAAATGTAAACTACACTAACTATAAACATTAGTAGAAAGAAAAAGGCACTAATGATCATCACCATAAACCATTTATAGTTTTCTTTTCCTATACAGTTATTGATCCATACGCAATGATGATCAAAAACGTCAACACATCTTCATAGACTTACTGTGTACCTATTGCAAATTTTACAGTGCTTAGAACTACTTTTCACATAGCTTCGACAGCTATCACAAAAAAGACAAGTATTTATTATCTTAAGAATTTATGATCTTTCTCCGTTTAGAAATGTGAGCAATACTGGGTCAACGGGATCTGTCCTAGAGGTTTGAACAGTTGAGACTGCTAGTATACAGAATGATAAAGCAAATAATGAGCCCAATATGTACTTGGCAGCTAAATGTTAAAGATTGGGAATTAGGGCCAAAAACTATGCTACAAGAAGTAGAGTTACAAACACATAACTTACTATTTGATTGCATTGAGGCCTACGCGTGCATGTTGAAACTGTTTCGTAGTGTTTCTGATTCATTATAAATATCAACGATAAACTTTGCGAAGCTAGGCAAGTAAAATCATTTTAAATATTTGGACTGAAAATATCTGATAGAAAAATAAGAATTATCTACAATTCCATAATCAAGTATATTTGTATATTTGTTTAACCTGTTATGTGAGCTTTGACTTTGAAAATAAAGCATAATTAAGATTTGTAAACAACATTAGCTCGTCCTTATTGAATTATCCTAATAGATTAATACTAATTTACTGCTGGCAAAATAGAAATATAGACTGAACAAATCATTGCTTGACATCAGGTCTTCCAGCATTCCAGTTGGGTGTCTTTCTCTTTTGACCGGGGAGAAGGGGTGCAAAGTTTTTCTTATAGAGGATACGTTTGTAAGCACGTCCTCTGGGTTTTCTTGGCTTTTCAATTTTAGCAACCTTGGGGGTTTGCTTTCTGACTTTACCTGCCTTGGCAAGGGTACCGTGTTGTTTTCCCATTAATTAAACTAATGATTATAAATATTCTATTTTTTTATTTTATAATCCAAGACCTTAATGATAAGTGGTTGAAGTATTAAAGGAGATTTAAATATTAAGAATCTATTTTTTTTTGTTTAAATAGAAATCAATATCCGTATTAAGCGAGTTAGGATCTAACTGCGTTGATTTCTTTAAGGTTAAGTGCTTTTCTAACTTTGTTAGCACTTTAAACTCTCTTCTTGTGCCAGGCAGCAGCTCTATCTCTTCTTTTATTTTCGAGAGTTTGAACAAGAGCTCCTTTTCCCCATCCAACTTGTCCTGAAAGATCTCCCAAGTTGCAGAACTTTCTGAAGCTGCTAAGTTTGACAGCTCTAAGAGCGTCAGGTACAACTTCTCTCTTCTTGGTATCATAAGGAGCAGGTACACCTTCAAAAACTTTAAGTCTTCCTAAAGCAGCAGCTCCTCTTGGAGTTTTATGAGGCAACATTCCTCTAACAGTTCTCCAGAAGATTCTGGAAGGTGAACGATAATGAACAAAAGTTCTGCGTGGGTTAGTTAATAGTCTTTTTCTCAAGAACTCGGCGAATTTGACTTTAT
>Ga0194117_10003623_pt1 | contig 15390 bp, 7 predicted proteins | sample TA2MahsurfametaG_FD_160579 | JGI IMG/M metagenome (GOLD analysis project Ga0194117, IMG submission 160579) | Freshwater microbial communities from Lake Tanganyika, Tanzania - TA2015009 Mahale N1 surface | ecosystem: Environmental > Aquatic > Freshwater > Lake | place: Tanzania: Lake Tanganyika...
TATGTTTTACATTTATATATTATATTTTTTTATAGAATTGCAGTCGTAGTTTAGCTGATTTTCTCGAAAAATCCTGAACATTTTTAAAAAATTTCAGAATAGGATTGATTAGCATGACAAAAAATTTTATAAACATAGTCTTTAGGAGAAAATCATGTTTTATTGTTCTTTTTTTCTATAAATAATAATGTATTTCAAATAAAAAAGAGTCAGTAAAAATCACAGAAATGTCAAATAAAAAATTGATTAGATGACATAAACAGAAAAGAAGAAAAATAATACCTTAATGTAGTCGAAACAGCTAAGAAAGATGTAGAACTGAAAAATCAAAAATTAAAACAATCAATATCTCAATAAATCAACTAAAAACATAAGCAAAGCTCTCATCAGTCCGAAGGTCAATTTTATGATATTTATAAAATTATGTATACTCTAACTTATTTTATTCCAGAAAGTTGATGGCAACTTACGAGAAAACAATGTATATTTAAACGATTCAAAAAATCAATTCCCTTTTTTTATGGGTTTTCCTTCAAATATCAAAAGGAATCTAAAGATTATCATTGATTAAACTAATTCATACTGATATAAAAATATTCTCAAATATGTTAAGTAATCAAACAGACAATAACTTCAACTCCGACCTCAGACTTATCAAATCCATCTCATCACGTAAAGTGGAATCATAGTTGTTGCATCCCCGCTCTGTTCAAGAACTAGCAACTCTGCTTAAATTAAGAAAGAAACAGAACTAGCCCGCAAGACAAAATTAAATCGAAAAAAATCGTGATTGGCTAACCAAAAAAGGTATAAATATTTAGCCAATAATCGGTAAAGTATAGCAAATAAGAAAATAAATTATCTAACCGAAGACTGCAAAAGTGGCGCAAAGTTATTTTTACGTAGATTTTGGATCGGAGAATATTTAAACATATCTAGGTAAAGCTGAAGAATACTCAAATATGAACCTCATACAATCAATAATGAACAAAGGCGATCGTCGTGAAAAATCAACTTTCAAACTTTTGTAAAGTATGTTGGACTAAAATAGAACTTCAGTAGCTTTTTAAATTGAAAGTTGTCCTTAAGCTAGAAACAGCTACATCTAAATAACAAAAGAAATAGTTAAAAGTTAAAAGGAAGTCCCTAGCATTTCAAAAAAAATGTTGCAGGAATTTAAAACGAAGTTCAATACAACTTAGCAAAACTCTCTGTGGTAAATAATGGGAAATCAACTGAGTGTTTATAATCCTCAGATGAGACAGTCTGTGAATATGACTCGTATGCTTATTTCCTCACTCAAAATGATATATCAAGCCTATGAAAGGAAAATATATGGTCAAGATTTTGATAAATTCGTGAACATGAACTATGTATCTAAGGTTAATCTTAGAAATCTATAGAGAAAAGATTCTGTGTGGCCTAAAGTATGGTTATCTTATTGCGCAGGTCAGCAAAATAAGGTCCAAAATCTACTATCTGCAGATAGACGTGATCACAGAGACCTAATGCAACTATACAACCAAACCTAGTAAGATATATGCAATGGTAAACCAACAAAAAGAGCTTTAAACTCATACTATGAGATTCAAGATATCTTTTATGAACAATTCATTTATAACATTACTGGGCAATCTCGCTTCTCACATTTATTTTTTGTAGACGAAAGATCACTGTAACCGGTTCTGATCATCATTCGAACATTGGGTATTTATTATTAGAGCGAAAAGAATAAATTTGAAGAAATTCGACGAAATATGGTGAAAAAATATAGAGACATGGGAACAGATCCATTTATAATAAGAAATATTCTTTACTTGATGGATTATGGATCACTAGTTAAGATGGGAGCAGGAAATGGTCTGATGAGTAAAGAGGACTATCTTCACTTTTTGATAGTCGTATCTGCATATCCAGATCTAGTTGAAGAATCTTCTCTCAAAGATCATCTTATAAAAACTTTGGTATCTTTTATAATATAGCTGATTAACTAAAAAAGGAATTAATACATTTATTACTTAAAGCTACTGCCCTAAGATGTACAGGTTTAAGAAACAAGCTCTATTATCATCTCAGTTGATGGACTGGAAACATTTGAGTGGAATGCACTTAAATAACTACTTAAAGTGTAACAATATAATCGAATTGTGGTAGCTACCATTGAAAAATATAAATTTAAGCAAGGGACAGAAATCTTTGCAGCTAAAAAGTTAGTCTAACTTTGCCAAGACTATGAAAGAGCCTTTAATTACCTCCTCACTATTTTCATAAACAACTATCTTGAAAAAAAGAAATACCCTAAAGAAGATTTATAGAAAGCAGAACAACTTGGTGTTAGTTGGGCAAATTAACGAGGATTCGGGTATGTTTACCAACTGCTGTTTTAATTTGTTGTAGCTATCCGTCAGCTAAATGGTTTAATAATGAGACGAAATGCATAAAAAATAAGGTAATTTATTGCAACCTGTGAGTTCGTAGAAATTAAGCTACATGAACATAATCCACTCTATGAAGAAATGTTTAGGATCCTCAGCAAAAACAAAGGTTTATAACTGTATTACTACTTCTTGAGACTGATTGTAAAGGGAGCAGAAATGTATGCAGCACATAGCGGAGAGAGTGAAAAATTGTCACACTTAAAATTACTTCTAAACGACAAGATCACAGAGATTCAAAGAATTCCTGGTGTTAGAAGTGAGTTTTAAGGTGTTCATTTGAAAGCATTGAGAGAGTAACTCTTCGTGCATATTTTGGATTAATTGTGATAGTTATTGTTGAATAAAACTACTTCTTCACTTTTTTTATTTTTATTATAAATTATCCAAAACGTATCATTACGTTTGATAAGTGGTAATTATGTAAAAAATGGCTAAGAACTCTGGTAGAAATCCAGGCCTCGTATAAATTTTGAAAATTATTATATAAAAATAAAAATATCTTCTTACTAACAACTCAATCTTTCCAAAAAAGTAGTACTTTGCGCTGTTTTGATTGCAACAGGCTTTTTTTATGCCCTTTGAGTTACTTATTATAAGTTAAGTAAAATACCTTTTGAATTCTATCAACATATAGTATAACAAAAAACAAATTTAAAAATCAAATAGATCGGATCAAATAAAGTCTTACCCATTTCCATTAATAATTTGTTCTGCGATGTCTGCTTTTTATTATTCTTATTTGCAAATTTAGATGAAAGATATAAAAAAGCAACTAAAATCGGACAATCATGTAAAAAAAGTTAACAACATTCAAATCATTCATCTCCAAACCAGTTTGGATTATCGAACTCTTCCTGGTCGCGATGGTTGGGCTATATGCCCAATTCCAATTCCAAATCGGTTTTAAACATTATAAAAGTAATCTATGCTATTTGTGACTCTTCTTTAATCTCACGCACTTAGGACGTAATGCTTTGTGTACTATTTTTTTAATTTTAAGTGGCAGATTAGGTCTCAACCATCATAAGTATACTTTAAAGCTGGATGATTAGATTTTAAATATCGTGGAACCTCTTTATCATTTTTTGATGATGGCTCTTTACTTGCAAGGCAGTTCTCTTCCTAAGTCTTTTTGAGAGCATATGGTACACTCTGGTTTTCTTCCTGATGACTTAATCAGTGAATTTTTCCTTATGTAGTTTAAGGAATTCGCAATAGATCTTGTTTTCTTTTAGGCTCCATCTCATGCTGTTTCTATTTTTAAACACTAATTTGGCATTGAGGGTCTCCATTAATCATACTTCTAACTGCTTTACCATTATGATTTTTAATTTGATTCACCTTTTGATTTTTCTTTCATAAAACAGTATAATTCTCTTTTTATATTATTATAATTGCTGTTTATTTTACTTATAAGTTATTAACATCCTCAACTCATCATTAGAACTCGTGTTTTTTTATGGAATCTCCTCTAAAAAAATATGTATATGCATCCATACTCGCTCTATATTAACAGATAAAGGTTTATGCTTTCGAAAAATCGATTACTTAAACCAAATACAGGGCTTGTACTTTTACTAATTTATCGGGTTTTTTTGAGTTATTTTCCTAAAAATATTAAAAATTATTGTTTTTGGTTGTTTAAGCTTATGAGGAGGTGATTATAGTTTCTCTTCGGGAATTCTAGGACTAAAAATAAAGCTAAAAGTACAGAATTTTGGTTAAATAACAGGCAAGTGCTCGATAACATGATTGTGGTTTGTTTTTCTTATGTTTGTGTTATTTTTGATGAAAATATCTTTGTTATTTTAAGTTTACTTTTAAATTTCCAAATAAGGCCACAATTCCAAGGTTAATTTTGTACTAAAAATGGCTTATTTCTAAGACATCCCATCTAAAACAACTCATATTTACTTTTCTTTATTTCTACTCATCAACCCTAAACAAATAAATCTAACTATAACACTATCCGTAATCTAGAAAAAATTCAAAAAATTCAAAACAATCACTTAAAACGGATGCGGATCACTCAAACAAATTATTTGCGAGCCTACAGCTAGAAATAAAAAAATAAGGATATGAAGATCGAAAACATAATCAGCAGAATGTTGAGAAAGTGATCTCAGAGAAGAGGCACTTTATTAATCTGTGGAAACTTTTGTTTGTTTTGAAAGATTAGCGAAAAAAATATTACTGCAAGATGGCACCTATTATTGTCGGCATTATTTGGAAGCCAAATATTACGAAAAATAGATTAATATTTAGACAGAAATTTCAATAGGATTTATAAATTTGTATTAGCTTTTTTATTTAAGCTGCAAATCCTTAAAAAAGATGTAAAACATAATTGTTAATAAACCTTTAGAATTGCCTTTCTCTATCTTTTTAAAGCATTATGCAGAAATTTAGTCTATGTATTTAACCTGCTTCATCATTCTAAAATTAAGGTGGATTGTTAAATAGATCCGTTGGATTACATCCCTCATGCTTTTATTTTAAATGAATTATTAAAAATAATTAATAATGAGGGAGGATCATCGATTTTGCCTCCCTATTGAGAAAGCTAACACAACTAATCAACTGTGATACTTTTTGCAAATGCAAATATGCTCTAAATTATGGAGAATTTTTAATTATAAACTGTTGAAATTAAATGATTTCTTTAAAATTACTGACAAGTAATCGTCAAGGACATCCTTATTAGAACTATGGTTATTTTTTATAGCCTTTAAAAGTTAAAGGAGAAGCGTAACCTCAAACATACTTTATATTTTGTTTTTCAAAGATAAGTAACATAAGATAATCATTCGAGTTATATCTAGGTGTAAGGACAAACCGCATCGAAATTAAAATCTTAAATGAATTACTAAAAATCTGAACATCATGTATATTTTTTTTTAACAATAATATCTTTGCTTCCAGCTTAGACTTACTTAATAATAATTAGAATCAAATCATAAAAAAATATTGTGGATGATATAAGAGGAAAACAAAGTCGAAAAAAGATTCAATTATATCACGGAACATAATAACCATTTAGATATCAATCTTGCTTAGAAACCTCCTATCTTCATTTAACCAGATGGAGACCCAACTGTAAAGCTCAACATCTGGTTTTGTATCCTGACCCTCGCTCTAAGAACTCTCCCAATTGTACTGTATTAAACTTACTATAGAGATTTTTCGTTGTGACAAATAACAAAGTTTTAGGGTTTACATTGGTATTGATAGCTGCTTCTGTAGATTTTTGGATATTAAAAAATATTGGAGGGAGAGAATTAATGGGAATGATTTGGTGGATGAAAGTTAATGTCTAAAATGGAGATTAAGAGTGGGTCTTTCATTCCAATGAGGGATACACTATTAGCAAAATAAATTAAGGAATTTTCTGGGGATCTTTACTTCTTGGAAATGTATTTTGGGGCATATGTACTTTGCTATCTATCATTTTAAGTAGCCTTTTTTGGATTTCACTCTGTATATTCTGTTTGATGCTGGGCGTTTTAAATTTTGTATGTTTTATGAAATGTCAAGGAGAGCACAGACAAAAAATGAAAGAGCTGGCTGACAAAGTTGGGCTAGTGAGTGCTCACAATCTTGTCGATTATTGATTATAAAGTTATTATTGCCATCACAATATTCATAACTATCATTTAGACTTGTTGAGGATTGAAGAAGCAGCTGGTAATGTTAACTCAGTAAATATTATCCAATCGAGGACTAAAAATTAGCGTCTTCAACTGTTCGTTTGTTTACTAATATTTAATAATTTTATCTTCATTAAAAACAGAAGAATCATACTTTATTCGATCATATTTAGAATAGCATTCTCTTGGGATTTTACACCAATGTTTGGATCCGCTTTAAGAATAAAACTGCGTCTTTACCGTCCAATAGTCTATGGTCATATGTAAGAGCCAAATACATCATTGGTCTTGCGACGATCTCCTCACCTCTTACAACTGGTCTATTGACTATAGCATGCATTCCCAAAATAGCACTTTGAGGAGGATTGATAATTGGAGTACCCATAAGTGAGCCAAAGGTACCACCGTTAGAGATTGTGAAAGTTCCTCCTTGAAGATCTTCTAAAGTGATTTTATTTTCCTTTCCTTTTTTAGCCAACTGTCCCAATCCCTAAATTAATTAAATTTTACAATTTCAAAATCGTGGAACTTCATATTTTGGCAGTTTCTGAGGACAGGTACCATTAAACCAGTAGGAGTTGCTACAGCTACAGAAATATCAACATAGTTTCTTTTGACAATGTTGTTTCCATCGATAACAGAGTTCACAATTGGATACTCTTGAAGTGCCAAAGTAGCTGCTTTCAAGAAGAAAGACATGAATCCGAGTTTTACGTTGTATTTCTTCAAGAAATCTTATCCGATTTACTTTGTAAACGTATATTTACTTTGCGAGTGTTGGTAGCTTCATACATGTCCACTTATTGGAAAGTAGTTAACAAAGCATATGTATTTTGAGATTATTTGAGTCTTTGAGATACTCTTTGTCTCAATCTCGACATTGGTTCACGTGTTTCTATTCTTTCACCTGATGAGACAGTGGAAGCAGGAGCAGAGGGAGCTTTAGGAGATTCTTTAGGTTTTTCAGTTTTAGGTGCTTATTTTGGAGCTTCTTTAGAAGGTTGTTGAGTGGTTTGAGCTGGCCTAGGAGTTTAAGCTTGTTTTGGCTGCTCTTTTTTTTCTGCTGGGGTCTCTTTAGGTGCTAATCCATCTGGTTTAGCTGCATCTACATCAACTCCAAAAAGAGGTTTTCCTACTCCTAAAGTTTCTCCTTTTTTGACAAATAGTTTGGTCAAAACACCTGCAGCTGGACTTTTGATTTACACAGTAACCTTATCAGTCTAAACATTAGCTATAGTTTCATCGAGTTCGACCCATTAACCTTCTTTCTTAGTAAACTCAGCAATTGTTCCTTCAGTGATCGAATCAGCGATTTGTGGTAAAGGGAATACTTTTTCTACCTTATGAATACTTTACCTGCAAATTCAAAGTTGAGTTTGTTGATGAGATTGGAAGTTCTCATTGATGGAAGGAGGATGCGTCCAAACTTCGTAAGTTATCTTCCGATTTTGATCATTTATTTTGTGATTAATCAAATAAAATCAATATCAACTACAAAACATATACTATCTAATACAACAATCAATTTTATTTGAAATGATTCAAATAATTGTATCTGTATTTGATCCGTATTTAATTTGTTAATTATGATCTTCATACTATTTAAGCTTTATATAAAAGCATCGAATTCAAGTATTGAGATTACTCTTAACACCAAAATTTTCACCCTTTGAAGATTGTGATGTTCTGTTTAATGGCTAGAAACCTTCTGCTTTAGATTTCAATAATAAGCACTTAGAAATCATGATTCGCAAATTAGTTCAAACTTTTGTAATGAAAGCAAAATTTATACATATCAGGTGTTTGCCTTTTTTCGATGTTTATCAAGATTAAACAAAGAAAAATCCAGTAATTATGATATTTTTTGTCTAATTTTCGGATCTTTTTGAGCGAGTGCTGTTATAAATTCTTGAGCCTACCAAGGAAGACTTTCTAAAAAGGGTAGTCCTGTTTTATCAACCTATATACTAAAAGATGTACATTTATTATGTCATGCATTTCCCAATAACATATTCTGTTTTCGAACAAATATCAAAACATTCAAAATAAAAAAATAATCTTAATTTATCAATTTTAGAGGGGCTATTCTAGATAGTGGTCGAGAATGGGAAATTTCTCTGGTTTTTTTTATTTTTTGGTTAAGTTCTTCATGAGAAAGTTCACAACTGTTTTTAGTTAGATATTTTATTTCTTTAGCTAGGCATTTTAGTGCTTTAACCTTTGAAGAGATTAATAAATATGGATAGTTTGTTCATTTTTACTAGTTCTATTAAGACTTGCTTCCTTTTCTTATTTTTTTTTTAATTTGTCAATCACCTATATCTATATTTCTTCTGCTTCCTTTAAATCATAAACTTTTGGAACTCTTGCGGCTACAGATTGAGTTTTTTGCTTCTGGAGTTCACGATTATTTGGCCTTTTATAAGCCTTATTTTAATGTTAAACCTAGGAATTCTAAATTTCTAGTTTTGATTTTACTTTGTGTCTTATTATCTCTTTTCTAGTCTGTGGTTTACTTAAAGTCCTCTTTTATTCTTTCCATTACTCTTCTTAAGATTCATCTGAGTCATTCTCCAATTTGGATTGTACTTTGGCTACATTGGGTTTATTAATTTCTTAAGAGAGCTAACTCTGTTAAGTCTGTTCCTCAGCATTTTTCTTGATTTTTCTTCCTTCTTTCATAATTTTTTTCCTTTAATATCTCTTTTTTTATCTTTCTCTCAAATATTTTTTATGTATTTCAGTATATTTCTAATTCATTTTTTGTACTCTGGGAGTGAATGCAATGCCATAGACACTGGCCTTACTAAATCTTTTATAAGAGACTCCTTTTTGTTTAAAAAAATTGAGATACTTTTCTCTTATCTTTTTGTACACTTTAATGATTGCTCCAGCATTACAAAGTTCTTTACTCAAATTTTTCTTTTAGAGTCCATCCTCAATGAAATATCTGAAAAAGCCTTTGTAAAACCAATCTGTAGGTGAATTAGTGTCTATCATGTTTTCAAAGAGTTCATCGATAATCTGCTATGTGTTTGAGTCTATTTTAGATGTAGATTGTAAAAGGGACATACTTTTGAAGTATTTTAAAAAGCATAAGTTCTTATTTCATGTAGTTTTGCAAAATATACATTTTACTATATTTTATAACAAAAAAAATAGTTATATAAGAAGGTTTCCTGCTGTCTATCATGATTTTAGAAAGGAGCACGCCCAAGTAAAAGTTTGTATGTCAAAATTCCTACACACCAAACATCAACTGACCAGTCATATTCCTTTTTCTATAGAACTTCAGGAGATGCATAGTCGAGAGTTCCGCAAAAAGTTGTCCTCATTTATTAAACAACTGTAGACCATCCAAAATCACATAATTTAGCGATTCCTGTTGAAGATAGAACTATATTTTATGGTTTTAGATCTCTATGAGCTATCCTTTTTTCATGGAGATAGGTGAGAGCACTTATAACTTCTCTTAGAAATCCAGTAGCTTATTTAGTTGTAAACGTTCCTTTATTATTTTGAAAATCAAATAAGGTCCCTCCACTTAGATACTATAACACAAGACAGATATACTATTCTTACTAATAGAAGCCATAAAATTTCACTATGTTTGGATGATCCAATTTGCTATGGAGATAGATTTTCTCGGCAAATCTCGAAACCATATTGAATTTAACTAAGTTTACCTTAGAAACTCTTTTGATGGCAACTAGAAATCCAGTCATTATGTGCATTCCTAAATAAACTTACCCAAACTTCCCTTTTCCCAGAAGTTTTAGGAATTGAAAATCTTCCTTGATCAAATTTTTCTTTTCTGTAGTTTATACTGGTTTTAAGTTGAGAACTTAGGATTTATTTTTTTATTTTTTTAAATCTTCGAAACATCGGCAGGAGATGAATTTATGGGAATACCTGAATGTTGTTGTTTGATGGGAGATTTCTTGAAAGAACTGCTAAAGGAATAACTTTTATGAAGATTACTCGTATTTTCTGGTGGCTTGTCTGAAATTTAATTTTAATTTTTGTTGGGAACATGCAAATATTGGTTCTTTTTGAGATGTATTCTTTATGAAAGATTAGTGGACCTTTTTATCAACTCATCTGCTTTTAGGAGTAAATCTTGGCTATTATTTATAGATCTTATCGATTTCGTGGAGGAGGAGATTTTGGTTTGAGTAAGAGAGAAAGGAGCCGTTTTTCTCAAATCGGAGTAATCTTAGATAGGAACTTTAATTTTCTTTATAGGTACTAAGTTAATATCAATTGATTTTTTCCTTATGATATTTTAGATCCGACTTATTTTTATTTAGAGGTGATTGAGTGAGTCCTAAAAAGTCGGAGAGCTGTGATTTTTTGGAGCTTATTTCGACTGGAAATGGTTTATTTAAACATTGGGAACAGTTGTTGAAGGGTTGATGTGTTTTTAATGGGAAGATTTGGTATGCTAAAAGCTTGACCAAGATTTTGCACGTCAATAAAACAAACAGAAATTATAAATTCTGTTCGATTATTTGCTTAATATATAACAATCGTATATTTGAGTACCAAAAATTTAAGTTTCGTTAGGCTATGGCAACAAATGAGTATTATTTTGTAAGTTAACAAACTCAAACAAATATAAAGCCTAATATTTGTAAAATATTTTTTTATTTTTTAGATCTAATTCAAACTTCATGTTAATTAAACACTTTCGAAGATAAGCCTTACGTTTCCTACTATTTACTAGATCATAAGAACAAAATAGACTATTATTAAAAAATATTAGAGTTAGAGCTTTGAAGATTTTATTTACAGGACATCAAATATTATTCATAGTGATAGTACGAAAGTTGAAATTTATGATATGAAGACAAAAAGCAAAATCTTAAAATGAAGAAAATAATAGCTAAAAGTATAGACAATAACTAATGAAGTATCTCAGAACAAATTAGAATCAAATTTATACGTAATAAGCTTCACCATCTCTTTGAAGTTTTCAGGAATTAATCCGGACATTCCTTTTCTTTGAAATGATAATGGCATATATTTAGGTAATAATTTAATTTAAACTCAGTATCGAAATATCAAAGATGATCATTTAATATATTATTTCATTCTTTTGAATGGGTTGCTGTGCATCTGCTAGACCGATACCCCAGTAGTGACAATAAAAAGCTAATACTACTCCAACCGACCCTATTAATCCAACCCAACCCACTAATAACACTGCAACTGTTCAATCTGCTAACCCTCAACCGCATCTGATTCCGAATAATCCAGTTAAAACAAATCCCTCAACTATATAAGCACAGAATAATGAACCGCAATCCGTGAATCATCAAGTCAATAAATTTGGGATTCCTAATTCAACTGGGGATTATAGTTAAGCAAGTAAAAGAAATGAAAGGAAAGGAAAGGCGTTTAACAGTTTCCATAAGTTTCTTCTCAACTACAAAACGAAAATGCTAATAAATTGGTTTAACTACATCATCTTTCTGATTTGGCGTCAAATTCGAAAGGAAACGTGGGAAATTCAAGAGTCCCGGAGAGGGTGCATGGTTAATAACAAGTCTTATAAACGTATCACTAAAACTTTGAGATACTGATCTTCGAGGTTGGACTTGCAGCACATTGATGATTATCTTCATTATAACTAAAAAAAATGATTGTTTTGAATATCTTTGTATTTAAATCAGTATAATGTTTTCAGTCTAAACACGATAAGCTTATTATAGTAGACTTTATGATTTTATAGAACTTCTAGGATGTGTTTAGGTTATATCTTTATTTTGGAAGCTTTAGGTTGCGGCTGTTTGTATTTTTTGTATTCATCCTTTGATTATGAAGAGACTTTTGAAGAATAAAAATAATCGTTTATAATTTACTAATGAGGGTGATCTTTATTTCTTGTATGCGAAAGGGTCACGTATATTTACGGATACAAAGTTCTATAAAGGAAATCTTATCTCCACAGTTCCTCGCCTCTTAATTTAAAGTATTTCTTCAAAACACATGGAAATTTGTATCTAGCGATGCGAGAACATTATTTTGAAGCATACTTTTCTCTAGAAAAATAAGATACTTCATCATAAACATTATTATAAGACGGAAGGACTTTATTTTGTCCAGAAAGTTTAGCGTTAAGGGCTACCTGTTTCATTATATTTTTGAGATGTATGTCAGTCAATTTTATGATAAATACAGCAATATCTTTTGCTTTTTCAAGTGCTTAGCTATTTTCTTTAGGATTTATAAATTTACGCTTTTCAAGAAAGTAGATGGTACGATGTAGTCTATATCTGTAAACCCCTTATGGTCCCATTTTTCCCTCTTCATAAACTGTCTTAAAAATACCATATTCTGATTTCTCATCATAATGCTTTATTTTAGACTAATTTTCATTATCTTTATTGACAGCTTCAGGTCCTTTGGTTTATCTCATCGTCTTATTATGTACTCTCTTGAATTCCATATCTTTTATTTGATACAAATACAAGCATCTCCTAAAGAAAAAGCTTACAAACTTTTCAATTTTATCATTTGGAATCGTATTTTGGCATCTTGTGCCAATTAAAACTTTCATTCCTGTAGATAGTTACTAGAATTTAATTCTTTAATCTGTGAAGCTATAGAGTTATTTGAATAATTCCAAAAAGTCTATTTTCCTAAATTTCTTAAATTCTGTAAGACTTAAAAAAGAGTAGGTAGTTTCTTCAAAACTCATAATGAACAGTCGATGGCTGTTGACCAATGTAACATCTAGAGAACTCATTTACAACATAACTTCATGAATAGTCTTTTTGTTAAACTACACTTCTCTTATGTATTTTTTCATTCTTTCTTTGAGGGCCTGATTGTAAGTTGTCTTGATCAAATGGTCGACAGCAAAAATGATTCTTTGTTCGTTGTTTTTGAATAGATATAGAGGAAGTTATTTTGATAACTATGATTAGATTGATTATTGAGGCAATTATTCGATATTTGACGCAGATAAGCTATTGTTTCTAATTGATGGAACTTGTTGTAAACTCAAGTCTGAGTTTATCTTTAAAGGAATTTGTGCTTAATCATGTTATTTTTCGGACTTTTTTTATGTATTAATTTCATTTGATTGACCATGTGCCTCAAAAGGCTTAGTCTATGTTTAACCCACTTAATCATCGGAGTAGTAAAGGTCTTAAATCCATTAAGGCTCCGAAGGCTCAGGTTTAATCTACTAAGACTGAGCTTTCTTTTTATTCTACTTTTTAGACATGCAATATAATAAATTTCAATGGGTTTAGTAGTAATGATTTTGTATTGACTTCTCAATTGAAGCCTAATAATTGATGAAATGGATAGAGATGAATGGATAGCCTGTATAGCTTAGTTGGTAGAGCACTTGCCTAGTAAGCAAGAGGTCACCGGTTCGACTCCGGTTACAGGCTTTTTATTTAATAAAAACTCTCAAACTTACAAAAAAGTTAAATATAATAAAAAGATTCTTTTATAAACTAAAAGAGTAGTTAAGATTTTATCCAAAATACTTATGAACCTAGTAAAATAAAAAAAATCAAGAATATCTTTTCAGATCAACAACTAGCTACCACAAGTTTTAGTTATTGGATTCTTTTTGAACAGCATAGACTGTTTGATTTCTTTTATGACTGTCAAATATTTTATCTATCGTCAAACTGAAAGCATCGTCTAACATCCTTGGAAGTAACTCATGTAACACAGGAGATGAATCTTAAATGCAAGGATTTGTATTGACTTCTATAAGCCAAGGGTTGCAGTCTTCATCAAGCATAAAATCATAACCAAATATTTAAAAACAATAGCTTCTTTCTTGCTTGTTTATTTTCTTACGAACACTCAAAGCAGTAAGTTTGACTATATCTTTAATTTTCAACATTAACTATTCAAAACTACGACCTCTATTCTCAACTAACTCCTTTAGATGATCGAAAGATAGCTGGTTTCCAAGTTAATAACGCCCATAACTTTAGTTATACTTTTGTACTGCATTATTAGTCAAATGAATGTTCAAATCTCCTAATTGTTAATAACTCAGATTGTACTCATAGGAAGAAGTCCTCATATAGCCTCTTTTGAATAACAGAACCTTCATTTATTGAGTAAACAAGACCCACATTCTAATATCAAATTTTCTGCCTGAGAATAGCAAAGGTTTTTACATATACTTTTGTACTACAAAACTATTTGATCTAATTACAAATGAATTAAAGTCTTTAGCCTGTCTAATTCGAAATGATCTGTGAACTTTAACTTCAGGCATAAATTTTGCAGTTTGTTAAGTTCCTCCTGGAATGACTCCTTGTATATAATTGTTCATTAGATTTTATAGCTCTTACAAACGACTAAATACATGGATGCCGTTTCCCTAAATTTCATTATTTATACACGATTGTAGAAAGTGGGTTTGAGAATCCATAGATAGGGACTGTTTTCACTTGTAAAGGGTGGATGTATTTCATACTTACAGTGCTGCCCTCCAGTTTTTAGTGATAAATTGAGTAGATGATTTGGGTTTACTCTTCGCCTTCTGAGATGTATTTGTTCAAATGTTTTGTTATCGTTGGGCTTATTTTTATTATAGAAATTCATAAAAAAGATTTGTTAGTGCTAAAAGGTCGACTCTACAATATTGAGAATAAAAGTAAGAGGGACAAATGTAAAAATATTGATTTTGTGGCTTTAGCAGTATTCATAAAGATTCTTGAAAAGATTTTCTTTGTTTGACAACTAGTAGTGGTACTAAAAATGATTCAGGCTTTGCCTAAAAACATGATTTTCAATGCAATTTTAGTATTTGTAGTTTTTGCTTGACTGCTGCCAGCGTAAATTCAAAAAACTTTATTTACTGCTATCTACTTAGCTCCAATTTGTTCTGTTCGAGAGCAATCGCTTTATCAATTCCGAATTGTTTCCACATCCAACGAAAAATCTGAAACTTTCATCTGGATATGTGCAAATTTGACTTTTAGCGACTGTCGAAGCTCTTTTTGGTACATCTCTCCGCTCTACGATTGAGAACTGAGTTGAAAAATGATTACTTTTCGCATTGTTATTTTATTAATTGTTAATATTCATATCTTAGATAATCAAAATACTCCCAAAGCTCATCTGTGAGTTCCATAAAAAATATCTAAACAAAAAAGATATTCAAAAACCAACAAATTTTTAATTTGTATTTTCTTCTTGATCCAGACTGAGTTTTTAATTGTTTAATCTTTGTTGTAGAACGAATAACTGATTTTATTTACTTTTAGGAATATTAATTAATTTACTGATCTTAAACTAATTTATCTTTATTAGGATTTTGT
>Ga0194117_10003631_pt1 | contig 15369 bp, 6 predicted proteins | sample TA2MahsurfametaG_FD_160579 | JGI IMG/M metagenome (GOLD analysis project Ga0194117, IMG submission 160579) | Freshwater microbial communities from Lake Tanganyika, Tanzania - TA2015009 Mahale N1 surface | ecosystem: Environmental > Aquatic > Freshwater > Lake | place: Tanzania: Lake Tanganyika...
TGATATTTTAAAGCAAAGGGAATATCTTGATGATTATATGTAAAATATGTTACAAAAATCGATAACAAAATAATGTTTTATATCCAAATCTGAAATATAGTTTTTTCATATTGCTGTTCAGTTTGGTATATGAGCTAATAAGCAGTTTTTGCTTGTAACTTATTTTTTAAATAACCAAGTAAATATCTGGAAATTTGCCTCATGATTTTAAGAAGCGACAAAAATTATAAAACGTATCTCTGAAAGTTACGATTAGATAGTTTTTAAACAATTTGTGAGGAAGAAAAAACTATTTCATCAGTTATCTATTTATTATTATATACCATATTTAAGTGTCACTGTTTAAAATCTAAATTGAATCTCTAAAAATCTAATCAATTTAAACAATCTCTACAAACCTTTAAAGCACGAAGTCAACTAAGTTGAGAAATATCACAAAAAAAATTTTTTTTTTAATATCATAAAAAAACTTGTCTTTTGATTGATTTCTATCAAATTAGATTTGATAGCCTTTTAAGAAAGAAGAAAAAGTCAGTCATTTATTTCTGATTGGTCAAATAAAATATGCTATTAATTTCAAATCAAACAGCCACTTATATTAAACAGTTGTAATATAATTTAATATTAAAGCTAGGAAGCAAAACATGACCAACTATTAACTTAAGATGCATTATGAATGCTACACTCCTAAAAACTATCAGCCCACAGACAGTGTTCCACTCCGGTCCAAGCCTTTCTCTCATCTCGACAACTTGCCTCAAAACTCAAACAAAAATCCCACTCTAGATCACAGTCCCAATTCTCAGAATGTGGATAAAATTGCAGAAATCAAGAAGAAATATGACAAATTACTTAGCAAAAGAGTTTCAAAACAAAATTAAACAAGTGAGAATTTACCAGTTTAGCATCAAAAATCGATTTCAGGTCTTTAAAGTAATAAATGGGAACAATCCAAGAAGGCAAATATAAGTGTACATACTAATTTTGATAAAAATACATTCACTAACTATGAAAAGCCTAGTATCCCTCTCAAGAGATAAGCTTATAGTAGAGATTATTGTGCCCCTAAAACGCAAGAAAAAAAGTCAACTCTTGAATAAAATCGAGTAGCTCTGAGTGCTATGAAATCTGAGCTCCAGGCTAGGCTCAACGAGTTAAGTGCCAAAACTATCATGAACTCTTCTATCAGACAGCAAAATCATGATCTTCAAGAATTTACTCCTCTTGCTGCAACTAAACCAAGTAGAGAAGATACATATAAAAACTATGGTAGAACGAATCCTACATCTACTATTAGTACTGAGAAATTTACTGATTTTTCTACAAAAAATACTTAAAAATAAGATTTCTCAAAAAAATATGATAAAATACTTTAGAAGTATAAACAATAATTGCAGAAACCTGGTAGAGAACGTTAAAATAGAGATGAAAGACCAAAGTATTAAGAAAAAACCAAATAAATGAGCTCTTTATCAAAGTACATGAACCCTAGTAAAAACGAAAAAGAAATAATCAACAAACAACAGTTGTCAATTATCAGCTAAAAATCTAATTCAAATAACTCAGAAGTCGTTGTGGACAACTCAGTATAACTCTAAGATAAACTAAAAGAGAATGCCGAGGTTAAAATGAGTTATGTGAGATAAATAGTAGATGTGCGCAACGATGATATTTTCAGAAAAACTGTAGATTAATCCATAAGAAGCAAAAAAGAAAGATAAAGTTAAGTCCCATATTCCTATGAGAATAAATACGCACAAAGAAAGATTAGCTTTACAACGAATAATAATCAAGTTACAAACTCCAGTAACTTTAGCAGATAAAAAAATTATCCTAACAATACAAATACTCAAAGCATTTATAAAGAAGAAAATCAAAAGCAAAAATAGTTTACACTAAAAAAATTGGAAAATAATCTAGGCCCTATCAAAAGGACAACTACCTAGTAGCACTTTGTAAACTTCAATAAGGCGAGTTTATTACAAAATAGAGAGTAGCCAAAAGAAAAATAAAAAATTATCAATGACTATGTCAATCCAATGTCTAAAAACAAAGAAATGAATAAAAATTAATCTAAATATGGTCTCCATCTCGATGTATAACTCGGTTAGGCTACTTTTGGCAAAAAAATTGAAAAACAAGCATATCCAGTTTACTAAGCCACTCCATCAGCATTATCTCATCAAAAGAACGTTAGTTAGATTGAAAAACTAAAGGAAAGATATGTTAAAAATATTCAACCAGGCACTACTTCCTCAAATCATGACAAGAGTGCATCAAAAATAGAATCAGAACATTAGTCTTCTAAAAAACCTGCCTGGAAAAACTACTAATTCAAAGATAATCAATAGATTTCAAACAAAATAGAAAAATTAGATAAAAAAATCAAAGAGATCGAAAACAATAAGAAAAATCTCAACATTAGTTTCCAACCCTTCTAAAGTAAAATCAATAATAAAAGTTCTTATAATTATGAGAAATCAGCTTAAAAATATGATAAAAATGATTTGAGTGATAAGTATGGAAAGCCTGAAAATCAATCAACAATATTCCATAAAGAATAGGAGATCAATCCTCGAGCTAGAGTTTCTAGTTACTATTAAAGAGTTAGACCTATTTACAGTGATATTACTGTACCTGAAGCAGCCAAAACCCATACCAATGGTTTTTCAATCAAGCTAATGCCTGTCGAGACTAATTTTTAGGAGTCAATACAGTTAAATGAGTGTTCTTTTTCAGATATGAACTCTTAAAGTCAGATCAAACAGGATTATTTGAACAAAATGTAGTTTGAACTAAAAGCTGATTCAGGTATAGAGGAAAGAAAGAAAAAGCTTAAAGAAAAAGTTTAGACAAGCAACAACATCAAAAAATTAGTCAAAATATTTGGGCAGCAAGTGGTCTTCGATGAAATTTTCAGAAATAATAAAATTTGGTTCATAAGTTAAAAATCATCCTCTAAATGGGAAAATCTTCAAAAAGAAATTAATAATTATAGCATTTATCTAAGTGAAAGTTAGATCAGAGCTGAATTTGAGCTAACTTAGTCATAAAACAACCCATTTTTCTCAGTCAGTGACAGCAAATGTGATACCAAGACTTTGGTAAGTAGCTACAATCAAGCCAAAAAACATTGGGAAGAAAAAATTTACAGAAAATTTGATAGAGCTTCCTTATAAAAATAAGGTCTAAATTCATCCAAGTTGGACTTTGACAAAAAAGGCTACATTCTGATTTAGGATTTGGTTCGATTTTTCAACGTATAATCTGGAAATTTTTTGAGGAACAGAGACGTCTCTATAATTTTCAAACGCATAAACAAAACTAGTGACAAGATAAGCTTTGAAGAACTTATGTAGGCTGTTTGTACATGATATTCGTTTTTTATCTAATTTTATTTCGTCCATATATCAAATTAAAAATCATAAAATATCATAGAGTTCAACTATTATCCAAGAAACGGCTCGATAAAGAAATTTAGTAAAAACGAGAAGGGTATTTTTCAGGCTTTATCACTCTATACTTCCACAACATTACTCCCGACAATATTGAAAATAAAATAATGGTGACCAGGAGAATATACATGCTAACTTCGAAAAAAGTAAAGTCAATAAAAATTAAGTCAACTTAATCTCCTTACTGGTTCGCTTGATTATTTTGAAGTAAACTATAGAATAATAAACTACCAACTTCTATAACATGATCATCTAAATTCTTGTTTACGTGAAAATTAAATGTACATTGACCATCTGGGAGTAGATTTAGATAAGCCTCAGGAATTAAATTGATATTAATTGATCCAAATTAAAGCTTGAATTTTGGCATGGAATCCAAATAATTGCATGTACATTCAAGGACTTATTATTTTGAACACGATTTGAAATAATTGTTTATGAGAAAATCATATAGGTTTTAGCTTATTGTAAAGTATTATGTAGCTGAAGAGATGATTGCTAAATTGGGAAAAATATTTTTGCTTTCAAAAAAAGAAAGTGGATTCATTGTGAAAGAAGATATTTTTAGCTAATATGAATTGTTATTTCTTACTTTGATTACAAGACTATTATCGATAATTGAGGATGGAATCTGGTTTTGATCAAAGTAGAGGAATGAAGGCTATTCATAATGTTTACTTAAATACAATGTATAAGATGGCTCAGCAGATTCTTAAATTGCTTAGATTAAATTAAATAGTATTAACATGTTACTTTTAGCAAGTAAATGTTGGAAATCTAAATTTATAGGAGCTAATTCTGAGTTCTTATGAATAGATTATGTATTCTAGTTCCTACCAAAAAAAAGTATTTAGTCCTGTTCACTACTTTTTAGAGAGCCTTATATAAAATCTACTTTTAGCTTTTAGGTACTATACTTTTCTTACATCTTTATTGCGAGTATTTATGTAACTTATATCCTAATTTAGCTATAAATACGAGTTAGTACATCAGATTCATGATTCCAAATATTTTTAGATCGAAACATAAGATTTCTGAAAACCTTCTCTATTAATTCATTTTTGTGTTATAGACTATTTAGCAAAGGCAATGTGAATAGATATTTCTTGCATCTGCCAAGCTGTATAACAGAATCCGATATTATTATTGCTTGAGAACATATCGAATTTTCTTGTCTTCGTTATTATTTAACCTGACAGGTCTATCCAAAGCATTTTGAACTCACCTGTTCCTTTGTGTGGGTTCCTACAAGTAGAAAACACAGGATGATAGTTAATTTATCACAAAACATGATTTAATTGTTAGATTATAATTGACACTTTACAATCAGAATGAACACAGAATCTGGTGATACTTTATAACAACCTCTCATCAATAAAAAGACAACATTCAATAAGCAATCCATTGCTTCTGAACGTTCACAAATATCCAATGATTAATAATCCTAGTTATTCCAAGAGAATGAAAGTGGATTCATGCAGCAGGCATACTTGCTGATCTACAAAAATCTTATTTTGACTTTCAAAAATCCAAAAAATCTGATTTTTCTCATCTTGACTCCCTTCCTGCTCAGTGGCTTTATGTTTTTGTTCCAAAACTTAGCCAGAGAAAATGCTAAGAGGATAAGAGTAGAAACTCCTTAAATTGATTTTTCATCATTTCCCAAGTGTTTTGGAGAAGGTTGTATTTCAATCGACTACAGAATCCTCAGTTAAAAACAAAACTATACTCCACCTTGGGTTCAATATACCTTAGATTACATTAAATCAGAAGCAGGCCTAAGTGATAAAGACTTTTAAACAGGAGACAATATTGCAACAACAGATCAATTATAAAAACTATATAATTATCATAGAATTTATCAAAACAAAACTCAAATAGGACTGTTTTTCTGTGATGGGATGGTCAACGATGATTGGATAAAAGCATTCTATTGTAATGGTTAAGCTGACTATGCCTATTATCTTGTGCTCAACAAGACTGATAGTTTGGCTGTCATATTTCACGATATCTTAGAGCCAATACCCATAGATTAAGTTTCAGCTTCATTGAAAGTAATTACAAATCTACTTAGTTGCTCATAGATAACGCAATACACAGTTACCTGTATACTTAAAAGGCAGACATTTCTAAGCGAGTCAAAAAAATTGCATTCAATAAAAAACAGTTTCCTGTAGGAGAGAACAAGTATATCGATAACTACGATATGGTTACAACGATTGGAGCTTTTTATTATCTCATTACTCCTTTGTTCGCATTTTTGTTCATCCAGAATGAGATTGTCAGATAGAAATAGTACAGATTAAGGCAAGGTAGATCATTTGATACTAAGGTTTAAATATTTTTGGAGCAGGCCATCTATCTTACTGGACTTCATGGTTTGTTGTTTCCAATGTGTACTCGATTCTGGTTGCAGTATCAACGTACTTCGCAGGATTAGTCTTTGGTTTTGGGTTTTTTACTTAAACTCCTTTTTACATCATAATTTTCTTTCTATTCTATCCTTTTACACTATCACTTCAGATGCTTTCGTACTTTATCTCAACATTAGCTCCAAGCCTGAAAGCCTCTAACACAGCAAGCTATGCGCTGATGTTGTTCGCTATCGTAGTTTAGTCTTTTTCTTCGGATAATACACTAATAACTTTTATTTTCACTGAAGATGCAAACTCTGTCGTTACATTTTTGAAGTATTTTTTCTGGTTCTACCCTCCTTTTAGCTACACAAAAGTAAAAATTATGTCATTAAGATATTTACCAACATTACCCAATATTCTGGATACCATTTCAGCTTTACTTAAAGAAGATGGGTAGAAAGCCCCGATCATTATGATTTATCTAGATTTACGGAAGATATCTAAGGACCTCTGCCCTTTGGAGGTGGCCTCTACTACAGGTATTCAGACATGAAATCAATGTTCATATTATATGGAGATGTCATCTTCTTCATCATATTGACATGGTATTTTGATCATGTCATCGCATCAAACAGGGGAAGAAGTGAGCCTTTCTATTATCCTTTGAATAAAATCATCTAAAAGTTTAGGTCGAAGCAAATAATAAATCAAATATAGTAAGAAGATAATGTTCAATATGGAACTTTAGGCATTCAAGAAGAATAATCTGCTATTAAGTAGAGGATTAAAGTTAATAATAGATCTAGAATGAGAGCACCAGCCTTCGGATTGAGGATTAAAAATCTATCTAAGACCTTTACAACGCTTTTTTCAAGACAAAAAGTTCAGGCACTCAAAAAGTTTACCTTAGAAATCGAACCCAATGAATTAATGGGAATTTTAGGACATAATGGAGCAGGAAAAACGACTTTAATTAATATATTAACAGGTATTTTGACTCCGGATGATTCTTAGGGACTGGAGATTATCATAGACAATAATCCTATTTCTAATATCACCTAGATTAGGAAACATATTGGTGTTTGTTCACAATTCGACATTCTTTGGAATGAACTTACAGCTTAATAGCATCTCTATATGTTCGCGTTACTTAAAGGCATCAAGAAGTAGAAAGTAGATGAAAGGATAGATTAGATGCTATCATTTGTGAATTTGTTACCTTAGAAGAAAGTTAGAGTAGGTAGATTTAGTGGAGGAATGAAGAGAAGGTTAAGTCTCGCTATTGCAGCTATTGGCAATCCAAAAATTATTCTGTTAGATTAGCCTACAACTGGGTTAGATCCAAAAGTAAGGCAACAAGTTTGGAATTTGATCTAGAAGTTGAAAAAAGGTAAATCTATAATTTTGACCACTCACTCTATGTAATAGGCAGATATCTTGGCAGATAGAATCAGTGTTGTAGTGAAAGGAAGACTTAAATGTATTGGTTCAACTTTATATCTCAAAAAGACTTATGGATAAGGACACAGAATAGCTATTAATTTGAAAAGCCAATAAGATGAAGAGACTGTAGTCAGTCGAATAAACAAGTTGTTCCCAAATATAAAAGCTTTGGATTGTAGAGGAGGAAGTTTGATCATGGGAGCCAGTGATTATAATGATTTACTGCATTTAGTCAAGAAACTGGAAAGTAAAGAATCTATGGGGTTAGATGAGTATGAAATTAAAAATTGTATAAAGGCGTGGGGAGTTTCACACACAACTTTGTAGTAGGTGTTCATGAAGGTTTCAAAAGAAAAGGAATAATGATTATGTGTTATCAAACATTCGTAGTGAATAGACAACATATAGAAAATACAAAGTATGTAGAGTTATCATATTTAGCCGAACAATGATGATGATCTATTAATAATTGAGGGCTAATGGTCTAGCTAAATTTTATTTTTTTAGGACATTCGATTTCTCTTGAGAGGTAGCCGAGAGGTGCTGCAATATGATATTTGTTAGTATGAATAATTGTTTTTGGGTCTGAAGGAAGTAAAAAAATCAATAAAAGAAGGATTTATTCCCTTAAACTCATCTAAACTTTCCTTAGATTACAAACTCAAATGCATTTATGACTTCTCTCTTGATGTTGACCATTTATGCTTTTTTTAACTTTCGTCTTTCTAAGGTTTCAACAAATTATTAGATGAGCTTCTTTTGAATTTGGGTTACTTTTATTTATTCAATTTTAGTTATTATGCTTTTTTTGGCTAAATTGGAGCTGATTGTTGCTATTAGTAAAAAACAAGGGCTTGCCGCAAGTGTTTCATATGCTTAGTTTTAACTTCAAGCTCATGGTTCAACTCTTTTATTTTTTGTTAATACTTTTCATTTTTGGCTTGCATTTATTTTAATTTTTGTTCTCGAAACACCTCTTCTTTGTATTTTTCCAACAATTTATTGGATGCCTATTTGAACTGATTTCTGAGAAGATTTAGCTAGTTATTGAGAATCTACTCTTTTTATTTTATGATTTTATCTGAAATCTACAGCTTTTTCTTCAAGACCATTTCATTTTAAATCAGGACATTCATGGCTTAGATCAAAAATTTATTGCTTTTCCTTGCCTCCTCATATTTCTTACGTAAGAAGAGCAACTTTGATAGTTTAATGAACGCTTTACAACCTTTGACCTCATCAATGTTTTAAAGTACAACGTTTCCTAAATTTTCATCATTTTACCATTATTAATATGAATCAACCCTTGTCCTGGGGTTTATCAGAGCCAACTTTTTTTACTTAACCTCAGCTTATAATTTATTCAAAGAGTTGACATTGGAAAAAGAAACATTTTGATCAACACTTCGAGGTGATAACCCAGCAAATAACTATACTTTTGAATTTTTATTACTTGACGTAGGACTCTATCTTTGAAAATTATACCTAATAATTTCCTTATTCTGTTATTGTTATTTCTAGAAATGCCTGTTTTTTCCCGATAGACTTTCTATTTTATAGGTAATAGGCTATACACTTTGTTATAACTCCAAGCTAACTATACCTTCTATCTGCTCTTCATTTTAAAACATTTTCTCTTATTAGTGTACTTTTTTTAGGTTTCCTTTTAATGAATTAATTTTATCAACAAACTTAGACCTTGAGCCCGATTAAGTAATACTGTTTTCATTAGATGTCTATTTCATTTGTTACTTTTTGCAACTTTAGAGTGCACTCTCACATGACTCCATAATTTTCAATTATTACTCAATAGCAACACAATTTATCGTATTACAAGCTTTTTTCTTAGTTATTTATTCAGATTATCTAGTTTTGAATTAAGATTCAGGCAGTCTTTTTTAGATAGAATATGATTGATCTATTTTCATACGTTATTTTTAGGGTTTTAGCAACTCGTTCAAGAAGTTAAGCTCTGACTCTTTTTTCAGTTGTCTAGCTGTACTTGACCTGGAAAGGTCGCTTATACTGCTTTTTTATGATAATATTCTTGATTACACATTGAACAATCCATAACTCATTTTGATCTATGCAGCAAGATCATTGTTGAAATTAAACTTCGCTCGTATTTCTTTTCGATTTGTAACCTTGACTTAGAAGTTGAACTGCCCTAGAAGGTTCTTTTTACCGTATTTTTGGACAGAAAAGATTATCACTGAAGCCTGCATGTATAGATAACTACCTGCTGATTTGCTAGCTAAAGCTACTAGGTGGTGAGTTTGAGCGTCAAAGTTTCAAGTATTGAGATTAAATTCAATTCCGTTAAGGATTTCTTTTGAGAAAGTTATATTTCTTTTTGCCCTAATTTTTTTTGAGATTTACCTGTGCGTAGAATGATTGTGTAAAACGTGGTTTTTTAGATTTTGGGGCTTTAAATAGACTAGATAAAAACTGAAAGTTTAAAATTTCTACTTTCCATTGGTTTGTTTAAATTATTAATTTAATAGAAATCTATCATTCATAATAGCTTTAAAATATAATGAATGAATGAAGATCACAACTTTGGACTATCAGTCTGAATCGTCGGAGCGATTCTTCCTGACTCTATCCTTTCTGAAGGAACGTCTACTGGAATCCCTATGAAGGTTATCCTCTTAGTATCTTTCGTTCCTTCCTTTTTCCTTTAAAATATAATAAAAAATAATTCGTCTATCAATAGATTTTGATGCTATTCTTCAGGAAGTTTTTTAGTTATTGCGTGCTGCTGGATACTTTAAGGTTTTAAGAAAGAAACAGTCCTGCCTCCTCAAGTTTCTGCAAAGCTAAGTTACGATTACCAATATATAAGAAGATTCTTCCATTTGGCAAAAATTAACGGAAAACTTTGATTGCATCAATACCTGCAAGCTTATTTAACTAGTTTTTCTATTTCCTTATCATATTTGATATCACGTTAACGATTTATTTTTAATTAGAGTAAACAGATATATTGATAGTCAACCACTTTTTTAGTTCATCAGTTGAAACCAGCTGGTGCATTACTGTCGTATGTTCGAAGTTTTGAAAATCAGCCCATATTTGTCTGCCTTCTCTTGTTTTGTCATCGACCCAAAGGATAAAGTTGACTTGGTTGGGAGGAAGGGGTGGATCTTCAACTTCTTCAATTTAATAGCAAACCATTTTTTTCTTTTTCTTTTAGTTGAAATATTATTTGTCTTCTTTGGTTACTTTAAACTTAGTATAGGAAGGAAATAAGACTTAGTCTTAGGTTTAAAAAATTGATAAGTCTTTGATAGACTTTCCTGATTTAGATTTTGTTATTTTCAAAATGAACTAATTTCCAAATCCTTGAGCAACTGATTATTTATATGTACTTGAAGTAAACTGCTTGAAATAAATAAGTTACCCTACATCATACTATACACCCTTAGAACTTTATCCTCTCCACAGCACCTAATTAGTCCAGCCCTATTAAAGCTGATAATTTGCTCCAGTAGGTTTGATTGGAGGTAATTTTTAAAGCTTATTTAGAAGTAGACACTGAAATATGTACTCCCAAATAATTTTATATTGTTCCTAAGTTGTTTCAGCAAAGTTTTGATCTCTTAGAAATTAGTTTAGAACTCTAAAGATGGAAAATTCTTTTCCATTTGAAGCCTTAACTTTCAATTAGCTGGTATATAGCAGAATAGGCTCTACGTTTTAGAATTTTCCTTTGAAATATTAGTGATTGATTTTATCAGCTCTATCTTCAATTGATTTTGGCATCTAGATCTATATTATTAATTATTCTGATTTTTTACGAGTATAGATTCAATGTTAAATTAGTTAATGTTTATTTTACTTTTTTCTGCTTAAAAAATCTGATATTCCTTCACCACTAGCCCAATTAAATGTTTTGTGTGAATTTATGATTTTTAAAACAAAGGTTTGCATTTTTAGGATATGACCTAGTGGAATTTTATGATGATATCATCTATCTTTAGACCATGCTCTTTCCAATCTTTTTCAGGATCAAGCATTTTGAGGAGGTCAATAGCTTTCTTACTCTCAATAGCTGCAAGCTAAAAAGTTCTTGCTTAAAATTTATACTATTCAGACTTTTTAAAAATTAAAAAATTTTTGTTTTCTTTAGGTAGAGTAAGATCAAGCTCTTTTATTGATACTTTGATCGTGGTTTCGTTCTCCATGAAATTCTAAATTTCATTTTAATTGAGAAGATCAATCATTTCATTTGTTACTTGTTTACACCATATCCTTTTGATTTACAAGCTCAGCTTATACTTGATGTCATCAATAAAATCACTAGAATTTATATCAAGATAGACTGAATAATTGATAGGTTTTATTTAAAAGTGCAGTTTCCTAATTTTTTTTTCATTCTAAATAAATTAAATTAAGCAGCACTGGTTGGTATTTGTTTCATATTACAGGTAGAATTGAATGCCATTGATGTTGTCTTTTCGTAGTTTTTTTTTAAGATTTTTTATTGTATCTTCACAATGCAATTATAGATTCGTCTAACACATCAGGAAAGTATAAGTTTTTTTCTGAAATAGTTAGTTATATTTTTTAACAAGTTCATCAACTGTGAGAGCATCGTTTGGTTTGAAGATCAGAAGATCTGGAGCTAAATACATAGCTATTGAATGATTTAATGCGTCTTATTTGGTGAAGGGGTATATCACCCAATAACAAAAGTTGGAGCTTAAATTGCTTATGGTGTTCATATTTTGGTTTTACTTTGATTGCTTTTATTGGTACCATGGATTCATCATCGTATTAAGTATTAATAAGTAATAATTATTTTCGATAAATACAAAATTCTTAAAAATTATATATTAACTTTGGTTATTGTCTTAGTATTTCTACTAAAATTAGAAGCCCTAACTTAAAGAAAGCGTCACCATCATAAGCTAACATTTTTGACAATTTGTGTCTTAAAATCACACATCATTTGTACAATCATAAAAACACTTTTGGAGTGACAATTACTCTCGAAGGATTTTATACATCATATTTAAAAAAATCATAAAATTTAATCAGTCAGATTCTTAATACACAACTTAAAATTTATCTGTGATTTGATTTGGTAGAGAAGAATAAAAATAAAAATCATTTTCCAAACACTTGTTTTAATTGTTAGAGACTTATTTTGTCTTGCCCTTCAATACCAAGGTATTTTTTAGTCCTTTCAAATATCAAATAAACATCTCGATTTCTGTAAAAATTACCTGAATGTGTATTTATCAGTCTGACAATATCCTCTATCGACACTTCATTTTTTAATAAACTGATTGATAAACTCTAATTTCTCAGAACTTTTTCAATATTCCAGTTTTTGAGGAGTTTTTGCTGCCAAAAGTTGATTGAATCCAAATAGGATGAGACCACAGTATTTATAGTATATTTCTACTATCTAAATGAAAAGAAAGGGTCATTTTCTATGTCATTTGTTCTCATGAATTCAGAATTAATTTACTCTTCACTCATATCAATCCCTTTCTTAACTAGCTAGCTTTTAATGAGTTCATACTTTGCAGCATTGTGATATTCGCTGAGCCAGTTTTTCGAATTCCTCAACTCTTAGTCTAAACAAACTTGCTGGCAGAGTGCTTTGATGAAATTTTGATATTATAAAACATCTTCTTACTGTGTGCTGATTTTGCTTTGAATCATTTCCAACATTTTCTTCCTTGATTACATTCTTTCACCGATTTTCCTTCTCAACTCATCATTATCGTAAGTCTTGCTATTATTAAGCTCAATATTTTAAATGACAATGCTTTGCTTCTGATCATTTTCCAAATTTTGAATGATACTATTTGTGGTTTATTTGGGATGAGGCTGCGAGTTAGACTATCTTAGGTTTATTTTTTAAGGATAAACGGAGTCTTTGACAAAACGATAGATAGCTTTCGACTAAATATTTTATTTTTGCTCTTTTGTGGAGGGAACTCCATATTTTTCTCTTTATAGAATTTATCTATTGAAATACGAAGAGGGTTTTTACAGTTAGGTTTTTAATCTTTGATGAGGAAATTTTTGATAGAGTTTCGAACTAAAGGTTTATGATTCTTTGTTTATCTTTTTGATGGGGCTACATTCATACAGGAATGGTTTGAACTGAATGTTCATTTTTCTCTTCTTCTATTGAAGCTCTTCGATTTTTTTATGAAATTTGTTGATTTACAAATCGATTTGACTACTATTTTCATCATCTGCTTGCTCAAGATGTTCTTGGCTATACTAATATTTTCTTCCCTTTTCTACGCAGCTTGAGGCGCGAAGCATAGATGACTGATTTTACACAGCGTTCCTAGCTTAAAATCGAGACTGACGTTCGTTTAGCTTTTCTTTGTATTGATTCAGATAGTCCGAAAAATGTTTTGAACTATTATTTGTAACTAAGGCATCTTTTGGTGGTCCTGGGAAACTTTTCTCCACAGGGCTTCTCTAAGATGGATTGTTCTGGATATTGGGATAGCAGAACCTTCTCCGCTCAATAATTTTGGTCTATTAAAACTATAAACGATTCTGTCCATTTTTTAACTAAACCTTTGATACATTCGATCTATCCAAATTAAATCTGTCAACGTGACTTCTGCTCATTTACACTTTGCTTGCATTAGTCAACCTTCGTTCTTACTGTTCACAATCCTCAATACACTAAAGCAGATGCTTTATTTTTGAGTTGATTTTATCGATGTTTTCTATTCTATGGTCATTTATTTCTCTTTTACTTATTTTTTGGTTGCTCTCTCTGAACTTGCCACCCGAACAATAATCTGTAATTAAGCGGGTTGGAGGCTGATATTTGATTTTTTATGATGATTGGGCTTGAAATTTTTAGTTTAGAGCTGATTTCATGTAAAAGTGATCTGATGTCTGGAATGCGCTTACACTCTGTCCTTCGTTATTATTAGGATTTCCTTCTTTGATCGATGACTGCACTTACTTTTCATTTGTTTTACATCCTAATTTGTAACTTTAAGTCATTTTTTGTCCCTTACTTCGATACTCTATGCTCGGAGTTTTTACATAAATTTCTTTTTTCTGTTCTTTGTGTTACGTTCTTGTGATTTTTGGCTAATTTTACTTGTCTTAAAGTAAGCTTTTGGATCTGATTTGTGAACCTGGCCATTGTGGTTTTTTGTGTGTGGTCTAATACTTTTTTTTTATTTGTTAAATGCGTTGATCAGTCCAGCTCTGCTCTGAACGTTTGGGAGTGAAGTCTAAATTATTTCTGGAATCAAAGAGCCTTCTTTCTGCGAGTTAATGGAAAGTATTCATTTTAATCGTAAAAATTATTATGCCTATAATTAAGTATTCTTATAATATAGTCACTTCTTTCATAAAAATCAATAAACTTAGGTTTGCCTCTATTTTCAGGAGAAATAGCAATAATCAATTATATATGAAAAGTAAAATACTTTGATAACACATTGATAATCAGTGGTTTGTTATTTTGTCCTCTTAAGATGGAGCTAACCTTCTTCGCAAGCATCTTGCAATGTATATAGGAGTCCAAGAAACAGCCACTATCAAGCCAACTTTGTATAAGAAATCTCTATCAATTCTGGATGTATCAAGATAGTTCCTAAAGAAAATTAGACTTAGCCAATAAAGTAGCACTGTTAACAGTTGCGAACCTATGATGTACCTGTTGATTTGATGAATAGTGGTGAGCACATTGAGGATTTCAGATAAAATAAGCGCCGTGAAAGTAATAGTTACTATACGTACGAAGCTTTGCTCAAACATCAGTAAACTCATCACCATAATAACGATTCCCTGATAAATAGAGATCCACACCCAAATGAAGAATGTTTTAGAGTTCATCTATCTACTCTTGCGCAAACTCATGTACAAGTTCGGGTACAGCAAGGTCTTTTAACGACTGAGATCCTAATCGAGAATCAATGAAAAGACAGGCATTGAAGTGTAGAATGTTGCATAACCTAGCATGAGCATACCGTTGTAAATTGGGATGGCAACATTGTAAAAAACGATCGAAAAGGCCATTTGCAGAATAGATATGATGAGGCCTCTATGAATAACGAATTGTGAAAGAGAAGCTGCTCTTTTGTAAGCGTTTCTACCATGCCATAGTAGGA
>Ga0194117_10003632_pt1 | contig 15367 bp, 4 predicted proteins | sample TA2MahsurfametaG_FD_160579 | JGI IMG/M metagenome (GOLD analysis project Ga0194117, IMG submission 160579) | Freshwater microbial communities from Lake Tanganyika, Tanzania - TA2015009 Mahale N1 surface | ecosystem: Environmental > Aquatic > Freshwater > Lake | place: Tanzania: Lake Tanganyika...
GGGGCTGTCATCAAGCATCTCAAAAATTTAGAACAAATTACATAAATCCTCTTGATGTCGTTTTATTTGAACAATTACAATAATTCTGAGGCAGTGCTAGCTATGGTAGCAGCGCTAGCTGAGTTGATGGGTGGGTCAAAACTGATTTCAGATGTCTGCTGCGGAAACTAATTATCTCCCCTCTCAGCGTGTCTCAAAAAAAGCAGCATTCGATTATAAAGATAAATTAATCAGGTAAAATTGTTTGAGATATATTATTTGGGAAGTACACTCTGCCGGCTCTCTCCAGCTGCCATTTATCCATTTGGCACTACTACTGCTTTCTGATAACGTTAAATTTCTTCTTCTCCTAAACTTATCTCTATTTCCTATTAAGCACCAGCATTTTCACAATTGCTGCACTTTACTTTCGTTGCCTCTTACCATTCTAACTTTTGGGCAGAGGGCATCCTGCTGTACATCACTTTGAGCCTAATTGATTTGCCACAAGTTATACAGAAAATTCCTAAAGGATTGTATTATTAACTCACACAGAAGGGACAGCTTTCCTTTTTCTTGATCCAAGCTCTGAGACAAGGTGAGTGATATGTGTGTCCACATAAGGTCATTATATGGCATTAAGATTCTAGACAAATGGAACAGGCTTGCTGACGATCGATATAGTAGGGAAATGCCTAATCCAAATTGAATTGTTCTAGATTGATTGCTGACTGTGCATTTCTTTCTTATTGGCGCGGTCTGGCAACTTGGGTTTGAGTTCTATTCATTCCCAAAATACAGGAGAGGATAAGGAGAACTACACAAATAAAAACTGGTATAGAAAATACAATGATGATAATGATTGTACTGATCCTTACGGAACTTCCGTTATTGCTAGAACTGTTACAGCTGGCAGGTACAGGAATATTACTATAGCTATATGAACAGCAAATGCCTCTGCAATTAGGATACGTAGGGTTGTTGTTAAAATAGCAGCTTTAAACCTCAGTTCTATCCTGATTGAGGCAGAGTTGGCACGCCGAAAATCTGTCACTCTTGTAGCAAGTTGCCTCTATCTTTTTAAGTAGGCAAATAAAAACCATAAGGCGGATCAGAGGGTTTTTCCAGCTTCCATATGTATTTATATTGGTTTTTTGTGTGATTTTGTGGGATATGGGAGGTGGCTGTAAGTGTGCGAGTAGGCTGGATTTAGACATATAATTTCGCAATATAAAAAAATGCTCTGTAATTTCCGAAACTAAAATAGTCCATCAGAATTACATTTGCCTCTCTATTTTACCCTATCGCAGCACTCAATCTGCTGAGATAATCTTGAAGATACTTTTGTTAATCCTTTTTCGGAAATAAAAAGTGCTCAATCATATAATATAATTTATCAGGAAACATGGCCACGCTCCCTCTCCAAAACCTAACTAAACAAAAAAAGTTTCCAATCAACTCCTCCTGAAATAAATTGCTACTTGGATGTGGCCAAATGACTTCTTAAGGTATTTGAACAGTCTGGATAGGAATTTAGATCAGTTGGAGAAGTATATATGAGAAAGGGAGAAGTCAGGGATAGTTAGGTATCTTTTTGTGCCAGATGTTATTTTATTCTTTGAATATTCTCAAGGCTTTGCCTGAAGAGGGATCTGTAGTTGATTATGCCTAGTTGCTTTTTGAAAATCTCAGTTAATTTGCTGATGTATTTGAATTTTGAAAAAACTATTGATGATGACTACGGCACCGAGCAGGGGTCCTGGTGGTGACAAATAAAGAAAGTTTGTTGTAAAACTGTGTTTATCTAGGTGGTATTAATTTTACCTTAGACGTCATGAATTTCTTGTGGATATCAATAATAATAGTATATGACAAATTTTACTGGAGAGACTAGGCTCCTGTGTGAGAAACACAAAGATTGAGGTCATCTGTGTTGCAACAAGCATTATAGTTCTCCATTATTACTCGATTATTATGATAAAGTGTTTCTCGCCTATTTTCAAACATTATTTTTAGCCCCTGTTAAGCATTTCTCAACTATCTTCAGTATCCTAGGTGTGTAACTCTGAGATTATCACTTTCCTCCTTTAGAGTTGCTGATAATATCTATTCTACAACTTTATTTTGTTTCTTTTCTAAAAAACCGAGCCTTCTTATCATTCAGTGTCAAAGACGTTTGGGATGAATTTTTTGCTTTTGGATGAACTTTTATATAGGGTATTTTGAACATTTGCAAATATAAATGCATTGAGAGTTTTCAATTTTATTTTCATTTCGAAGTCTGGATTTCCAAACTAAAACCTTGCATTCCTGGCCTTTATTTTGATAAGGATAAGCAGGATTTCTTAATTTGATGTTGAGGCTTTTTTCGGCGAAATTTCATTCAGCACTGTTGATGATGTTATTATATAACGATAATATTTTAAGGCATTTCAGTTGTTTTTCGAATAATTGCTATTTAACTGAGTTAGCTCTGGTCGATAGGCTTTTTATCTTCAATGGGGAGAATATAATTTTTGGTAAATTATGAATAGTTCAATTATAGTATAAATGCACCTAATCAGATAGTCGGTTAAAAAGTTATATAAAAGCTGGACAGTTGAAATTTAAAAAATGATATTTTTATCCTGAATTTAACATTATTACTTCAATAGAATAAATGTTCACCCATATAGGGTTGAAAAACTAAGCAGTCTCTATTTTAATCAAATGCTTGTAAGTTCAATGGATCCTATCATTTTGCAAAATACTTATTCAATCAAATAGTACTAAAGTACCCAGTTTATTAATAAACTACTTAGAATTATAAATTGAGTTGTATCATCTTTGCTTACTAAAAAAAGAATCTAAACTCATTTGTTTTCCGCTGGCCTTTGCAATTACAGGTTTTGTAGTGTGTAAGTTTTTTTTCGTTATACCTTGTTGTGGGTTCTATAACCTGACTGGTTTAGCAGATGACTCCATCTAAAGTCTCACTTCAGGTTTATTCTTTTTTTATTTTGCATCACCGTTTTACAAGTTATACTCCTAAATGAGGCATTAAAGAAAAGAAAGCGATCTTTGGTTATCTAAGTATAATTTGCTTTACTTATGCATTAGTAGAGGAGCCTATGGTCTATTCTATTCTTACCCTCACTCATTCTCTTCACCTCCTCTAGAAAGTAGTCAGCAAAATATTCAGCCGCCTTTGCCATCGCTGAGTAAGCTTCAGTCTTAGGCGCATAGTACGTATCTTGCCTCATGATAGCCCTGATTCTTGAAAGAGGAATCAAGAATTTAGAACTTACTTCTTTATTGGCTAGGTTTGGATTTTAAAGTTGAAGATGAGCTTGATACTACTCATAACTTTATAATTAAAGCTTTACATTTTTCTCTTTTATTTGTACTCAGTCTAATAAGGTTATTTTTCTGGTAGGCTCATATCCCTCCAGATTTGCCCCAAAGTCGCCATATTGAATTTTTAATTAGGGTGACGTTCTTTCCAGGAGCTTACGAACATCATGTAGGGAGAGATAGGGTTTTTAACAGGTTTGACTTCTTCGGGCATTTCTTATAGAGGTAATTCTCTTTCCTGCAGTTAGATCATTCGCTGAGAATTTTCATCCAGAGCTTGCTATTATTCTTCAGGGTAGTCTTTATCGTTATTGTTGATGTCTTCTTAATTGTACTTTTGTTAGAGATCTTAAATATCGTCCATTGTGCGCCAAATATAATTATATGTAAATTATGCAGAAAAGAGGTTCCTAATATCTAACAAGGATGTGATCAGCGCTCGTTAACATTCTAGTCCTCGAAAAAGTCCTCTTCTAGTTTGGCATTAGGTTCGATACTACTATTTACACTGTCTGTATTGTCGGTGAGCTGTCTTTTCAACCCTGTAATGATAACATTCATCTGAGCATTTTCTTGTTCTCTTCTTTTTAACAGCTGTTCGATCTGGCGAATGTAGACATCTTTGTCTTCGTTGCTGTCAAATTTGTTTCTATATTAGATTCGTGCTACCTAAATTGGAATTTTTTTAACGACTAGGTGTCGATATTTAGCATTTCTTTCATTTTTTACAATTAGCGTTTCTTGTCTTTATTGTTTCTCATCAACATCTACTCTTTCTAATATAGTTTGCGGCTGAAACGGTTCTTTTGCCTCTATAACTATTCAGAGAGTCGCTAGTTCTATTCAGATAAGGCCAACAGTTTAGCGTTGAGCATTTTTTTATCTTCAATACCACCACCTATCTATAAGTTCAAAAGTCTGACTTTACGTGTTGGGTGTCTGTCTTAGAAAAGTTGAAGAGGTGTTTGTCCAAACTACGAGATTTGAACTTCTAAGGCAGCCCTCTCAACTCTAGACATTGGTCTATCGAAATTTACATTTTCTTGATAGGTGAGATGATAAAATAAGTTATCATAAGTAACAGCAGGTGTCCCGATTTGTTTGAAACCAAAAATCAAATCGATCCATTCATTGATGTGTGTGGAGACATAGTCTGACTCAAAAGCCGCTCTGCTTTTAGACAAGAAGTCTTAGCAAGATAAAGCCCATTTAGGTAAAACTACATCGTCAATTATTTCCCCCTCTGGAGTTGATCCCATCTACAGCTTTTAGGAATTGACGAGAAAGTCACACTCAGTCGAGTAAAATTAAGGAATAAGTTATTTGAAATCTGCGTTATGATTCATGGTGCTGTAGTAAGTACCTTCAATCGAACGGAAAATGCGATCAGAAGGAGAAAAAACGCCATTTTGAATTCTAACTATGAATTAGGGTATTTTTCTGATCAAATAATAACTTACATAGCCCGGAGTGGAATAATGGGTTGGATATAAATGTGGAGGTGTTGTTAAAGTCTTGTCCTTCATCTGAAGGTCATAAAAATCTTTGAGCTTTTTTAGCCTATGCTTATTAATAGCACCGATAGGTTTAGATAAATCTCTATACATCTCGTGATTTTTGAGGTCAAACTATCCTTAATAATTGTGTAAAATCCATGGAAAAATTGGATATTGCGATAAATCATTGAGTGATCTACCAGCCAACATATTCAAAAGATTGAGATAGTGTATGTTTGAAATTTAGCCTGAAACCCAACTGTTGGTCACATTCTCAAGTTCGAGTTTCACAATCTTCTCCGACTTTTATCTGAGATGCCTGAAGACAGTTTATCTAACAGTGTGGTCTTGGAAAGTAAAAAGAAGAGAGTAAGGACTATTGAAGAGCCACATTTCCATGCCTATGTTTTGGAAAAGATATCGATATCTTGTCAAAAACTTTATTTCACGATAAGTAAACTAGATTTCTTAGTAATCTGGGCTATTTATTAAGGGGTAAAATTTTATCCTGTTTTTAAGGAGTACGAGGTGGCCATATTGGCAGCCTTCAATGGTAATCCTTTTAGCCTTGATAATGTTGGAGGCCTAAAGTTTTTATTACTGATAGGCCTCTAATATTTCTTCTGCTGACTATTCCTGGGTTGCTGCTATTATGCTTTTTATGAGTTTCTGAATAAGATGGAGATTACATCTTCGTCAAGACATTTACAGAGTTCGTCATAGAGTTTAAGGAATCTCAAAATTTTTTGTTTGGGATTGCTTTTATTCAGAATAAACACAAAATTATCCTCTGATTTTTAAGTGATATAGGGACTGATTGGCTTACGATAAATAAAAAAAATCTTTGGAACACGTATATAGATGCAGCTGCAGATTTTTTATTCACTTTATTTTTTACGCTTTATCGGCTAAAACAATTTTGTTAGCAGAGCTGGACTTTTACCTCTCACTTTTTTACTATCCTAATGCTAAAGGAGTTCCTTAGTATATTGACTTTTACTGTGATGAAAGCTGGGCCTTTCGCCATTAAACTCTAAATCCAATAAGGCGTACTTTAAACTATGCTTATGAGCGGCGAACTGCGACTAAACGCTGTAGCTTCTTCGTTTCTATATTTTTGAGCATTCTTAAGAAGAGACCGCAGCTAAACTTGAGTCTCAATAAAGGTTTCGCGATATTTTTGGGTTCGAAGAAAATTGATCTGGAGCAGAGATGTAGTTTTCCTTATATTCTGAATAGCACGAATTCTACTATTAGCAGGAAGATTCAGGAATGAAGCTGGCTTTGAGAGAAAGTAGATGGACCTAATTGTTCTCAAGATAGAGGAGGCTGAAATTTTTAGGAGGACGTCTGGTTCTTATATCTCCAAACATTTGAAATTATAATCATCACCAATTTCAAACATTGTTTCAAAATATCAAAATTACAAATACTTTGCATTTATCTTCCAATTAATATATTTGTTGAGTTGTTAAAGTAAATTAATAATCTAATCAAATTTAACGTTATGATTTAATTAGCCCACTCACCAGTCTCACCTTTCGCTAACAGTGACAGCATCTAACACCTCAATTATGAAAATAAACTACTCAATAATCGCAATCTTTTACTCTCTCAAGAAAATTAGAGACTTTTGTAGGAGCTGTCCAAATCGACTTAATTAATTCGTTAAAACTAAGAAATTAATAAATCTAAATTACTGAAATAACTAGAACCCTTGATTAAAATAGCACAGTAGGAATTAATCCACTCTCTTATGGATCTAGGACCTGAGATTTAAAGCAAATTAAAAGTTCCTATGTTTTGGTTGAGAAAATAAATAAAATAAGCAAAAGACCAAGATATTTTTGGCTTTATTTAAAGCCTAGTTCGAATCATTAAAAAATTATCAGAAAGCTACCTTGATATCAAGCAATTATAGTCTAAAAGGAAGTTAAAATAAAGTGAAGAGAGGTTGTTTGCGAGAAAAAATGCCAGGCAATCTGTAGAAAAATACATTCATGTTGTTAAAGAACCCAACTAGCTTGTTAATGGGAATAGTGTAAAAAATCTTACATAACAAATGGCCCAACAACGTTAATTTTTTGAAAAATTGATAAGAAAAGTCAAAAAAGACTCGGTTTCGGCCAAAACATTGTCAAATATCTACGAACAGCTGGACCATACAATGTAAATTCGAAATTCTTTGAAGAATGAGTAAGCCAAGCTTGCTATTTTTGAAAGATAAATCTAGCTTGGATTTATTGAGTCTACAAGTTTAAGTGAGACTATCTAAAAAATAGAAGAGATAAAAAACGAACTAAAATACTCTAAAAGAAAACTGGAGGACATTTTCCAAGTACTTTGATATTTACTTTCTACTTTAATTATATTGACTTAGATTGTCATCGATAATCTGTTCGAATTTTGATGAATTAGGATAATTAAAAGAGGTACTCATTTTTTGACGAACTTATGAAGAATTAGCCAAGTATTAAATCATTTTTGACTTTTGCTGGCCATTTCATACGTTAGATCGACACTTACCACTTTCGAACAATCCTCTAATTGAAAATTTAAATACATAGGCAAAGACGTTGTGAAAGACTAAGTTTTGGGTTTTGATAGCCATTATGGTTGATTTTGCATTCCTGGAGGCAGTAAGTAAACTGATCGAGTTCAACTTCTACCGCAGTTTGTAGTATCCTGTCGAAGTATGGATTTCTGAGGTGGTCTGAAGCTAAGATAAACTCCATTACAATTATTAATTAAGGTAGTTGTTTAATGTTATTATGATGATATTATGATCTGTATTGTAGTTCAAAGCTTAGGAGATTATTTCTAATACTTTAAAAATGTCCAGAAATTAGTAAGAACATTCATAAATCACACAACTCAAACTTATTGCAGTTGGAGATTCAGGAGTCGGTAAGACCTCGATCCTCACTCGCTTCACCTACGAAAAATTCAATGACTATAGTGAACCTACTTTGGGAGCGGCTTTCTTAACCAAAAAGCATACACTACCTAACAATAAACTCATTTAGTTTCACGTAAAAATATTAGCATTCAGATTTGGGATACAGCAGGTCAAGAAAAGTACAGGTCAATAGCACCCATTTACTATCGATAGGCCAAAATCGCAATCTGTGTTTATGATATCACTTCACAAAGAAGCTTCTAAGTAATGAAGAAATGGGTTGAGTAGCTGCAGGCAAATGGACCCAAAGATATCGTACTGGCAGTGGTGGGAAACAAAATAGATCGATGTGATGAGGAAGAAGTCGATTATGCGCACATAAAAGAGTATGCAACTGGTTTGGGAGCAATTTTGAAGTTAGTGAGCGCAAAATAGGGTAAAAATATTGAAGATCTTTTCAATACTGTAGGCTAGATGGCATTGAAACGTAGAGTGGCTGTAACAAGTTCAAATCCAGGAACGAAGCTACCAGGTGGTAAAGATAAAGATAAAAAGAAAAAAAGCTGTTGTTGATGTCGTTTCATAATTATAGCTAACCGATTAGGGAACATATATATGATTGTACTTCTCATTTTTGCTATACTCAATAATTGAAGGCATAATCAGATTCTCTCTAGAAAAAGCATTCTTTTCAAAAAAGGCTACTTTGTAATAAGTAGTATTAATTTTTTTCTAATCAAAAACTCTGATATATTCAAATAAACCATATTAATTACAACATAACTAATACTTAGAATCAAATTTCTATATCTAATGCTTGATCGTACCTTATAGTTGGCATAACTGAGCTCATAAACTTTAAGAAGATTATTAGTGCTTGATGCGGTTTTATTTTTTTACCTCTTGCCTTGGATTCGTCTATAAATCTCTTCATTACTTCTGAGTGTTTACAGGGATGAATAGTAAGCATTCGACAATCAATGAAGGGACAGTTTTCCTCAGTTACAGTTTCATTTTGGTATTCAGAATAAATATCCTGGAATATTTCTTTGGAAGTGAGTGGTTTACCATTGAAGTCATTTCCTTTAATCCATAGTCTTGGCGTAAAATAGTATTAATCGTATGATACATAAATGTCATATTTTCTAAATTACTCTTCTATCTCTTCAGCGTTTTAATCACCTATTATCTCCACAAAACCCCATTCGTCTTTGTTCTTACTTTCAATTATTTGTTGTTGAGTCAATTTTTGAATTCTTTGGTTTGATGTAGCAGCACAGTATAGATATTGCTTCTCAGGATTAGACAGCAATTTACTTGGCTTTATAGCTTTTTGCCATTTCCATCCGAAATTTGTGAGCTGATCACCTGCAACGACGAATTGTTAAGCAGAGAGCATTCCTTTGCTTTAGAAATCCTTGTCTGTGGGTATAAACTTGGAGTTAAAGAAGTTTTTTATGCCGTCAAACATCCTATTAATAAATTATTAATAAATAGATTTCTGGGTGTATTAAAATATGAAAATGGCGGGGAGAGCCTCTAAAAATTGTCTCGACAGCATATTTCGATATAAATGGTGAATTTGATCATTAAATGCATGTGAATCAAACGGGTATTATATCTGATTTATCTATAGCCTGCAGATATTACTTGAGGATGAAATTTAAACTATTTGCTGTTTGGAGATGGGTATTTGTTTTTCTCAACAATGCAATATATTGATTGAGTTTCTTGTAGGCTTTTACAAGTTCATTTTTTTGTCTTTCCAGTCTTTTTTGGTTCATCTGCATTTTTTATTTATTCTTCTGCAGTTTAAGGTTCTATTCTTTATTCACGATTTCTTTATCTTTTATTATCTGTTTACCACTTTAAATCTATACTTTTAGTCCCTCCAACTTTCCACTAATATTTTTTAACTATGATTAGTAGCTAGCTTTTTCTTTTTGAATTTAACCTGCCTTCCTTTACAGAGCAGTGTATTGTGTCTTTGCTGTTTCCTCTTCTTTTTGCAAAACTGCGTTAGCTTTTTTAAGCTCTTCATGCTTATCGTTGAGTTTAGATATTTAGTTTATCCATTTTTTACTTTCATCTGATATTTTTTTGCCCTTGCTCTCTAAATCTTTCTTTAATTCATTTTTCATTTTTACTGCAGCATTTGCTTGTTAAATATTATTCTATAGCTTTTAAAGTTTCCCTTTATTTTTCTCAAGAGTAATCTGGTTTTTTTCAAATTTTTTCTTGAGTTCAGCAAGTCTATTTTGATTTCTTTACTAAGTCGCTTTCTTGACAGCCTAGAGTTGTGCAATAATATCTTTTTCATTTTCATCTTCCTTTTAAAATTACTCTTGGTGATAGCTTTACTATTACTCTTGGCTGTTATGGAAATCAACATCTTCTGTCTATTCGTTCGAGGTTAGTTTTTTGAGTTCCTCTTCAATTTGTTTTTTTCGCTCTTCTAATTATCTATTTTTCCTTTAAAGTGCGATTTACTTTTATTCTATCTTTTTCATTTGATGGATAATTTGAATTATTTATAACTAAATCACTCATTTCTTAATGGAGATCTTGTAGTTTTAATCAATAAACGAAGCAAAGTTTTCATAACAGGTAGTGAGGTTGTCGTTAGTAAAATGTTTATAAAATGTCAACTAAATTCCTTTTTGTATCTCTTTTTTGGCATTATTCAGCCTCTTCTCAATTACTTCTGCTGTTTCTGTTCCTCTTTTCTTGAGCCTCTATTGCAGCGCTTCGAAATTAGGTGCATCTATAAAGAGATAGTTACACACAATATCGTTTTTGTATATCTTTTATGCACCTTGAACATCAATATCAAGAATACAAATCTAATTTTGAAGAAATGTACTTTTCCACGATTCATGATATCCATTATTTTTTCTTATGTGTTCCATAATAATTCCCATGAACTTCACAATATTCCGCGAATACATTTTTCTAACTTTACTCATTTAAGATAGTCTTACTCTTTCAAATTCATCTTTGTTCACAAAATAGTACTCTCTTCCATGAACTTAACCCTGCCTTGGTCTTCTTGTCGTATAACTGATGCTTAGTTCAAAAAGATTGGGATTTTTATCGAGAAGTAAATTAATGAGGGTTTCCTAAATTTCAAACAGATTACTTTGGCAACTCCAGAACAGCCAGAAATTATCAGTGGCTTATGTCTTACAATGTCTTTGTGATAATTGAAATAGCTGAAGAATTTCTTTGCATAATCATAAACGTTGTCGGTTTGTTACAATAGGCATGAACTCAAAAAGTCATTTAAGATTTGTCTTAGCTACGGGTGACTTTTCAGATATTGAACATGTTATTCCTTGATCGAATGTTTAATTTTGTCGAAATATGCCTTGAGTTATGAGTCAAAATTTTTATTATCTTCCATTGGTGCTGATTATGTATAAAATCAAAATGAACAAATAAATCATATAATTTTACACTAGCAATTCTTTGGCTATTTTGACAGCTATTTTTATTTCTTTATCTTTTTACTTTTAGAAAACTAAGATTATGGTAGTTATTTTGTCTCTTTTTTTAGATGCTAATCTTAGTTTTTTTCTAAAGATTCTCTATTTTTCTTTGATGACTTTCTCCTTTACTATTTTTTAACTTACTTATTCTAAACTTATGAAGATTGTCTTTCATCTTATAGTTTTTCGTTCTTTGATTAATTAAGTTTACGGAGCTAAACATCTATTTAGGAATTTGTTTAACCTTTTTGTTATTTATAACCTGATAAAATATGTTATTATTTTGTTTATTTTTTGGGTTCCTAAACCTATTTTATTTCTTCTGTTGAAACTGGCTCTTAGATTTTAGATTTCCTTATTTAATCTGTGAGAATACTCATGCTCGATCCATAGAAACTATCTTTAATTAATTTACTTATTATTTCTTTTCTTAGTTGATTGTTCTCAATCGATTAATCTTAGTGCTCAATCTTGACTTATTATGTTTTCATTTTTATTTATTATGTTGGATCCATTTATCTTTTTACTTAGATCAGAGATCTTTTAGGATTTTTAGTTTACTATTTCTAGACTTATGTTCCTTTTGAAAGATTTTGTGCAGTTAAGAATGATTGACGGTTTTTTTCTTGTTACGAGTTGATTTGTGATTTTGATTGTGACTTTTCAGATGAAATCACTTCGGCTGAAGCTGTTTCGATTTATTTTGTTAATTCTACAACTTATAAATTTTATTTTGTTGCTTCTAACTATAGATTCAGTTTTTCATGAGGCTAAGAAGTAATGATTACGACTTGTGACCTCTAATATGAAAGTAATTCAGCCCTTTCTTAGTATTGATCTATTTATTACTTTTTTATCTATTCAATCTACTCGATTTTTTAAATTTATTTTTAGTTTTATTATTTTTGAATACTCACATTTTATGTTTCAATTGCTATTTATGGTATTTCTTAGTTCATGTATTTGACTATCGGCTATTCTTAAATTATTGCTTTCAAGGCTTACCAGTTTGTTAACTACTTTTCTAAAATGAAAGAATGAAAATTTGCTTATTTGCAGAACAAAATAATCTCTTAAATGAGTATATTGAATAATTGTTAGAGCTGTACTACTATAGTTGACTAAAAGTTTGAATACACTGCAACAATCTTTTTTGGGTGGGACCAGTAATACTTGACAATAGGATCGGATTATTTGCTCAAAGTTTATTTAATAATCTCAAAGAACTCAAAAAGCTTAGTAAAACTGTCACAATCTTTAAACAGAAAGACTAGAACATCGAACTGGTAAATGCGCCCAATGCTGGCTATGTATTGATTATCTAAAGCTGGATTGTCAACATAAATGAATTTCGTTGCTTACTAGGAGTCCTGAGATTAGAACTAAGAAACTGTTGTTGTCTCCTTGTAGCCTTTGTAATTTAGACCAGTAAAGGTGTGAGCTAGATAAGTTTTTCCAACTTATTTGTCTCCCAAAATCCCCACTAAGTTTTATAAGTATTACCTTTTACAGTTTTCTTTTATGATGGTGAATCTAACATTAGAAATTATAATGATGAATCGTAATTTAAAAAGATTACAATCAAGGTTCTAATATTTCTTATACTTCTTCTGCACATTATAAAATTAGGAGATTGATTATTTTTTAGCCCAAAAACAGCAACACTTCTGTGTACTCCATGGTTGAGTTGGTCATTAACTCCTCTTCTTCCAGTAACCACTTTTCTAACATCAATCCCACTCTATTCTACCGAATCGAGTTTAATTGCTAGTCGCTGAGGTTTGCTATTTGACTGTCTCCCATCTCCATAGGCATAGGATCTGCAATAAAACCACATAAAGAACTTCCCCATTGAATTATCTTGGCGATGGAGGAACCAAAAATTTGGTCAAGTCTTTTTTCTTCTTAATTTTGTTCTTAATAATCTGATGAATCACTCGAATATCTTTTTTGTATATTGTTGAGATCTTTCAGGTTTACATTTATATGATTCTTGAGATGTTTGGAATGATGGAGCCATGGCATGGGTTCACCATAGATACTGCCTGGTTTTTAGTATTCCAAAGATTCATTAAAATTATCCTTGATACTTTGAAGGAAGAATGATCTCATTTCCATGGTACTTTTATTGATTGCGGGGTCATTCCACTAAATAACAAATAAATTACTGTAGGATCTTTGGATTTTTATTAATCGTAAACTTTGAGGAAATCGTTGAAAATTTCATTGCTCAATGCGATTTTCTTCTACGAAATATACTTGAAGTAAGGATAAACGTATTAATCTTGGAAATTATTGTAGTTATTTTTAACTTATCCAGAAATTGTGACCCTGTAGGCTCTTAAGTATCCGAACTTATCATATTTGATGCTTTACGAGATGTTTTAGACGAACATCTCATGATAGTGATCGTTGTTTCTTATGAATTAGCACATAGAGATACAAAACTATTTGATGAAAGTTAGATTTGTTATAAAGCCTTTGTACTGCAGTTGAGAATTGTTATTATTGCTTAAAGATTTATTTGATTTTTAGAATGAAGAACTTCTTGACAAGTCCTATTCATGTTTCTTCTTCTTGTTGAACTCGGCTTCACTAATGTAAAGGTTGCTTAAAGGCTTATTCTGTGAATTATTTGGCTAAGTATGCAAAGGTCTTTGATTTAACAGATGGCAGATGTTATCGTGTGAACTTTAGAGCTAGTCTTCAGATTTACATTCTTTTTCTTCGCTCAAATCGATTTTGTTGAATATCTCTCTAGCTTTTTTCTATGATTAGATAGGTATAACCTGAACTTCTTCTAAGTAGCTTTAGTAAGACTCTTTCAAACTTTATAAGTTTACTCCTTAACTTTTAGATTTCTCGTGTTTAGCATTTTGAGATTCGTAATGCGCTTGCTAGTTGCTTTAGACACTATGAAACTCGTTGCTATTATAGCCCTCACTGCCTCCTGCAAATATTTATTTTGCTTTATTAGAAGATTACTAGCTTTCAGCTTTCATAGCTTCCTCTATTTTTCTGGTTATTTATAGGGTATGCTTGTGGACTTCTTCTATATCATCAGTCCAATATTTTCGATATATTTTTTATGAGTCGGAAGAATACTCACTTTCAGAGCGTTCTTACTTTTTTTCTTTAGTGATTTTGTTCTTAAAAGTAATTTATTTAACTTAAAATGGAGAAGTATTAGTGCAAGAGTCTTGAAGATTCTTTTATTTTTTAAAATTAGGTTCTATTGTTAAGTTATCCTTAATTGGTTGCATCTTTTAGCCAACATGTGCCGTTCGAATATCTTACTCTTACGATTCAATGTCTTCAATAAATCCAACCACTCTTTTGGCTTCATCGATTCTCTTCTTGACTTCTTCCTTTTCGTCTTTTAGTTTTAACTAAAGTTATTTTTTCTTAATGTTATATGTTCTTGGTGAAACTATTTTCTAATTTAGCATTCTATCGAACATTTCTCTTTTCTTGGCGTACTTTTAGTCAATTTTAATTTCCTTTTTTAAAAAGATATTCTAGATATTCTTATTTTTCAACTGCCTCAACTGTTATTAAAGGCGGGCGTTTGATGGAGAAGAACACTCGAATGTCTGAAACTGTAATTTAAATGAATTCAGAGTTGCTGCCTTTTTTTCCTACTCAACAACTTTTAGCTAGCTATCTTAATCCTTAAAATTAGAGACATTCTTTATTTTTTAACTAGGGTTTGTATTTATAGGCAACTAGATTTTTTTTGGCATTCTAATCTCGATGAAATCTTTGCTGTTTATTAAATCCTCGCTTTTTTATTGGCTGATTTCTCTGCTCTACTTCAAGCTAAGGACTTTAATATTAGCTTTTAAGTTTTAGTTTTCCTACTCCAAGAATTTGTATTTTTGGGTTTGTTTTTCGAGCATTTTTCTCAGTTATTCAATTTATTTAAGCATTTTACTATTTTAGTATGTCTATTTATCTGACTTATCTTTTGAAATTTATCTTTCAAGGGAAGTCTGATCATCTATGTTGATGCATAACTTTTTAAACTTGTCAGTCTTTTACTTTTAGTCTTCAACAAAGCGATACTCATTATTTGAAATTTAGCTATTGATATTATTGCTGTTAAAGTTGATATAATTGACCGAAGAGTTGCCTGAGTCATAGACTTTTATTGTTCCTGAATCTTTTTGGGG
>Ga0194117_10003634_pt1 | contig 15367 bp, 15 predicted proteins | sample TA2MahsurfametaG_FD_160579 | JGI IMG/M metagenome (GOLD analysis project Ga0194117, IMG submission 160579) | Freshwater microbial communities from Lake Tanganyika, Tanzania - TA2015009 Mahale N1 surface | ecosystem: Environmental > Aquatic > Freshwater > Lake | place: Tanzania: Lake Tanganyika...
GGATTACAACTGAGTTCCGGTTCCGGCTCTAATTACGGTTCGATTAACGGAATAACCGCGAGAAGCAGCGAAGGTTCTAGGGGTATATCAGAGTCAACATTATTCTGTTTTATACCGAGTTCATCTTCAAATAAGCCCCGACCCCGGCATAATATCAATTTTATTCATTAGAAATATCATCATTTCATAATGGCCGACTATTGTAAGAAAAAATTGAAATGTTTTTTTTACATTACACCGAACATAGCGAATCAAGCAAAGAACGAACTCAATAATCGGAATGGCCGCTGTAAATCCCAAACTGGAAACGCTTATGCGCGTTATTGAAGACAATCAAGACAAAATGACCGAAGGCGAATATCTCGAAGCAATGAATGCTTTGGCCGCTCTCTACCGGGAAATACCGCCGCCATATGCTGCTGCTGGTGCTGGTGGTGCCGTCGTTGATGGCCCTCCTCCATCTTACAGCGAGTCGGTCCACCTCTTTGATACTTCCGGAATTGAACAACGCGTTGACCGCGCAGCATGGTATCGTGTGTCAAGTGAACATCCTGAACACGCTGGAATCACATTCATGATATGGTCGGAACTTTCTCAAGAAGAACGCGATATCATTCTCTACGAAGCAACTGAGTGCGTCATCACCCGACTGGAACGTGAATGTAGAAATCCTGAACCCGAAATGTGCCCATTCATCGCGAGACACGCGGTTAGCGGTTGGCGACTTGGTGACGGAGAATACAAATACTGGGAATGCGTGTGTGGATATAGAGGCAAAACCAAATTATGGCAAAAACACGAACAAGGCGAGCGTCACCAAAACTGGGCCAAACATCGAACGGTGAGTCGAAGAAAGATTGAAAGTATGAAAAAAGCGATCCAGAAAGATGAAGCCGGGACTTTGTGCCGCTACAAACCACAATCTGCGGCTGAGCTTGGCGGAATCAGATACTTCACAGTCACTCAAGAGCGTAACGAATGGACGCACCCAGAGATGTATGATGATCCTATTCATCGAACCCCAATACTTAATGCTGATGGCGTGATGACGTGGTTTGTTCATCCAAGAGCGCCGTGTAACTCAAGAGAGTATGTTTGAATAATATGAATGAGGTATGTATCTGTGTGTGTGTGTGTGTGTGACTAACACTTTTTTATTTGTGACTCTATATTGCTGATGATGTATTTTATCCGAATACTGTATCGTCGTCGTCGTCGTTGGCATGAATCGACTTCACAGGTTTCCCATTTTTCCATTCACCTTCAAATATAAGGATTTCGCCTCCATTACCGGATTTTTGAACATGAACTCCGTAGCCGTGAAGTTTATCGTTTTCCCATGTTCCAGCGTATTCGTGCCATTTGGCGTGATGAGCATTTTCGGCGGCTTCTTCGCTTGTGTAGTTTTTGAGGGGCATACCATAGACAAACGCAGGAGTCCGAAGAGTCCCGCGACCATGACGCAGATGGCTGAGTCCGCCGCCGCTTCTATCATCACCACCGTTCGTATTCACACGCATTTGCCCAATATATACGGTTCCATCAGGGTAACTGTATATATGTTCTTGGAGTTCGACACGGCCTGCGGCATCTGCTTCGATTCGTTCTTGTTCTCTCGCCATTTTTTCTCTTTCTAAAAATTCGATGATTGATGGAGTTATATAATGTTTTATAAACAACGCTGTATAATGCTATAATAAAACAAATACATTTCAATTTAATGGAATGGAATGGAATGGAATGGAATGGAATGGAATGGAATGGAATAAAAAAGTGTTAGTTCATACACACACAATTATATACCTTACCTTATTATTCCTCCTGGTTGTTATATGTGTCTAGTGTTTTTTTACTGACCGCATTCGAACGGCATCTGGGTTTGATCATCACACGCAGCGATGAATTCGTGTTCTCTTTCGGTTGTCAGACATGACATTACTGCGTCTTGTAAGAACTCGCGCGACATTTGTTCGGGGTTATATACGAACGGCTCTTCAGCATCCTCATCGCCCCATTTGGACGCGTGATTCAGCTCCACCTTGCGAACATCGACTGAGGGAAGTGCTGGTTCAGGTTCAGCGACACCTGTGGCGTGTTTTGAGGCACAAAGCGATCCCGATTCAAGAGTCAATCTCGGGCGAGGGCCGTGAGGGTGAGCGTATGGCTCACGACGGCGGCGTTGTTGTTGTTCTTCTTCTTCTGGTTCTTGCTTTTTCAACGCAGCCTCAAGCCATGGTTTATAACGGCGATCTTGTTGGCGGTTGTATTCCTCGTCACGTTGGCGTATTTCTCTTTCGCGGCGTTCGGTGTCTTCACGAAGATCGTCATAGTAACTTTTGTTGTTGTGTCTTGGTTGTTCTTCGCGAGGGATGTAACGTTCTTCGCGACGATGTCTTGGTTCTTCTTCGCGTCTGGGTTGTTGTTCATCTCGGTAGTCGCGGCGCGACTTGTATTCCGGGCAGTATGACGAAGTGTGTCCTGTTTTGTGGCAGATTCGGCAGGCTTGATTCAGGAGCGTAGGACAGACAACTTTTCCGTTGGGTCCGGGCTGGTCCTTCACGAAGTGGCTGGTATATTCCGATTTGGGTTTTCCGGCGTCATAGCACACCTTACAGTAAGGAGTGGCGGTGGCGGCGGTATTGCGGTTGGATGAATAAGTAGTTCTGGACGACGACATTTGTATACGACTGATTCTCTGATGGAAGCGATGTTAATGACTGATTTGAAGAAAAACATTTCAATTTTTTTTCAAATGCTTTACAACCATGACATCATGTTATTTCAATTTATTCCAAATGTCCCGCGGTCATATACGCCGAAAATGAACGTGTAAACTCTTCCAAGTCTTCTTCAGTTAAATCGCTCCGTTTTCCGCGAGGCACCTTAGGGGTCAAAAGGTCAATATCATCGTCTTCTATCGTCGCGGAGGTAGAAGACGTATGTAGTTTGCTTAAAAGAGTCATAACAAGCGTTTATATATTACAGTGACATATTTGTTTATGTAATTATCGTCTGCTGTCTGTCTATTCTATCAAATTCACAGCGTATTTTTCGTATATTTTCTCCTTTAGTTTCGAGATTTCGAGAGAAATCCTTGTTTCCGTAATCATCGGTTTTGAAAACTCCGGTGGAGTCGGAACAGTAAATGTATGACTACACGTCCATCGAAATCCATTTTGATTATCCTTTTGATCATATACGAGAGATAAGGTGGTCGACGCTGTTGTCTGTTTTACAATACGTATTGTAGTATATTTCGGTAAATATTTTCTCTCAGTTGCGAACGCAGGGCTTATTTCATGTCCTCCTGTCGACATGACAGTAAATTTCTCTTCGGTGTCTGTGGTTGTCGTGGTCGACGGCGTCGGTTGCGTCGATCCTTCTAAATCCGTGACAATTTGGTTCGCTGCTTCCAACTTTTCATGTAATGATATTTTTCCCGATTTTGAACTTACCCATGGTCGCGAGAGCTTGGGATGCGACTCCACCTTGAAATATTCTCTCGGAACGCGTTTTCCATTTTTTAGATTCATGAACTCGCGATAATACACGACATATTTCTTCATCTTTTGTTGTGTAATACCCGGCGGCAACATTTGCGCCGTATGCTTTCTCTCGCGTTTGTCGGTTTTCAACGGAAGGATACTGGGTTCTGCGTCGACAGGTTCCATTTTGTATATCCACTGTATAAAACATATAAAAATGAAACGATCCTAAATATCAAAGACTCGCGCGATGAACGCAATCCAGGAAGCAAAACGGGCTCTCTCGCGCGGTCTCATCTTTAAATTGTCGCAAATCGGATTCGCGCTTCGAAGCACGTTGTGTTATACCAATCGGATTAATGTAGGGATTCATGATTACGCGGAATATGCCGCACAATTGCGTGATGGAGATTCGATTTTTATATCGACGAGAGAATCTGAAGTTCCCGTTCATACCCTCGTCGCGATTCTACGAGCACGTAATGTCCGCGTCATATTTTATATCATGGAAGAACCGCTGGTTGCGTGGGAGTTTGTCGAGAGATTACTTCCAGTAAGTATTCGAATATTCGTCCAAAACAACGAATACGACCACCCGAAGGTTCACATTATGCCTATCGGGATCCGCGATTGCGGTTCAGTTGTTCCGATGCATCGACGGTTTGATCATTCGTGTTTGTATGAGAAGGGGGTGTCGATGCTTCGGACGGCGGCGGCGGGGGTCGAGCGACCCATCAAATGTTTACTGTGTTTCAGCGTTTGGACGCATCCCACGCGTCAGGAATGCTATGACCTATTCACGGGTGCGTCGTTTGTCTATAATCTCAATGACGCTGACACTGACGCTCACGCTGACAATGACGCTGACGCTAACGCCCCTGCGAATCCGTTCGAAAAAGTGCCGGCGGTGGTGGTGTATGATAAAACGCTGGAAAGCAGGTATGCGCTGTGTCCGCGAGGATGTGGTGTGGATACGCATCGGTTCTACGAATGTATTTATCTCGGGTGCGTTCCGATTGTGGTCCGGACGCATACGGTATTTGACCGTCTGTATCATCCCGTGACTGGGTTTCCGTGTCTTGTCGTCGAGAGATGGGCGGATGTAACCGAGGAACTCTTGGACAGGTGTTATCCGGAATGTTTGGCGAGGATGCGCGAATTTCACGCGCGGTATCCGCGGTTCTTGACCGACTTGGATAGTATTGAGGGGTTGCTACAAGGGCTGTAAAGGCCCGATGTGCTTTAGGTCATCAGTGCTTTCGTATTATTCTCTGTATTATATACGTATACGAGTATCATCAATGCTTCTTACGAAACGTCGCCCTCATCGCTGGTCGATGAAATACAAACGCAGTATCAACTGCCGACGCCCGCGGGGATTCTCTCAACGCCAGCATTGTAAATACGGTCGACGGGGGTGGAAGCACACAACGACGCGGCGGCGGCTGCGACAATCCGCGAGAGATTAAATTGAAGCGCTTTTGTGGAAAATAGGTATAAATATAAATATAGTGACGTGTATTATTAGAATAAAAATGTTGAAGTCGTTGTTTCGTGGTATCATCGAACGTGTCGGTGGCGTCGGCGGCGGCGGCGGAAATACAGCGGTCGTATTGGGGCGATGGGGGATTCAATACGACCCACGGGTTATTGATTGTAAGGTGTTTCAGGCAAATGAAGACCATTGCGGATGCTGCGTGGTGCCAAAGAATGAGGAGACAGTGGTGATGGCGGTTCCGGCACATTTAGAAAAGTCACATACGCACACCAAGGCACTCGTTGTTATTTCAGAGGAAGAATCGTATCTGGTGCCGTATGTAATGTAATGGAATGGAATGGAATGGAATGGAATGGAATGGAATCGGCGTAGCGGAACCAATAAAAATATACATCGTTGTATTACAGAATGGAGGTGAAACGCATCGTATCAGTGGTCGCATTCATTGTGCTTTTCCTCACGGCGTTGTTTTTATTTATACGGGAATATCCAAGCGACCGGGAGTTTTCGGTTGTATTCGTAGTGGCGGGCGGGGTGTTACTGTGGGGGGCGTGGGGAGCGGAGGCGGAAGCAGCGGAGAATAAAATTGAATGCTTTTATAATAAACCTGCTACTGATACTATCATAACCGACGCAACAAACGAACACAACGAAAATGGGAGCATCGCAAGGCAAGAGCAAAACGATGGTGTTGGAAACGGACGATGCGAGAGAAAGAACGACGACGGAGATACCAACTAAAACTGAATACAAGATTTTAGTAGAGAATTGCACGAGTAGATTGACCGAGCGCGTGAATGAAATGTTGATTGAAGGGTGGGAGTTACAGGGTGGTGTGAGCGGACTTTCAGAGAATACAACTGGACGAAACCAACTTGGTACTTCACACGTTCGAGTGTGGGCACAAGCGATGATTAAAAAATATTAACATCCCAATACAAACAAAAATTAACGGTATTTTTATTCTTCAACATCCAATCTGCTACACCTTCCTCGCCACCAACACGAACCATTTCGCTACCTTATCGACGGGATCCGATGCGTCCGCCGCCTCGCTTTCTATTTTACATCCCAGACGACCGAGTTCCGCACGAACGTCGTCTAACATCTTGATATGTTCGGAAATAATGAACTCACCATTGTATCGCAAGACGCGGTGGCCTTCCTTCAAGTAGTCGCGCCAATCTGACCCCATCAACGACTGACTGTAAATACAAATATCGGCACTTTCGTCGTCTTCTTGCGCGGCAAGGTCGGCGATATTTCCGACGCGGGCGGTGCTTCCTTCCTCGACGACATGGTCGTATCCTTGTATCGCGAACTTATGGTCTTTATCCGCGTCCGCGTAATGCTGCGCGATATTGTTGCGACCGCATCCGAGGTCAAGAACACGAAGGCGATGCTTGCGTTTGTTGGCGAGATGGGCGATGATGCGATTACGCGGGATTTGGGACTGGTCGGTATAGCCCTGAAAACTGACATCACGAGCGGCGTGGTATGCGTGCCATTCCGCGGGGTTGGACCGCAGTTTTTCGTGGGTTGTAGTGGATTTTTGTGAAGACCACGCACGTCCGGTGAGTTTGTAGGGGGAGTCGGTTATGACGCGTTTGGGGGTTGATGGATTTGAAATTGAATTGGTTTCGGGTGCCGAACATTCCAAGGTTGTGGACGGATTGGGGATGAGATGGGACTTTTTGATTACCAGACGGGGTTTGGGTTTGGGTTTGGATGTTTCTTGAATTGGAGGCGATGGAGGCGGGGATGGAGTTTCCTGTCCTTGTTTTTTCAAACAGGGATATTTTTGGATTGTTTCGGTCCAGATTTGCCATATTTCGGGGGTTTTCATTACTTCTTTGCTGTATTCTGAACCGCGTGGGTCGTAATTTTTCTTTTTATGTGAAACAAATATTCCTAATCGTTTTTCTTCTGGATCTCCTGCTCCCGATTGTCGTGGTGCTTTTCCTGTTTTTTCTATGTGTAAAGACATTTTCGAAATGTCCTCCATAAAATCTTGAACTTTATCATTGATGAAGTAATTTTTATATTTTGGATCTGAAATCATTTTATTCCACATCTGCCAAACTTCGGGATTTTTCATAATATTACCCTTGCTGAATTCTGGACCACGTGCGTCATAACGGTTATTATGATTTCCCGTGAATTGACCTAAATTTATTTCTTTTTCGGAAATATTTTTTTTTATATTTTGTTCTTTTCGTGGTCGTTTGTTATTCCGATTTATAAATTTTTTTAATTCATCTATATTTTGTTTAAAACCTTCAATATAATTTAGGAACTTATCTTCGTAACTAAAAGCGATATTATAATGTTTGGACCGAAACTCTTCCCATTTTTTCCTATACATATTTTTTCCCAGTTTACCTTCATTATTCTTGTAATTTTCTGTTTGACGATAAGACCATTTTTCTAATTTTTTTTCATTTTCGGCATTTTCCAACAGAATTGTGTATTCCTCTTTGCTAACTTTATCTTTCATCTCTAGTAATATTTTATTACTTACTTGCGACGATGGTTTTCTTTTATGTTTTTCTATAAATGTATCTAATTCTTTCAATGTAATATCCCATTGTAAATCAAATATGCACAAATATTTCCCATACGTTTCTAAAAATTCTGTAAATTTTGCGTGATTATCTTTCACTATGGGATTTCCTTTAATTTTGTTAATATCTGTATTGTATGCTTTTTGTTGAGTTATGAACCATATACCTAATTCGGTTCGTTGTGATGGTCTTTTTTTGTTTTTTTCAACATAATTTTTCAATTCTTCAAACCATTTGTTCCATAGTTCAGAATTATTTGGGTATATAATATTACATATATCTTTGTTATTAATTACTTCTTTTGTGTATATTTCGTGACGTTTTTCTTTGTCTATTACCCAAGTGCATAAATCTATATTTTCATTATAATTTCTTTTACATCCAGTTATAAAACTGCTTATTTTTTTGTTATTAGTGTTTTTCTTATTTGATGCTTTCCAAGGTGTTCCAAATTCCTTTACATATGAAATAGTTTCAAGTAATTTTTCGTCCCAATTCATCCTTTCCACCTCACACTCCAACACCCCCGACCCAAATTGCTCCCCCAACATGACATCCCCCATCTTCCAAAGCAGTTTGATTTCATCGTTGGTGTGGATATTCATTCTCGGGCGATTGGTCGCCTTTGGCGGATTCAAGCGTTTGCGTTGAGCTTCTTCATCTTCCTCTTCGTCATCATTTAGAGGCACAATTCGGTGATACCTCGTTTCCATTTCACCATCATCATTTTCTTCCTCCACTTCGTAGAAGCGCTGAATGGGCCGTTCGTCTTCTTCATCATCTTCTTCTTCGTTGAATCCCTGATAAATAATCGGTTGCTCTGTATTACTCGTGTGGATTTCCACTCTCTCGCCATTTTCTACCAATTCGTCAATTTCTTTGCGATACACATAATCATCTGGGTCATTTCTCTTTTTTTGTTCCTCCAATGCGTGCTTTCTCTCGGACTCCGTGAAATTACTCGGATATTTCAAGCACAATTCATACAATTCATGGTCTTCCTGTTTCAGCGCCGCACACACATTCATAATCGCATTATAATCACCATTCTCTCGGTCGTTCAGTTGTTCGCGTATCAGTTTGTCTTGGGCTTCTGGGTCATCTCCCGCCTTGCGGTATTTCTCCCACCCGATACAAACCGGTATAAGAACGGTTGCGGGTTGTCGTTCTACGCTCTTCCGACATATGCGTCCAATATTTTGAATGATGTCTTTCGGCGACGATTTCGGGTCCACAAATACACACATATTCGCCTTCTTCGTATCTACACCCTCGCCAATCGTTCGGCACGATGACACGATATAGATTTCGGTGTCGGAGCATGTTTCAAACGCCCCGAGAATTGCGTCCTTGTCTTTCGTGGTCGCAGTGATTGCGCGGAAAGTGATGCGTTCATCAGCGAACATTCCGACTTTTTCGGGAAACTCCTTCGCACACACCGCACGAAACGCCTCAACGAATTTCGCTTTATCCACGAATCGCAATACGGATGTTTCTGAATCACTCTCTACCGCCGCGTCGGCGTGGAATGTAAGCACCCGCGTATTTCCCGTTGTCAGGATGGCCCGCGCGATGCTTTCATACATATTTCCAAGCGTGTCTTGCGTATAAAGGTCAATCCGTAATTTAAACAGCGAGAGATAGCCGTCGCGAAGTCCTTGTAGATAAGTATACTCGTACGCAAGTGGCCCACAGTCGCCGTATGTTCGCATTTCATCGCGTTCGCGGTCAAACATCGTGATGCCATTCGCATTCACAGGTGTCGCTGTAAAGAACACCCGCTTTTCGTATTTCGCGCGATATTCATCACCATAGACGAGTTTTACAGCATTTTCGCTGGTTGTCCGATGCGCTTCATCAAAGCACGCGATACCGATTTTGGTATCACCGATGCTCGAGAGAAGGACATCCAGACTTTGGTAGGTTACACAAATGATTTTCTGTTGATGTTTGGTTTTTGGGTTGTTAAGAAAGTGGTGGATTTGTGCGGGGTCGGTTGTGCTTGTTATATGTGCGAGTTCTTCACTACTTACGTTTAATAAACAGATATTCCTAACATTTCCGAGATAACCCGTCGTGAATTGACGAATCAGCGCGAGAGATGGGAATACGACAACGCTTAACGGATGCTTGCGTTCCAAGATGATTCGCTGGATGACGCGTGACTTACCTGTTCCGCAAAACATTTTCACGAGACATTCGTCGCGGGTTTGAAGTAGTTTGGTCACTTCGTTGAAAGCCTTCGTTTGGATGGGTCGGTCATTGATGAATGTCGTGAGACTCATTCTTGGTATTGGTATGTATTCTAAACACTGCTTTAAGATATTGCAAGAAACAACAATTCAATTTTATATTCTCTCGATACTACATAACCCAATCCATCATCCATCACCCATTACCCATCAACCATGAATCTCTCTTTCAATATCACAAAATACGCAAGCGTTATGGCGTTTTACGCCGTGCTGACATATCTCCTCTTCCCCGCGATTGCGTATTTCTTCTTCGGAAAGACCTTGGAGGCAGCCGGCAACGGTTTCATCGTGGGAAGTGTCGTGTCTGTTGTTCTGTGGCGGATGGTCGGAATGGGGATGGTCAAAGGGGCGTGAGCGGGCGTGACTCGGACTTACAAATGATGCTTAATCACATACGCGCTTAATAACCCGCTGACACACGAAAAAAACAGAACGGTTTTTACGATATCAAAAAATTCATTTTTATCAGGAATGTGAATTTTTACTTGGTCGCCAACGTGTATATATTTGTGTTTTTTGTGTTCGCCATTCTTTCCAATATTGAAATGGATAAGCGCCTCCATGAAAAAAATAATAAATGTCACGAGGGTGATGACAATAAATATGGTTCGCATTCTTATTTATTAGTATATATGAGTAAAAAATAGTTGGTGTTGGGTGATGGTGATTGTCGAAGTTTCGGGGGGTTGCGGATAAAGTAATAACGGATGGGTGTTCGCGTCGCAGACCAGACTTGTTGCTCGACTTAGGTTATCAAATCATTATTGTGGAAGTGGATGAAAACCAACACATTAACTATGACTGCTCCTGTGAAAATAAACGAATTATGGAATTGTCACAAGATGTAGGCCACAAACCAATTGTATTCATTCGATTTAACCCAGATGAATATACCGATGCGAATGGTGAGGACATTACTTCGTGCTGGGGTGTGAATGGGAAAGGTATTTGTGTGGTGAAGAAGATGAAAGAAAAAGAATGGGAATCGCGCTTGGAGAGGTTGCGCGAACAAGTGGAATATTGGACGAACCCGGAAAACGCGACAGAAAAGACGGTTGAAATCGTGGAGTTGTTTTATGATTGTGACTGTTAGTATGTATGTGAAGCGATGATGAAGAACATTATGGAAATAGATGACTATAATAATTTTTTATATTTATCTTGCGATAAACATAAAATAGAATTGTAGATATGAGGCTGTGATGCACTACGAAAATTAATTCGAGTAGGCCCTCTTGTACCCTAAGTTTCCCTAGGGGATGGACTGTATCTTAGATTTTCTCCGGCTGCTTAAACCTTCACTGAAAACCCACCTCTGTGCGGTCTCTGATGGTCAACCATGGACTAGCATAACGTCTTTAGGTCGATCCCCTGCGGATTGCCCAATCCTTATCATTTTTACCATACCCAAGTTTTTTTTCTTGGCCGCTTATTCCTTTCGGAGATAAGTTTGGTAGATAAGGCTCTAAGGGGTTTCCCGAACAATAGAAGAGGTGTCGCAACTCTGACGACGACAAGTCAGAATCACTAATTGCTGGTCTGGTTATATCATTAAAAACATGATACTGAGGACCCAAGTGTTTTCCCATAGCTAGAGCTCAATTGGCTATGGCACGCAATTTTTCTGGTCTTGTTTACTGTTGATAGTAATAACATCCACATTACTATAACTAGTACATCAAACCCGCCCATGCCAGACATCACACGCAAAACGTTGTAATTCACGGCATACACGCGCACCTTGGCAGTGTTAGTTCCCTCAACGGTGGCGTTGGAAAGAACAAGCTGAAGGGTGGCGTTGTCAATACGAGAGAAGTTGCACGAGCCGGAAGGCTGGTGCTCCTCGGGTCTCAGCGCGAAAGAATACAGGTTGATACCGGTATCAGGGGCGCGAGTGTGGTGCTGCCAAGGCTGAACGAGGTCGAAGTAGGTACCCTCGCGCTCAGAGAAGCGGTCCTGGCCGTTAAGCTGGAGCTTAGCAGTCACGACGGGGTTCTCACCCCAGCAGTGCATGTCGAGAGAAGTCTCGGTGAGGACGAAAGTGCCGGCATCAGAGACACCAGAAAGACCGCCAGCGCCGAAGTTGGGCAGGTTGTAAGGAACCGCGTTATCGGCACCACTCCACCAAGCGTTAGTTCCACTAACAGAGACATCAGCAGCACCAGCGTCAGCGAAGAGGCCAGAGGCGCTGATGTAAGAGCCGGTGGTGAGGGCAACACCGTCGTGGGAGCCAAAAGCCATGATGGCGTTGGGGAGGGCATCAACGGCGTCGGTGTAGTTGAAGGGCTGAGCGCCGAGGAGGCGGTTAAGAACGGTGCCAGACTCAAGAGAAGAGCAGTAGTCGACGTTCTTGTCGGGCTGGACAACCCAGATAAGCTCCTTAACGGGGTGGTTGAAGTTGAGCTTGATCTTGTTGGAGGAGGAACCGACGGACTCATCACCGGTGAACTGAAGCTGCTCGATGAGGTACTCGTGGGGGTTCTGAGCCATACGCCTGCGCTCGTCGGTGTCCAAGAAGACGTAGTCGACGTAGAGGGAAGCGGCGACAAGGGACTGGTTGTAAGCAGAAGTAACCTTGACGGCGGAACCAGCGGTGTTGTTCAGGGAGGACATAGCCCACAAGCACTCCTCGATGGGGCGGATATCAAGGTTGATCTTCACCTCGTGATACTGAAGAGCGATGAGGGGAAGGGCCAGACCGGGGTTGCGGCAGAACCAGAACTGAAGGGGAACATAGAGGGTGGTCTCGGGGAGAGCGTTACGGGGAGCGCAAACCTGACGAGGAGCGTTGGCATCGCAAGGGCCGTCGATGTCGTTGAAGGAGGGGTCGGTGATGAAGGTCAGCTGGGTGGTGTTGCCGATCATCTTGAAGTAGCCACGCTGCTGCTCGGTGGACATGGTAAGCTGGTTCCAGATGTGCATCCAGTCACCGTACTGGCGATCGATACGCTGGCCACCGATCTCAACCTCAACCTGAGAGATGAGCTGCTCACCGGGGAAGTCAAGCCAACGGGCATAGACGCCAGCGGCACCGGAGGTGTTCTTCAAAGCCTGGCTAATCTCGGGGAGAGTAACCTGAAGGTAAGTGCGGTAAGCCAAATCACCATTACGAGAGATGGTGCAGGTCACACGGCGACCGAAGTCAGCCTGGCCGTTAAAAGTCTGCTCGATAGACTCCATGGCGAAGTTGGTGTGACGCTTGTAGCTAACCTTCCAGAAAGTGATCTGGGGGTTACCAGTAAGGTAAACGTCTTGGGCGCCATAGGCGACAAGTTGCATAAGTCCTCCACCCATTATAAAATGCTTGTTATACTATTCAAAAAGAAAAAAAATCGCGAAAATTGACACATTTTCCGCAAAATGATAGAACAAAAATACGAATTAAACAAAAATTGCTAAACTTACTATACAACGACGGCGGCGGAGGTGGCGGCGGTATTATGTCATTATTTAAGTATAAGCCGCCTAAAAAGATCATTCTTGATGAGCGAAGTATCACAACGCTTGATAGCAAACATAAAGAATTACAAGGCGAGTTTCAATATATACAAGATACAATTATTCCTGAATTAGAAAATGAAAGAAACTCCCTAAAAGAACGTTTGCGTATTCTAAAAAATAGCGGCGGAACATCTCATGTATGTAATAGCATTCCCGACTATAACGATGATAAACCAGAAAACAACGATAGTCCTGAAGAACAAGAACAAAAAACAGAAGATAAACATGTGAATAAACCTAAATCATCATTAGAAGAGTGTCTAGAAATCCGAGATCGAATCAAAGAAATCAACGCCACGATCAAAAAACATCAACAAGACTATAAAAACTATTACCTAAATAATAGTGAGTATATCTTCGAGTATTTCGAAACCAAAAAAACAATCACGAGCGGCGGTTCGATGAAAACAAAATCTCTAAATGCGTTCTTCAACCTTCCTGAAGCGAAAAAAACAGAAGAACTTTTTAAAAACCAGCACAATAATGTGGAAAAATACATGTCAAGTATCGACCAAAATTATATGGACGTTTCTAAATACGTCTATTCCACGGATATATGTCAGTTTTGCCGGCAAGGCGAGATGATTCCGATTGAAAGTGAAGGTATTATGGTGTGTAATAAATGCTCGAAACAAGTTGTCTTCTTAATCGATAATGAAAAACCGTCGTATAAGGAACCTCCTAAAGAGGCGTGTTTTTACGCGTATAAACGCATTAACCACTTTCGCGAAATCCTCGCCCAATTTCAGGCGAAAGAAACCACGTCGATACCCGATCACGTCCTCGAAAGCATCAAACAACAGATTAAGAAGGAACGGATCGAAATCTCTCAATTCACCGATAAGAAAGCGAAAGAAATCATGAAGAAACTCGGGTTTAATAAATACTACGAGCACATACCATTTATTAAAGATAAGTTGGGGATTAAACCGCCGGTGATGACGCCGGATTTGGAAGAACGGTTGTGTAATCTTTTCATGGAAATCCAAGGACCGTATGCGAAATTCTGCCCCGACGACCGAGTGAATTTCCTGAATTATTATTATACAGTATATAAGTTATGCGAACTTCTTGGCCGAACTGAATTCCTGCCGTTCTTCCCGATGCTGAAAGATCGAGAGAAGCGGATAGAACAAGACCAGATATGGAAACAGATATGTCTAGAGTTTGATTGGGAGTTTATACCGACGCCGTGAGCCGAACCTATGTCCGGCGTGCCTTGAGTCGATGATTTCGAACAGACCCCACTCCACCGCTGGACAAGCTATGCGATTTATAAAATACTTGGGCGTTATTGGTGAATAGACCGAAAAAGCGGCACGGATTATATGGTCGTGCCTCCGCCTCTGTCACCGTCAATTCATATACCGTAATATGATAACTCCCGTTGTTGCGAAGAGTTATTGTATATGTTCCTAGCACAGTCTCTCGCGTTGTTGTGATGGCACCTGTCGTTGGATTCATCGTAATCGTCGGATATGAACCTACGCTGCCACCACCGCCATTCCGTGCGATTTGTAATATCGAATACGATCGACCGGCGATTAAAGCAGGCGCACTCGAAGTTCCAGCCGCAGCGGAAGAGGTGAATAAACGCACAATCGCCGGGGATGTCGGAGCACCGCTTACAACCGTGCGCGGATATGGCGTATGACCCATCATGTAAAGTTCGTATGGTGTGTTCATACCAGCATATACCCATTTGACACCGACGGGCACATTCGACGACGCCGGCACACCGGTAAGCACCGTATTCGCACGTGTATTCGACCACCCAGAACTCGCATTCGCCGATTCGGCATAATTATTCGCGAGTGTGATTGTCCCTGTATGAACCGTGAGATTGGTATTTACGTTCGTATAATTCGCGACGATATAACTATGAGCATGCTGGGTTGTTCCGGTTGTATAACAATTTGTGATGCTTTTGTTCGTTGAATTCGATCCAGGAACCCTACCGAGAATACCGCCGCCAGTGGCTAAAATCGCACCAATCGAATAGCAGTTTGCCACAATCACAGCACCCGAATCACTTCCGATGATACCCCCGCCAAGATCGTTTTC
>Ga0194117_10003640_pt1 | contig 15345 bp, 5 predicted proteins | sample TA2MahsurfametaG_FD_160579 | JGI IMG/M metagenome (GOLD analysis project Ga0194117, IMG submission 160579) | Freshwater microbial communities from Lake Tanganyika, Tanzania - TA2015009 Mahale N1 surface | ecosystem: Environmental > Aquatic > Freshwater > Lake | place: Tanzania: Lake Tanganyika...
AATGAAGCATATCTTCTTTATCCAAATGATGAACAAGTGGCTCACTATTTCAGAAGAAGACAGCAAATTGTATATTTTTGATATGTAAAGAATACGTACCCAACCATAAAAAGTAATGACTAAGCTAAAAATTGATTTGAATGATCAAAAATTTTCATCCATTCTGTAAATAGTTTCACTCTCTTGTGTTTGTGTAGTTGCTGGCAACTAGGTAAACTTCTATAACTAAAACCTGACTTAGTTACGATTCAAGAAGTTCTCACATTGTTAATAAATAAGGCATTTTAAGTTTTCAGACTAAAAAAACCAGTTCTATTTATGTGGACTGTAAAAAAATATCACGATATTTACCCTGAATAGAAGTGGAAGTGCATCAAAGATATATACATTCCCTACAAATAAAATAGTCATGGATTTTTAAATTTTCCCCTACTTTGATACGATAGTTATTGCAGACTAAAACAATGATGTAAAGTTGATTCATGAGTCAACTCGAGTCGTCTACCAACAAATCAACTACGGGCATATTGTCAAGGCAAAAGATAAATCCATCAATATCTATAAAATATCCAAAAATTAGTTTGCCATTTACCAAACCTACCTGTTAGTTATGAGCCAAGAGAAGATAGCCATTTAAAGAGATATTTAGTACTCAATTCTACCCAACTACTACTTTGACAATTAAAAGGAAGAACTTTATCTTTCAGTTAACCACCAAATCATTAGTTTTTCACTTATAAGTGGATAGATAAGAAAGAACTATAGTTTTGATAGTTCTAACATCTAAAAACATCATTCGTTTTTTATGAGTCACTATTGTCCTCTCTTCATATTAGACCACGAGTTCAACATCTATTAAGTTTACCAAAAAGATGAGTTACTATAAGGTGAGAACAAAAATTACCGCAAAAAAATAAATATTTAGGAAGTTCTCAATTGTTTTTATGACAATAGTTTAAGCACAATGATAATAGTCAATAAAACTAGTATAAATCAAGTTCGAAACGACAAAAATAACAACTTCAATTTAATTAATACAATCAACCTCTAAGGTTTCCTCCCTATTATAATGAGTACTTTTTGTGAAAAAAGTAAAATAATTTCATTTCTAACAAACGATCAGTTGATTTATCAGTTCAAAAATTATGAATACTCTATCTAGAATTGCTATCGATTTGTTTTCCCTAAAGATGACATCTAACATGAAGAAAAAATCATTACAAAGTTTCACTATGACTCGCATTACGACATATTCATCATCCTGAATAATAAAAATTAAGTTTATTTTGTGGATAGAACCAGCAAGGAACAACTTTATTTCAATCTCACTCAGCATATGCCTACTAAACTCAAAAAACTTAAATTTAGTTTCTTTACCTACCAACTTATTAATGAAAAGAAAGGAATTTATGATCCTTTTATCCTTATCCATGATGATAGTGGCTTCATAATACAATTCTCATTGAAAAAAATATTTTAAGAGTTCAAATTCTCGGTAAAACTCAATGAAATCGATATCAAACCTATGTTTAAAGAAACACAAAAAATGAATAACTAAAATATACAGATTTAGGAAATCTAGCTATCTCAGTAAAATAAACTCAAAAGAAGCTATGAAGATATTGGACTTATGAAAGCTCATGAAAAACCTATAGTCCTGGCTACGAAGCTAAAAGTTGAAATACTTACAACCTTAACTATATCAAGAGACGGTTATATTAGATTATGGAACAGCGAATACAAGTTACTTTTTTCATTGAAAATACCTTCATTAATGAGAATGAGTTGGAATATGGAAGAAATTTAAGAAATTAAAAATAAGAAAAGTATAGACTAATTACTTAATATTTTTAAAAGTAACTATTTTCCTTTGTTTCAGGAGCACTAATCTCCTGCTCAGATTTACAACAAATCCAAAAGACTTAAAAAAACAAATCAAGAAATACCAAAAATAAACATCAATGATCCCATAAAATTGTAAATCGAAAATAAAGATATCGAATAGATAGTAATGCAAAAACCGGACTACACTACATTTTACAACACAAAAGACAAGGCAAGTACAGCATCCTTTTTCCATACCACATCAAAAATTTACTCTCATCCTTGGAGAAAAAACAAAGAATTTATCAATATCTACAGTAAAGCTCAATCTCCAGTCAAATACACAGCTAAAATACCAAATTATCTGATTGAACTTAGAAGCTCTTTAGATATGACAGAGAGAGTCAAGTAAAAAGCAAACTATAAAGAAGCAGAAAGATTACTACCGCAACTATCATTATATTAACCTTAGAAATTCCAAAGCGAAAGAAAGAAAGATGAGACAATACAAAATTAAGAGTAAGTTGAAAATTTTGAGAGTTGTTTGTATGTGAAAAAATAGAAGAAAAAGAAGAAGATAAATGAATTAGACGAAATAGACAAAGAATTTAAAAAGAAAGAAATGATACTAACTGCTAGAAAATGGATACCAAAAAAAAACAGATAGAGAAACAGTAGTGTAGTGGAACTCAAATCTTAAGTTATTGCTTTAAACTTATAAAAAAAAGTTGACCCTATCAAAGCTATTGAGAAGATATTTTAATAGCATAATAGATAATGTATGGAGACTAGAAAAGGCAGAATGATAAGAATGCCAAAGATAAACTTGCAAAAGGATATCTATTGAAGTGATTGTGTTTTATATTAATATTCCACTCTTTTAATTATAAAGTAGATTCGTATAATAAATTAGAAATAAACTAATCATTCTGCTCAACAATGTAAAGCAAAATGGCTATTTAAGATATCTTTAAGAGAAATAGTCATCATAACTTCTTCCAGATTAAAATACCCAGCCATAACGCCTCCAAGTAAAACATCGAGAACATGTCACATGCATACATTCTAAACAAACTAGCACTCATTCCCTTTTAGTAAAACACAAAATTTACCCAACTCTATAAGTATTCTCTTGAACAGCTAATCGCTCTCCCGTAAGTGTACTATAAAAATGATGTGTTTTTACTTAATTTGATTGAGCACATTTGTATTTGGGAGGAAAGAATGGGTCAGTTTGGCACTTGGCCTTATACTAGAAGTGCCTTTTACTCGATAGAATAAAAGCTAGAGAAAAATCAAGAGTTATTGGAAAAAGTTATATTAAGGAGGGCTATTTTATAACCGAACAAACAATAATTTATTAACAAATCACTAAGCCAAAGATTTAAAAACCCAGAACTTATTGAGTTACGTAAATATTATGAAACCCAATAGCTAGAATAATTTATTGAAGAGAAAACGTATAATTTACCGAGTGACTTACTTTTCTAAGATGCTGACGAATGTTGGGCTTAAATATACTAAAAAAATGAAAAATTTGACAAAGAAGAAGTCATATAATATCTAAGGAAGTACCTAAAGAGTGGATTGGAAAGGTTTATTTCCCAAAAAATGAAAGATGAGCCCAAATAGAAAATAGTAGCGAGCTTAAGATTAAGAAATAGTGTGTATATTAAATTTGAGGGTCAACCCTAGAAATAGATCAGCCGATGGATCGATAGTTTTCAATAAAAAACAAACAAGAAATGATTTTTTGACTGTTTCCAAGTTTCATATTTATAAACTTACTGGTCGATAGGAATCAATAATTTAATATTAGATTGTTATAAGTTGAGAAAACTAATCTTATCTTTATCTATTAATAGACAGAATTAAGAGTATAATAGTATGCTTAGCTAGGTGCATATTTAAATCGTAAGTAAACTCGCAGAAATTATACTACAAACTCGACTAGAAGTCAAAAAAGCCCTATTCAACCACATACAAACACTCTTTAACAACTTCAAATCTCCTGACAAGGAAAGACCCGTCAGTTTATATTAACTGCTAGCTGTATTACTACTCAAAGATAGCTATCATATAAAATAAAAATTATCCACTAAGCTACAAGGAGGTAGACTATCTCCCAAAGCAGCCATACATGTCATTTTCACATTGATATAACGCTCAACTGGCAATAAAATAAATGCAGAGAGTTGGGAGATTTGCGTCAAAAGAAAGAAAATTTAAAAAAGTCATTAATCAGTCTTGATGGTTAGTGAGTTTTTCTAAGAGGCAGTTTTGATTTTAAATAAGCTTCCTCTTTTTAGCGTATACCACAAAGATCGATAAATGAAGGTGAAATACCTGTTGGACTATAAGATCCAGTTTGAGAGTTTTACAGATTTTACGATGTTCTAGCAGAGAGGACAAAATATTATCAGAAGACAAAACGATTCTCTCTCACTTTATGCCAAGGTTTCATACTGTCCCTGCATTAGTGTACTTAACAAACCGAAAATAGAACTTACAGCCAGAGAAAAACGCAAATAATCTGCAACTTCAGATTATTAGAGAGATCGGAAGGTATCTGTTTATGCCTTCTACGACCCTTAACTAGACTTCACTTTTCTGAGCAGCGAAGAATAGAATTTCAAGCTGGGAGGCGAGAGTGAGTAGATAAAATTGTAGTTAGGCAATTAGGAGGTTTCTTAGTAATTTTAGTTGTTGATTTCAAACTAAGACGAGTAATTCATAACTGACTGCAAAGACTACTTTGATGTTCTGATGAAAAACTAAAAACCATATCTCAATGGATGATTTATATGAGTTCACTAATTCTTTACTAAAATTTCATCTTCATATAGAAATATTTCAACTAAATCAAACCATCGATGCCTAATCAAAGCTTCAAATAGCACTGTTAGGCCATACATGATTACATTGAGGATTGATTATAAAAAGGGCTGAGTTCTCGTATGGTTAGGCATCTTAAAGCAACCTTAAATTAAATTGTTTTGAAAATATTCTTTCTGAAGCAGTTAAAGAGTGCTAGATTCAAACCTCCTAATTTATAAACAATCTTATGAATCCTTAGCAAAGTAAATATATATCTCACCCAAAGGTTAAAAAGATATTTACAAAAATAAAATAGTTGAATAGAAAATACTTTGCAAACGAACTGGTTAGTCGAAATAAGTCGATAACATTCAAAAAGAGAAACCTACATAAATACTGACTTATTAATAAAGAAGACTTATAAACTAACTTAAATTAATAGTTGCCCAAGACAATAAAAAATAAACGAATGATAAATGAATATTAGCTCGTAAAATGAGTGTAACCTAGATGCTCAGGCAATCAGCTATTTAGCCTAGTGCAAAGTATTGCACAAAGTAGTATTCTGATAAAGAAAATTAAGTTTTTGCTATTTTTTAAGGTTAAAAGAAAATCTAATGAAAGAGAAAGGAATAAAATCATAGTGATGAGCAATTATGAAACAATATGGAATTATTGATGTTCTAAAATTGCAACACAATAGTTATTGCAACTATATTAAAAAACTCATTTGTAGACTTATTGAATGAAATATTTGATTTATTTTATCCATCGAACTTCGACTCTCATAATCTATACATTTCAGAAAATTTAGGCCTTTAAACATAAAAATATAAATTATATTGTGAAAACAGCATTTTAATTTTAACTTTTTATTTCAGTTTCTTGACAGATAATTTTTAATATTAAATAGTCTTTTATGATACTTAACCACACTTTGAACTAATCCACTCAGCGACTTAGATCTCCCCTGACCTTTGTCGATCTCAATATCTCTAGAAAAGTCAAGCAATAGCCTGCTTTACTCAAATCTCCCCACACCCAAGACCATAGCGCGCTCAAAAAAGTAGTGACCTATGGATCCTCTTTATCGGCACAACAGCAAAACCTTCGACTGAGTTTTAAAGAAAACTTATAACCTCAAAGTCGTTCAAACTTAAAAGTGTCATTTGGGCACAACTACAATGTTTTTAAAAAAGCACCATCTGTGAAATTTAATAAAATAAATACTTTTACAATTTCCAACACTAAACCCCTACGTTCTCTAGCAGCTAATATTACAATCCACCCATTCTGTTTAAACTTTCCCTCAGAGACTATTATTTAAGAGGAAATGAGCTAAAAAGATTTTTCGAAGATAAAAGAATTAGGAAGAGGAAAATTTGGAATCGTATGGATGGCAAGGTAACTTTGTATTAATTAAGGCACAAAAAAACCAATTTTTTATGCGCTCTCAAAATCATAAAAAAATCGGTGGTTAGATAGTAAAAGATTGAGCACCAAGTTGCAAAATAACTTCGAATCCACAACAAGCTCAAACATCAAAACGTCATCAATTTTTACGGATTTTTCGCAGATGAAGAAAATTTTTATATAGTTACTGAATATGCAACTCAAGGACATGTGTATGGAAAACTAAGAAAGCAACATAGACTTTAATAGTTATAAGTAAAAGATTTGACAAAGCAAACTACTGATGGATTGCGATTCATCCATAACATGGGCTATATCCATAGAGATATCAAACCCTAAAATCTACTACTTCAATTTGTAATTCTTTCTCTATTAAGGGTACGGTCAAAATCTGTGATTTCGGATGGGCAGTAGAATGTATGGGAAACTAGATGCGTAGATCACAATGCGGCACTCCTCTTTACTATTCTCCATAATTAGTAAGAAGGGACCCACATAATACTCAAATAGATGTCTGGTCTGTTGGTATGCTTGCTTATGAATTGATTGTTGGAAGAGTCCCCTTTAAGATTTGGAGTGAGTTTGATTTACACGTAATCTTGTAACAAGAAGTTAAAGTGCCAGACTATGTCGATGCAACTCAAACTTTGAAGGATTTTGTTTAGAAGTGTTTGATAAAAGATCAAAAACAAAGACCAACTCTTTTTTAGTTAAAGAACCATACATTTATAACTTAAGGAATGCCTTTAGTTTAGAGTATTCCTGGGTTGTATGAAGAAGTTAAATCGTTATTTTGATTTTAAGTAGAGTAATTTAAAATATCAAAAGTCAAAATTTCTCCTCTGTCTATTACTTTTAACTTAACTTCTTTTCTTTTTTGATTACAGCCTTTTTTCTCTGATTTACTCAGGCTCTTAAAATGGCTCCTCGCTTTTTTCTTATTTTACGACGCTACATTAATACAATATTTTTTGGATTTTTTCAAAACAATCGTCTAGATTTTTGCCTTGACTTTTGTGTACTTGACTTCTTACGACGAGCTAGTTGTTTTTTGTGATAAAATTAGAGTAGTTAAGCTTCAAGTTATTCATGATATTCTCGTCGATAGCTGCGCACTCATTTAGTTTCAATCTCAATTCTGCTTTGGAATTTGTGGTATTGACTGACTGGCCACCAGGTCCAGAAGATCGCATAAAGTTGGTCTAGTACTCCCATTTGTGTATTTAAACTTCTTTATATGAGTTCCACTTGTAAGTCGCGAAATAATTGCGAAGGAAGTTGAATGAGTTTCTGCACAACATTATTAATTTTCATAACTTAATACCTTAATTATTATCCTTAAAATACACTACAATTAGTTAAGTTGCAATCTACGATAATATTATTGAACTGTATTTGAAAATAATTACACTATCATTTGATTCTTTTAGAAATATAAATGGAAAACAATCTCTACAAACCTAACAATAACATCTATCAAGATAACGACCCTCGTGGCTCCAAACTCGTAACTTTTCTACTAACAAGAAGCGAAAACCTATGTTTGATTAAAGGGGAAATCTGCAAAACGGTGTCAGAATTTCTTTCTAAAAAGGATTCGGATTCAATCAAAATGTCAGCCTCGTTAGCGCTCAGTCCATCGATGACAACAAAATCGTGTACATTATGGGCAAGCAAATAGTCCTTTACGACATGCTGACTTAAAATCAAAAAGTAATAGATTCTTTCGGGCAAGATGAAGTAGTCACCTGTTTCAAATATTTCAAAAACATTATGCTAGACGACAATATCCTCTACGCTTTAGGAGCACCAACCAAAAGCTACCCTAATTTAGCACTTAAAAACTTCAGCAAAGGGAATTCTAGCCGATTCGTGCTGTCACATTTATAGAAATAATAGAAAGTGATGTCATTGGATTTAGTCAATGACTATAAATATATCGCAGTTATTTCGGATTTACAGGGTAATCAACGTTTCTCTTTGATCGATGTGAGTACTAAATAAGTCTATTGTTCTGAAAGTATTTACTTCAAAGTAAAGGGTGTAGTTGTTCCATATTGCAATGATAAAATTCTTTTATTGTATGGCTAAAACTAACTTCACCTTTTACAAATTGGCTCAGAAATTAAGCCGAACCCTTTGAAACTTTCCTAGATTTTTTAGAATTAAAATTAAAAAATCGTAGAAGCAGTCAGCAGTTTACAAAATTAAGCAAATATTTACATTATTACTGATAAAGGCAATCTCTACTTTTTATCTCTGAACATACCTCACTCCAAAATATCTAAGTGGCAAAAACAATTTCTTGGTACCTACACAACAGTTGACTAACAAGGAAATCAAGTTACTGTTAATAGAAAACCTTCCAGTATTTGTTGTAATGAATACAATGTATTGATTGGTTACTATTATATTTAAGAGTTCACTTTAGTTAAAATTTGCGCCTTAAATTCAGTCAGTTCGATATAAACAATTGTCTTTAGTTGCCCTATGCTTCACAAAATAGTTAAAATGACCTTTGCTCACTAAACCATGGCAGTTTGTGTCATAGTACAAGTCAAATAAGGTGATCGCTATGATATGTCGATCCCGATTCAAAGCGAGTACTTAAGAGAAAAAGGTTAAATAAAGGTACCAAAGCAATCGATAAATAGCCATATACTTCCACCAGGAAAAATATTTCCCGTAGTTTTCAATCTTCTCCTTCATAACACTCTCGTTTAGACCTTGAGATCTCCCATCCAATCAATATTAACTTCTACTCTTTTTATAAAAAATATTCTTGACATTTGTATAATTCCTACAAAAAAACTATTCCTTGTTCTTTCAGCCTAGAAAAAAATCAAGGCCATCAAATATGACCATACCTCTTCAACAAGCTTTGAAAGGATGCTAGCTTGGTAATGTTCTTTTAACCAAAACGAAAAACCTACTTCATTAGATACCCATCCCTTGACTCTTTCTGTAGCAGTGGCGTTTAAAGATGGTTTGAAACTTTTTGTTATCACTTCATAAGGTCTCAGATCTACAAACATGCATTTTCCTCTTAAAAATTGTGAGTCTGTCCGTTATTCTCGCTATGGACATAAACTCATAGCTGGATCTTTAAACCAACTTGTAGTGATCAATCCCTACGAAAATAGAGTAATTTCTACCTTACAAATGCCTTCAGGCTATATGATAAAATAATTGCAATTTCTTTAGAAAGATTTATTCTTACTGGGAACGTTTTCAAATGGTAGTTCAATGGTGATGACAAATGAAGCTACTAAAATATTTGAAGTGTGGAACAAATCAAGCAAAAGCCTATGTACTGCTTACGATAGTATCTTCGACATTATGGCTGTAAGCTACCCAGAATCAATAACTAAGTTTTATAGGGAGCGAGGTACCCAAGAATTTGCAGTGATGTGGACTTATCCTTTTAATAATACCAAATTGTTGATAGTTAACGAAGTAGGCACAATATTCATGGGTACTTCTCTTGGAAAAATAAGAGCTCATCAGTGGCCTTTTACTGACTCAATGAAATTTAGTAAATATTTTACTGAAATCCAACTCCACGGTGCAGCTATAACAGAATTAAGAGTCACCCCAGATTATACACTTTTGATTTCTGGAGCTGAAGATGGAAGTATATTTATAAGTAAAATAAATGCGATAAGTGAAGGAATTCCTGTTAATGACTGCGAAGTATTATCTGCTTTCAAAAGTAGCTACAAAAACTATAAAACCCTTTTTTATCTTCAGAATTATCTAAGCACTAGTTCCAGTATCTAAAATGATCTTGAATAAATGATAGGTCAACTTGAGTCTGACAAAATAGATTTCGATACTGAATACGATGATATAATTTGCACATTACAGAGAAATATAGATACAAGATTGAAACAATAAGAAGAAAAACACAATCAATAGTTAAGGGAGTAAATGAGTCCTTTATAGCAAAAAATAGAAACCCTCAACCAAACAAAGATAGAAATTAAAAACTAAATAAATGGTCTGTTAAAGGGAAGATCAGATTAATCATTTAGACTTTAAGATTAAAAGCTAATAAAAATCAGATAACTTTATAAAGAAACAGATCAACTAAACGAAAAAAAATCATATTACACTACTCAGTATAGATAATAAATATAAGAACTTAAAAATAGACAAAAAAGATAACTCCAAAATCTGCTCAATTAGTTTCAAGATAAATAATAGAGACTCTTTAATTAATGCCAATAAATTGAAAAGTAATACAACTATAATACTCTCAGCTACCAATAGCTGATGAAATAGGAAGCTACTGAGGGTTAAATCTACAAGGAACGAATGCTACTAGAAATGTAGAACCAATTATAGATGTCAAAAGAAGAGGGCTAGTTATTGAGGAAAAAATACAATAAATTGTACCATGATAATAATAATTATGAAGAAAAGATGAAATATTTCCAACAACTTATGACTTAACTGGAAATAGATATATAAAATGCTACAGTTCGAAAAAATAATCTTAATAATTAGTAAGCGAGCCTTGGAAAAATTCTAGTTGAAAAAGACAAGCAAATCTTAATCTAAGAAAAACAAGTCAAAGAGCTTTTATCGAGCAACATCAATAACTACACTCATTAAGAGTATCTAAGGCATAAAAAAGAAGAACTACTTTAAAAAGCTAAATTCTTAGAAAAAGAAATCGGAACTCTCGATAAAAAGTACAATACCTTCCAATAAGATTTTTCGAAGGCATCCAACGAATCAAAAGATTTAGATCAAAAAATATCCAACGCTCTCAAAGTGATTCTAAAGCTTAAAGAAAGAATGAGAGAAAAAAAAGAGGTTGCTTATCTTAGAAGGTACAAAACAAAAGAAATTCAAACACTTTTATCAAAAGTTTACCATTAGTAGCAATAAACTTAGTTGATTAAGCAAAAACTAAATGGACTTTCATAGTAGATATAGCTTGGGCTTGAAGGGGTAGCCAAATCTGAGAAAAGTACTTAAGAAGCAGTTGAAAAGAGGTAATACTTAATCAAGCAAGTTGTAAATGCGAACAACCTTCGAAAAATAGATGACAGTATTGGCCGTACAATTATGGTGAAATTGAACAGAGAAACAGTTAGTTTGACCTGTGAAGTCAACTAGCTTAGAAAATAAAAGAAAACACTCGGTATCAAACTCAAATAACTATTATCGTGCATAAACTAGTTGAGATAAACCTAAATAGCTAAATAGAACTGCAATGACTCAGAAATTGTGCCTGCAAATATTTCGATCATCAAGAAGCAGGCTAGCAAGCACCATTCTTCTCACAAACTACTTCCTTTCCAAATCTATCATCACAGTAACAAAATCCTGATAAAACACAATAAAAGCGCTAAAGATTTGGATTAGTCTTCAACGCAACTTCCCAGCTTGCTGAAACAAAATATCTCTGGAAACTCGGAGTTTAGCCGTCTGTTCGGAGTTGAATAGAACTAGGATTAGTTGTTTCAGTGATTATATGAAACAGATACTATTTTTATATAATCATGAAAGTAACTATTAGTATATAATTTAACCATAATAATTATCATTGAATTTCAGAAAAATGGAAGGTTTGAGTTTGGAACAGCCTCTTGTCGGCAGTCTACTTCAGCTCATTTTTAGTCGTCATTGCCAACCGAATGTACCTCTATTAGCGCGGTGATTTTTATTTCCAGGCATCAAACACACTCTGCATCAAGCCAAAGTAGTAATGCTCGCTGGCCACTTCGATACTCTACCTTTCTCGAGCACGCGCCCTTACGCCATCGATCATGTGCCCAAACATTCTTTTTTTGAGGTTTTTGAAATAAAATCGGTATGCTTTTTGTTAGTTCCTTTTGCTTTCTTTTTAGGTGATGCTTTTGAGGGCGAAAAATATTTTGGAGAGATAGTAAAGGTTGATTTGATTGATGATTTTTCTGTCATAGAGGATCATCTTAAATGCTCTAAAGATTTTCTCCAAACTCTTTTTTTTAGTTGTTTCAATGAACTATGCTACTGCCTCTCTTTTTGACTGAGCTCGTTTTTTCCACTCGTAAAAGCTCAGCCTAAAATTATTCTATTCTTTATTTTTGTAATGATTTTGAGCTCTAATTTAATTTTTTCTTAACTCAAAAAACAAATAGTGGTTTATCATCATCTCTCTAATACTATTAATCTTCTTATTCCTCTTGATCAGATGAATGACTTTTACTTGTTTAATAAACTCTGATAAATCTTTAAAGTTCTATCGTAATAAGAGATAAAGAGCCAAAGATCTCAGAGTTTAATAAATTTTTTAGTTGCCTATTGACTCTAAAACCAACTCTTTTTTCAATTTATGAGCTATCACTTAGTGAACAGCTGATTCGTGGAGACTAAACTTGAGAGATGAATCGTTACTTAAAGCCAAGCTTTGCCCACTTGGGTTGTTTCTAAGCATATTTTAATCATTAATCTCTTGCTATGTTTTTTTGGGCTATGATATCATCTTAAGTACGTCTCTCTATTATTTTTATTTGATTGCTTATCTATGAATCTATTACTTTTGGTTTGTTTATTCTTGTAACTGGGTTTCTTTGGGAGGAGAGTTTTGTCTATTTATAAACTACTTAAACTAACTCGTAAAAAATATCGCCTAAGAACTATTTACAGATGAAGGTTGTACTGAAGGGTTTACTATAAATTTTATTTACTCATCTTCAACCCTAGCTTAACTATGATTTATTGATTTTTCTTATTTAAGTTCGTTTAAATTTTAATGGGGTACCTCCTTTGCAACATTGTTAGTAGGTTTATAAAAATTTACTTGTTTCATGCTGACCGGTGACTCTATTTTACTTGCTTATTGCTTATCATTTTGAACTTAGTAAAACTACTGGTTCAGAAATTCTCTATCTGTTGGAGGTTTGGGGATATCATTGACAGTTGGGGAATAATTTAGATGCAGTTAATATTTTTTTGACTATTCACAAATACTATTGACTCTTATTGGCTGCTATTTTTTATTTGGCTCACTCCATTTGGGTATGTTGGGTTTGATACTATTCATGGTTTTAATAAACTGGTTGTATTCCTCTTCAACTAATTTTCTACGTTAATTGGAAGGCAATCTCTATTTTTTGTCTCCGATTTGTGACATGATCTGCATACGCTTCTGTTTTGATAATTCTAACATCCAGAGTATTATAATAATCAAATTGTATAGCATCTCCTAAGCATTAATTTTTAGCAATCAAATTAAAGTAAATATATAGTAACATCATATCATTTGGCCTCTAAATTCCTTTTCTTTTGCTGAAACCAACTTATATCTGATGAATTCTTCAGCTACTATGGTTTTCTTATTTGCAGACCAACATTATTGAGTGTATCTATTTATCAAATCTTGTTCGTATGCTCTTGCCTCAGTCACATCTACAGTTTCTTGTATGGATTACGCTAAGGAGACAAGAGTTATCATCATATCATTGGGATATGCTTTTCTGAGATACTATTTTTTCTGGCTTCCCTTTTAAAATAGGAAAAGGAAGAAGTACTGTATTTATAAGTAAACAGATTTCATCTATTTGCTTTTTATGGCCTCGAATATGAAAGGTTAGATCTTGACAGTTTCTGCAAGCTTCGAATGTTGGAAGTGGAAATAAAGAACTAAGAAAAATTCGATAAATTGTTTTTAGTTTAAATCCTTGACAAAATCTAGTGTTGGGTTTTGCATGACTATATCTAAAAAAAGCGGAGTTCGAGGTATGTAGTTTCTGGTAAGGCCACTCAAAATTGCGAATTTTTGTTAGAAAACACTATCTTTTTATTTTTATCGCATATATTCTTCAATATTTTACCAAAAAACTGCACCGCCTTTTTTAAATTTATGAAAAATCTGTACTACCACAAGTACTTATTTGTGTTATAAAACTTTTTCACCCCCTATTCTACTAATTAGTAAAGGCTATAATTTTTAAACAGGCTCCATAGCTGCTAACTCAAGAAAACTAATCAAAGACATAACGAGGTATTTGTTAGATAACTACATTCTCTTTTATATTACTACGTCTGCTGCTAAATCAACAAATAGACCTTTCTTTGCAATTTGCCGAAAAATGTTGAGAAATCTGACGACGTTATCAATTTCCATAGACTTGATATGTTAGCAACAAAGGCTATCTACTTTCTTCAGCTCTTAGTTACTCATCAGATTTCCAAATACCTTCAATACTTCAGCTCCTTGATCAATTTTTCTCTTGAAATTCTACAGAAACAAAGCAAAAGCTACTTGTTTCAGAAAAGGGTGTGGGAAGTGCTGTATTTTGTTCAATTAAATCCTATTGTGAGTGAAATGTTTTATAAAAGTATTTGTAATTACACCAGAATAGTGAGCAACATTAATGTTATTTGATAGTTAAATCAAAGAGATGAGATTTTAAAAACTAACCAAGGCTAATTTTTTTATTTGCTTTCTGATAAATGTAGAGTGTTCCTATTACTAAATCCGAAGGTTTTTCATATCTAGCATTTTAGAGAGAAAAACTAAATCGATTTCATTCAGTTCTTTTTTCGAAAGCAACGAGTCTATTTAATCTCCATACTCTACTTTCTATGTTGCTTTAACTGGCTATTTGCTTTTATTTTAATTTTGATTAGCTTTTTTGCTTTATTTTGTTTTTTATTTTTGAGCTTTCGTAATTTTTGCTGTTGAAAATTTGAAGGAGCTCAGATTAGGAACATTCACATGATGATACTTGCTAAGAATGTTAATATATGTAGTACTGTACTTTATAGTTTTACTTATAAAGTTTAACAGCTTACTCTCTATTTTTATCATAGTTATTATTATAACCAAATCTAAACAATTTTTTTAGATAGTTGAATATAAAAAATGCACTAGATAAAATTACTACTAAGAATCAAACTTTTTTCTATGGATAGAACACTCTATAAACTTCATATTCCCGAACGCTGAAATTGCCACCATTTTTTAACCCACAAACGTTCTCAGTTTCTATAGGCATACCCTTAAAACGATAAGATTTAGGGAAGTTCATACTACTTTTTTTATTACTGTTACATTCATCGCTAATTGCGAAGTCGTAGGAGTGTATCATGTTGAAAATAAAAGTTTACCCACCAAATATAGGACCCATGTTTCTATCACAAAAAATAGCCTTCTAAGGATTTGCTAAATTCATTTTAACTCTTTAATTGACTCCTAACAAGATTGTCTCGTTTGATAAGTCAGTCTTAAATCCCTCTCCGAACCAACTCAAAGGCGTGAAACCTCCGATAACCTTGTCGTATTAGTTTTTT
>Ga0194117_10003649_pt1 | contig 15318 bp, 5 predicted proteins | sample TA2MahsurfametaG_FD_160579 | JGI IMG/M metagenome (GOLD analysis project Ga0194117, IMG submission 160579) | Freshwater microbial communities from Lake Tanganyika, Tanzania - TA2015009 Mahale N1 surface | ecosystem: Environmental > Aquatic > Freshwater > Lake | place: Tanzania: Lake Tanganyika...
TTTTTGATCTTTTTTTATTTGATTTTATAGTAGTTTTATCCCGCAGGCTTATGCTACCTTCTTTCTTTTTCTATCCTTGTTTTCTCGATGCCTACTTTAAGCCGATGCACTGTTTTTTCAAATCCATTGACTGAATGACTTCGCTTGGCTCTACTCGCTGATCTCAGTCTATCTGGACAAAGTTCTGGTTTGAATGTGCAATTTTCAAGTTCCTCTTTGATTTTCTGTTAATCTTGTATTTTCTTAAGTGCTATTCTATGCTGATACCTATCATTTTGGTACAATCGATTAACAATTTCCTTTTCTCTAAGTCTGTCCACAACTAAATTCTATTTGTTTTTGCCAGTACCGTAGACTACACTTTCTGAGGTGGTTAAATTGTATTCTTCTTTTTGGGTAGAATTCGACTCCTGTAGAAATTTTTAGCGTATTTACTTATATTAATCAACTAGGCTCACAGTTTTGGTTGTTTATCTGCTAAGACCAATTACTTTTTATATTTCTTTGAGTTAGTTTTTCTAATTTTTGGCATTTCTTTTCTATAATTTTTATAGAGCTTTATAGTACTGGCTATTCTGCAGCAGTATTTTCCATGTCTAGACCATTTCAATTACAGATTATTGATCAGCATAGATATCTCCTAGTGATTTTTTGAGCTACGACAGTGACTTATCATTCATCATGTAGATTATCTCTTTGAGCTCTCGAGTTTCAATCTCTTCCTAGTCAATCATTTTCCAAAGACAGTAAACAAAGCGAGCCTCATCTCGTAGCTAGCTATTTTAAAACTCCCCCTTATCTAGCCTCTCTTTGGCAGACTAAATATTTTCGATGATATGCAGAATACCTGTTTTGTGAAGGATCGGAATGCAAGTCTAGATGTTTATAAGAGCTTAGTCTTCAAAGGCTGTCAGCTGTTAGATGAGTTTATTAGCAAGTATGCTGTTACTGTGATGGTTGATTTTTTTTGAAGCTGAAAGATGACGTAGGTATTGATTATGTGATTGTGTGACAAGTTGCTGCTGCTGTTTTTTTAACTTGGAATCCAAATAGAGATTTTAGTATAGCATTCTGTTGAGGATTTAGTTATTAAAATTTATTACTAAAAATATAACAACCAATTTCCTCATTCTCAGGAATTCATTAGACCTCTCCCCATATTGAAGATGTTGTTTGTTTATTTCCAAACTAGTCGTTATGTAGATTTAAGTTGTTTAGATTTTATAAATAAAATATTAACGTTATATGACACAGCCAAGTGCGCGCAGCTTTTATCTTGAAGATGATTTCGAAGAAATACCTGATTAATTCGATGCCGGCAAACAAACTCCCCTCACCTACTACAATTATACTAAACCCCACTCTCATCTCACCATCAACAAGAGCATTGAAAAAGAAATTAAGAAGGAACAAATAGCACACTATATCAACAAAACTCAACAGTACCTCCAACACAAAACACAAAAAATTAGCTTTCTTAAAAACCAGTAGAATAATAGATTGATGACCGACTGCACTTTCAAACCAGCTATCAATAAGAGCCGTAGCAAGAGTGCGAGAAATATTAAACAGTTTTTGGACAGTCAACAGAAGCATTTATAGAAGATCGAGGAAAAGAAAGAAATATTAAAGGATAGAATCTAACAAGAAAATAGGAAAAATATGACTTTTTCGCCAAGAATCAATTGCCCAAAGGGTTACAGGAACAAAGAAAATGTTCATGAAAGACTGTACAAACTCAAGGAAAAAGAAGATAAACTAGAACCTTACTTATAGACATACACCCACATACCAAAAATTACTGCCAGAGGAGAAAAAATAGAAAGAAATATGCCAGTAGGTGAGCTCCTTTATCAAGATGCTAAACGCAGGGCACAAAGAAGTTATGAACTACCATAAGCAGAGCCAAAAAATACAGAAAGAAACTACATCCAATAAAAATATGCAGCGCAAAAATTTTTGAAAGATTACAAAAATGCACTAAATAATACTCATCTCCAATAAAAAACTGAGTATAATAATGAAGATCTATTTCTTCTAATGAAGTAAATGGGCTATGCTCGCTATCTCGCTAATCCAAATCACTCTCTTTTTAACGAATAAAAAAAACTGCTATAAGATTGTTTTAGCTATCTCGAGGAAGTAGGCGTTACTCAAATTAATATCTACGTATTTCTGCTGGCTTTAAGTGGTATTTATAGCATTGATCTTAACAACGACTAGATTAAAGGTGTTTTGGTAATTGACGAAGAAGAGGGGAGAAAAATCCATCAATATTTTGACTTGCTATTCAGAAATAGATTATTTACTGACGTCTCTCGAAAAGAAAAGAGTCCGATCAAAGAATAGCATAACTTTAGGCCGTCAATTAATCCTGTCAGCCAAGTTATGGCTGAGAAATATCGTTGCAAAATGATTGAAAAAGCCAATAATATCTTCTCCAAGAACAATATGGATATTCAGATATCCTAAAAAGGGCTTTCTCATGAATAGTTGCTAGTGATTTGTAATCTGGGTCAAACATTGTAAAAGGAAAAGCTGCGAGAGATAAAGATGCAAGAAATGGATCCAGAATGTACATTCCAGCCTAATCACTAGAAGTACTAACATGGGTGTAACAATCTTGCAGAGTAGAAGTGTAGAGAGTTATATTAGAATGCAAAAGCTAAACAAGAATAAATCTAGAAACTCGCTACATTTAGATCACTTTAAGAAAAGAAACAACTCAAAAATGAAATCGTTTCCCCAAAACCTAGCAGAGGCAGTCAATCTATTACGAAGTCTAAAGTTAAATCTTACCTGTAAATCAGAGATGTAGACAAAACACTGGCTCGAATGGTAGCAGGTAGACAGCAGAGAAACTAAAAGAGAGAGTTTGAGTAGAGAGGATAAAAGATTTCTAAAAAATTCGATAGTAAAAAGAAGACTTTAGAACAGCCTCCTTTTTAAAATGAACTACTTCTCGATGCAGACATTATGGTTAATAATGTAAAGAGAAAGATCTATATTTATAAAGGACAGGAGGAAAAAGTAGATTAAATTGTCGAAAATTTCGCAATTGAGTGCGACCTTGATGAATACAGCAAAAACATGCTTTATCAAAGATTAGTCGAAGCAGTTAGAAGTCTCAAACAACATGATAGCTAGCTTTTTGACTCTAGTCTCTGATCTTTGATTATTTGTTTTGTTTTCTGAATAATAAATTAGAGTAAAGCATATTTAAATTACAAGCAATTTCTATTTGATGGAAAGCACTGATAATCAAAAACTGCTCAAAATCATCGAGGAAAAAAATGCAGCCACCCGCAAATGCTTCAAAAAAAATGATATATCTTCACTGTTCAAGATCAAACTTGACACTGCTTTTGGTATCAATTCTTCGCCCATTTCTAATCAGCTGCAACTAGTGGGCGACAAGTATGTGGTCTTTATGGTGGGCACAATCGTTGTGGTCAAAGATCTCTCTGACAAATCAGAGCACTTTTACTCCTATCCTAATCACTTCAATAATGTAACAGCTATCTACGCTGTATCCAAAGAACAAAAGTTCAAAGAAAAGAGTAAGCTTCTCGATTAAAGCAAAAATCCAATCTACATTGCAAATTCAGTACCCGTAAAGCTTTACCTGGCAGAATCTAGCGACAATACTTAGAAAATGGCATCAATAGTGTGGCTTAAACCTTATAGAAATAAAATCAGATCTATGAGCACAGGTATGAAAGGTAATGTGAAAGAAATTGCCGTCAACAGAGTAAAGCAATGTCTGGCATGTCTCATAATCTCTCCACAAAATATACATGCAGTGATATTCAACTACAGGAAATAAAAACTTCTGACAAGCACATGCATTAAAAATATCATGGTTGAAAATCTGAGTTTCCATCCACTCAAACCTAAATCACTTCTGTTTATGGGCAAAAACTATTTAAGACTTTGGTAACTACACCCTCAAGAAAACGTGTTAAAGGAACAACAACAATTGGTCCCTTTAAAAGTTTAGAAATAAAATAAATTCTATGACTTTTCATGGTAGAATAATGCTAAAAATCCAATCTTGATCGTATTGACCAGCAAGAATAAAATTTTGCTTATCCAAAATGATACATTGGTGCATACTCTACAATTAAATGAAAAAGAATAACTTTACAGTGTAGTATCAACCAAAAAAGGATTTTGTGTTGGTGGCTCCAACAAGTGTCTTTCGATTTATTAGCTTGATAAATCTTTTAATCATAACCTTTTGCTTGGCAGTGTTTCTAGACCCAATATAGATCATCTTAATTAAGATAAAATTGTTAAGATACACAACTCAACTAATGACGGATACTTTACTATTATCACCACTAACGAAATCGGATCTTTCGATTTCTTTTACATTAATACTTCACGCATCGACGCAGATATTTCTTCTCTTTAACACTTTTTCTCTTCAGGCTTCCATAATAAAAAAATTAACTCACTCTCTTGTTCTGTCACAAAGCAGATACTTGGGTCTTGTTCTGAGGATAACACAGTGAAACTATGGAATTTCTTTGAAATTTAGGGTTATGAGAAAAAAGGCTTGATATCTCAATCTTTCAGTGAGTAGCCTATTTCTATAGCATTACATCCAAGTGGATTGTTTGTTGCTATAAGCTTTTCTTCAGGTTTCAAAATATTTGCAATTGTAAATGATAGATTATAAGTTCTAAAAGATATTCAGATTCCTAATTGTAAATTGATAAAGTACAGTCATGGCGGACACTTTTTGGCAGTAAATGAGAAATAGCACATCTTCATTTATGACTCAATTTACTACTAAACTCTCAATGTAATTATTCAATAATTCAGCTATTTTCATTGTCCAACTACGTTCAAGATATTACCATATCCCACGATGATACACGAATAATAGCCACATGTGTAAACGGTTATGTTTACTGCTTCTCTCTTTATGATTCTATTCATAACAAATAGTATCATAATAAGAAAGGTTACTAACACAAGCAATCCAAAGCTTACTCTTGTATCGCCTATGACAACAAAATTAATCTGACAGATAAAAATGAAAAACAGGTTGAAATCGATCTGTTCGTCGGAGCTACTACCTAGAAGTATATGGTCTTGTATAAAAATAAGTGTAAAGATCTCGTTGCAGAATTTCCTATTGTTGATTGTCACATCACTTCTTTACTTGTATGTCCACTCCAAGGCGCTCTTTTAGCTGGAACTAGTAAGGGCACTCTCAGAATTTATCCTTGGCCTCTTGTTGAAGATTCTCTAGAACTGGAGCTCACAGCCACTAATAAAGTCAGACTCAAATAGCCTGAGTATATTGAGATAATTGCACATCGATATCCTGTGGGTAGTATTTGTGGATCTCATGATGAAGGATACATTTTTACTGGATCATAGGATGGAACGATCTTATGTTTTAACTTAGTGTCCTATAATTAAAAAGAAAAGAAAGATACTTCTAATTTAATAAAGCCATAGGATAGAAAAAGAATAGCACAGAGTGCAAATGATTTATACTTGGAGAGAGTGGATAAAATCGAATAGAAAAACGAGGCCATTAAAAAATTAAAATTTGAGATTTTGAGATCTGAGAAAAAACTAAAACTGTAGAAGGAAAAGCTAGACATCATTTACAGACAGAAGATTTAAACTCTTAAAAAAGAATATAAACTAACTCTTGATACTAACAAAAAGATCAAAGATTCTTATATTCAAAATTCTACCAAGTAACATCAATAGTTGTCATAAAAGTTGGAGAATGAGAAAAAGAGATATAGGGAAGAAATCTAAAAGCTGAAGAAAGACCATCAATAGAAGATAGATTTCTAAATAAAGCGCAACAACAACATTCGAAATGATATCTAAGCACTCCATAAAAGGCATGCAGAGGAAATTTAGGAATTGAAAAAAGAACACTAGAAATCGATGAAACAAACAAAATTTTAGTTCTATTAAAAATGCCATAAACTTCAAATAAAGTATTCGAACTTCTTGAATGAATCTAAGAAAAATTCAGAAGAGTTTACGAATCAACTCAATAAAAAGTAGAAAGAATACGAAAGATAAATCTAACAAGAAATCCGATCTAAAAAAGAAGAGATCGTAAAGGTAAAAACTATCAACAAGTAGCTTGAACTGAGGAACTAAAAATTAACCTAGTAGTATAATAAACTTAAAAAACAAGACTAAGATCAGCAAGAAGTTTTCTAAAAACTTTTTAAACAGCATAACGATATCAGATTTGAAAATTTAAAGAGTGACTAAGAAATACTAAAAATGCAGCACCAACTTTTGGAAAGATTGCAAGTGATAGAGAGTAAGGAAGAAACTTGTAAGAACGCTAGATATGAACAAACTACTCTATAGAACTTTAGATACATGCTTGACAGTAAAATTCAAAGTCTGTAAGAAAAAAAGGCAGAAATGATTGATAAGATCAGAAATAGATAGTCAGATCTGAAAAATATGTTTAATGAACTAATCAAGGAGAGCGAGGAAAACTAAAAGAAAGCTTTGGAACTCAAACAGCTGAATGTAAAAATACAGGGACTAGAAAAGTAAATAAAAATTGCTGAGGAAGAAATAGATTTTAACAATAACAAACTCAAATACTTTAAGTCACAAGTTGCATCTATTGCAAACTCTGATGACGATGCCAAAACTGTGGGAAGAAGACTCAAAAAGCTGGTAGAAGAAGCAGAAAAATAAGGTGTCGAATTTAGAAGTGACAGATAGGGAACCGAAGAACAAGACACTACAAAAGAGGTTAATGAATAACTTGAAAGACAGGCAAAATGGATGTAAAAGAAATTGAAAATGGTAAAGGATATTGCTGTAAATTACAAGTAAATGAGATAATAAAACATTAATGGAGTACTTGCCCAAAACACCAAGCTAATCTAAGAATGTAACAAGCTTAGAAAAATGAATGAGTAGTACAAGAAAAATATAAAAAATCATTAAAAATAACTGAGTGATCTGCTCAGAAAGAGAGACAAAACAGCGCAGATCAAGAAGATAGATGACTCTATCAATCTAAAAGGAATAAACAGAAAGATAGAAGAACATTAACTCAAGATAAACGAGCAGAAACAGGAGTTAACTGCTATGAATGAACAAATCAAGTAGATCATCAAAAGCAAATCTGAAGCAAAGTTTATGACTCGCAAACTGAAATGAGAGTCAAAATTTGATCTTTTTTGTTTATTGAAATATATATTTATATCTCTTTGAATAAATTCAATTTTAATGACACAAAGACTAAACCTCTAACAATTCAGTGTACAAGAGCTCTATCAACTTAAACAGGGCTTTTAGAGCTAAATCACCACATTGGGTCAATCACTCAGTAAACTCAGGTTTGCACTTGACAAGTATGAAGAAGGCAAGAGATCAATCAAAGCAGTCGAGGAGTGTGAAGAAAAATAAGAACTTTTGATGCCACTCTCAAATTCTTTGTATATCGAAGGTTTCCTCAATAATCGTAAAAATGTATATGATATGTAATGAAGGGACAAAAAGTTTATCTTGTTGAGTATGGTGCTGGATTTTTTGTTGAGCGAACAGCTAAAGAGTCAATTGAGTTCTACAATAGAAAGATATCGATGATAAAATAAAAAGTAAATAAATTGCAGGAGATCATTGCCTAAAAAAGAGAAGGTTTTCGAAGCATCGAAGTAAGAATACTAAATCTGTTACAGCATCAGCAAGCATAGAAAAAATGATGATAGAAGAAATTATTGTATTTAGTCAATTAATCATTTTTAAATAAATTCGACTACATCTTCAATAAGACGGTTGTAAAAGCGTTTATCGTGTGAAAAGAAGGGATCACCTCCCTCGTAAACTATCAGTTTTGAGTCTTTTCCTGAGGCTCATAGCCAAATTTGTTCAGAGTCTCTGTAATCTTGTGAGCCATTGATAAAAAGTATCGGGATTTTTCCTTCAGTTTTGGTCAAACTTTATCGATAGTCACAATTTTTTAACAACTCTATATTTTAATCTACATGTCTTAGGTAACAACCTCCTCTCACTAGTTTTCTTACTCTTTCAGCTTAAAGATTTGCATTATTTTTAGCCATTGATAAAAAATTATTTGCAATCATTGCCTAAGAAATCAGTTTGAAAGATTTATTCATAGCCCATAAGCCAAAAGATGCCTTAAGACCTCTATTTATACCTACATTTTGGCCGCACATCATTACTACTGCTTTCTTACATAGATTAGGGTTTCTACCAATAAGATTCATCAAAATATAGCCTCCTAATGAACCACCTATAATAGTTATTTACTTTGTTTTGCAGAGCTAAATCGCATATCTTACTGTTTCTTCACAGTTCTACACATTTAGAGTTTGATTCATTCTTGATCCATGCCCTGGTAGATCAACTAAAATGCACCTAAAACCTTTTTAGGATAGATCATGGGCATGTCCTTAAAACATAAGCCTTGAAGAGGTGGCTCCATGTAAAAAAATAATTTCTTTACTATTATCATCCCCAATGATTTATTGATTTTTAGTGAGATCGAGTTGATTGACTTTTTTGAAACATCCTTTGCAGCCTTAAGAATGTTTTTCATGTTATATATCATAAACAGGATATCCTTTACAATCCTTACAGACATCATGTTGGCAGAAGCCACATTTGTATATAGCTGATTTTTGGACTGGTAATTAACACACAGCACAAGAAAGGGATATTGCATTTGCTCCCATTTTATAATATCAGAATGATTTGATAATATTCTTTATATTTTCTACTTAATTAAAGGAAGTGTGATTTTAAAAAATCAAAGATATTAACTTATATCACACTTTAAAAGGCGCAAGACTTGACCTCCTTACAGTTTCAATTTCAATCTCGGTTTACTTGACTCTCTTTCTTAAACTTTCAATTTCAGCGAACAACACTACCATAAGTGTCATGTCTTCACTGATTCTCTTCTGTAAAGCAGACTGATCAGCGAGGGCGAGTCTTAGATCTTCCAAATCTTTGCTCTGAGTCTTCAAGATAATAGTTAATCTGTCAATTTAGGCACTTAAAGCCCTATTCTGAATAAGATTAAGTTTACCATTTAAATAAGATTGCCAGATTACTGCAGCTTTAGTTTGTATTCATAGTTTTCCTTCTTTAGATCCTGCAACATAGTCTGTAGTCTTTCAAACTATTGATATAATTTGTTTATGCTAAATTTAAACAAAGTTACCTCTGTTAATATTCGACTAAGTGTTTGTTGACCCTATTGTACTCTTAAGTCAAAGTGTTGTGTGAATGCTTTAATTTTTAATACTCTTGAGTTGTCAAATGCAGATTGTCTTATAATCCTTTTAGTCTTGCCTTGAGTTCACTGTTGGCCTGCTCCCAACGAGAATTCTACTCAACTTTAAGCCTAAGTGTATTATTGAGACGTTATATTTAGCCTAAGTATTGAGGTTATTTTTTATGAAGTACTTACAATTAATACGTCTGTTCCTTAAGTAAATAGTTGAGCCTTTCAATTTCTTGACTTAATATAACCAACTTGTTCTAATATTCTCCTATTTTATTATTCTGAACTCCCATATTTTAAACAGTCCTTCTCTTCTGTTCTTCAAGCTAGTTTGTTAAATTTGATAATTTGACTTCTGATTCTCGCTTGTAATTTTTGAAAAGAGTATCTAAGGAAGACAACTCTTAAATTTTCATTCTAAGATTCATATTTAATCTTTATATTTATTGGCTAAGTAGAGCCATTCTGCTTTCGTAGTCTGCTATTCTTCGGTTGGAATCTGTAAGTTATCGTATACCTTTCCTGAGATCTTAGTTTTCACGTCCCAAGCTAGAGATTTTTTGTTCCAATATTGATCTATTATTCCTAAACTCAGTTATTTATACTTCATAGTCATTATTTTTCCTTTGTAAATTTTAGTACTCAAGTTTATATCTTCTAAGTTCTCTCTAAAAATTGCTGTTTTCTTCAAGCTTTGTTTTTAGCAAAGAGTTCAATCTTTCTATTTACTGGCTGAGCAAAGCAATATGGCTTTCCATTTCGGGTATTTTTCTGTTGACTTAAATAAACTATCTTAATTTTTTATTCAAACTATCGATTTCAGCTATTGCTTGCCTCAGCATATTTTCAGATGTATTAAGTTCTTCGACTTTACTTCTCATTACATTATTGAGTCTTTCAATTTAGCTGGAAATCTGATTCATACGATGTTCGTACTCTTGTACTCTACGATGATACTGTTAGTTTTCTTGACTGGCTATTTTATATTTTGTAATTAACTCTTGATAAATTTTGTTGAGTTCATTAAACTCGGTGAGATTCCTCTTTAAATCTTCATTTTAGTATGAAGCATTTCTTAGTTTTTCCTCTAAAGTGGGAACTACTTCTTTGGTATACTTCACAAGTAACTAATTGAGTCTTTCGATTTCTTTACTTAGAATGTTCATTCTGTTTTAATATTAGCTTATTCTTCTGTTTGTATCTGCAAGTTCCCTTAAATTTTTTCTCAGACTATCATTTTATTAGGTTAATTGATAGACTCTTTGTTCAAATACCGATGATTGATTTTTAAGCTCTCTATGCATAGTGGTTTCTATTTCTTAGTTTCTTCTGCGATATTTCTAGATCTCTTGCTCATAGTTTCTGGTTTTATTTTATAAGAGGACAATCTCTTACATTTTAAGCTTGAGGTTATTATTTAATCTTTATACTTCTGAGTAAACCATTGAAAATTTGGATTCAAGCTCTGGTAGTTTGTTGACTTCACTTGTAACTTGCTTTAATCTAAGTTTTAACTCTTAGTTTTCTTTATTAAGAAATGTTATTTTGGTTGATAATTCCCTATTTATATTATTTTAGTAATCTTAAACTTTCCTCTGGTATTTGCTGATCTACATTTCATAATTACGACAACGAGATTCGTAATTGTTAATCTAATCAACCTTTATCCTGAGTACTTCATTCAGTCTTTCAATTTCCTGGCTTAAAATTGATATTTTTTTGTCATATTCCGCTATTTTTCGATTTGCAGTCGCTAACTATTGTATTTTACGATTTTGGTTTTCATTTTATTGATAAGCTGATCTTAACTTTGACTCCAGATTGTTTATATCTTACACTTTACCTTTAAGTACATTATTAAGCCTTTATATTTCTTTGCTACTGGTAGTCAATTTATACTCCATTTATTTTCCACTACGTTGAAGCTGTTCATTTTATTGTGTCAAATTTCTTACTTTAAATTCATATTCTTGATTTAGCCGAGTTTTTGTTACACTTAACTAACTCGCTCCTTTTCTTAGCTCATCATTTTCTTGGACTGCCCTGCTAAACTTCTCTTCCAAAGTGACAATTGAAGTTTTAAGGTATTACATTTAAGAAACTTTCTTCTTGTATGTTGTATTATCTAGATTCATTTTTTACAACAATTGATTCAGTCTTTAGATCTCTTGGCTTAAAACAACTATTCTGCTTTAATATTATAAGATCCTTTTCTGTTGGTCTTTGAATTGGCCTTTTGACCGATCACTTTCTTGATATAGATTACGTAGTTAGTTTTCATACTGATTTATCTTAATTTATTATTCTCTATTATATCTCTATAGTTCTGCACACTGTCTCTTTGCATTTTCCAACTCATATTGGCTATTCTTACTCAATCCTTCTCGCTACAATTAATTCTCTTTAGTAATAGTTGTTATCTTGTACTCATATTACGTGACTCTACGTCTGAATTCTTAAGCTTCACGAGTTGAATTTCTGTATTTTTGTTATAAGGATTGAATTTAATCAATTTTTTGTTTTAGCACTGTGTTCAATCTTTGTATTTCGTTGGACAGAGTAGTGATTTGATACTAAAATTCATTAAGTTTGCGGCTAAGTTGGTTGTTTTAGTCATATAGCTGTCGTATTTTCAATTCATTTTACTTGTTTGAGTTATAAGTAATCTTTTGTTCTGAACTGCTTCTGATAATTTTTTCATTAGTATTTCTTAGTTATTCAATCAAATTTTTATTTTAGTTAGCAAGACTTGTATTCTTTCTCTCCAATTCATTTATAGATGACAGGTATCCTTATATTTCTCTTTTTCTTGAAAACTAATGATCTGTTTCATATTGTCTCAACCTTAGTTCTAAATTTTTGTTGTCGTTAACTTTGTTCCTCAAGCTTTAACTGAGTCTCTCTATTTCCTGATTCATTACAGCCAACTTGTTTTCATATTCTGTTATCCTTTTTAGATTTGATGGATCCTATTTCTGGGGTGAATGTTCTCTTCTGAGTAATGAGTTCAATCTATTGATTTCCTCTGCTGAAGAAACTATTCTTCTCTCGTATTCCGCTAGTACTTGCCTGTTTTGGGCTTATTGCGTTCTTAAAGAGTTAAGTTCCATTTCAAATTTCTATAGAATTCTTTTTTTGTCTTGATCTCCTCTACTTATGCTTAATTCCTGCTGATTTCGAGCTATCTATGCATTTTTGGTTGTTATGAGTTGATTAAGTGATTATATTTGGGTTTGATATTGCTTCTCAAGAATTAATTCATTTTTAGAAGGAGAAGATGAAGGAACTGTAGTTCTTCTAGCAAGATCTGCATCTTGCTTCGATTGATTTATATTGATTTCGTAGTTTCGTGTGATTTGTGTAAGCCTATTGATTTACACTTTGTATTAAACATCCATATCTTGTAATCTTTTTTGATAGCTTTCAATTTCATACTGAGTATTTTTCAGCTGTTGTTAAAGATAGCTGTTTTAATCTATTTTTCTCTTGAGAGTATTGTTCAGTCTTTCCAATTATTGACTAAGTAATGCTATTTTGCTTTAATATTCAACTATCTTTTTGCTAAATTAACTATACTTAATTCTAAAATCTTCGACTTCTTTTTTCATCGACTCATTTTTGCGGACTTCATAGTCCAATTATCCGATTTTACGAGTTGCATCATCAAGTTCTTGCACTTTTTTTCTTAAGACATTGTTTAGTCTTTCAATTTCTCCACTCAGTTTTTAAAGATTAAATTCGTAGGTTTTGATAAGACTTTTACTTTCATCAAGTCCACTCAGATTACTAATATTTTATCTGAATTTGAGATCAAGTTGTCGATAATTTTCTTCAATTATCTCTTTTTTGTACTATACTTATTAAATGTATTGTATCTTCCTTCTATTTTCTTCTTCTGAAAGCTTATATTTGTTGGTAATATCATTTAGTTAACCTGTCTTTTACCTCAAGACGAGATTAAGTCTATCAAGCTCTTGTCCGAGAAGAGCAAATCTATTTTAATACTCTGCTAACGTATGTCCTATGTTTCCATGTTGATTCAACTGCACAGTGAGTTCTTATATTTGATAAATGAACTGTTTAGATTTACCCTGAAGCTCTTCAATTTCTCTATTTTTTGAATCAATGATTTCTTTGATTCTCTTGTTTTCAAACTCAAGTTTTTTGTACTCAATTTCCAACTTGAAGTAAGCTTCACTCTTTTGTTAATTAGAACTACTTCTTGCAGAGGATACTTCTCTTAATCTCCTCTGTAACTCATCACTCTAAAGTGTCTTAGCGTTGATAATTTGTTGAAACTCAACTCTCATTTTAGTGGAATTAGTCTTCAACATTTAATTTTCTTGGAGTAGAGCCTCAATCTGTCTTAGAGAGTCTTCATATTTGCGTCCTAATTATGAATCAAAGCCCGTTAATCTCTTTTTTAGCTATTCAAATTAAGTCTTAATTATTAAGTGATTACTGTTTGTTTCCTTAAAAAATCTTTAAGCTTAAGGTTTTAAATTCTAAAGCTACCATCCTAAGACAACTGTTGACTTAACTCTTTAATTTGTATCTCATAGGAATGCCTATCCAACTATCTTCTTTCGATCTCCCGGAATCTATGTCGTAAACATTTTACTTCAGCTTATATTATTAGAGATATTCGCATAGCCTTTAGATTTCCGCTGCCTGTAGGAGGCAGACTAGTTCAAGATGATCACCCATAAAGTTTTTACGACCCGGTAATCTTGCTATCATGGATCTGAGTAAAAGAAAATTTACTTGCGGATGTCATAGGGGTCTCCAGGTTCTATGATATTCCACATTATTTCGCGCTTCTGAGAGCTGTTTACAAGTCGACTGCTTATGAAAGATCCAGCCTCTAAATTCATGTTTAAATTCAAATGAAAATATAAATATAAAATAAACTAGCAAAAATGAACCTGCAAATCTTAAATATAATTAATTATCAACCTTCATAGTCATCGATATACTCTTCCTCTACATTTTCTATATGATAGTGCTCTGAACTCTATTGTTTTACCATTTCCTCATGGACCTTTTAATATTGTGTAGGATTTTATAGTTTCTCTTACTCAAATTGTTCCTCATATTCATCTTTCTCAACCTTCTTCATTTAAGAACCCTAGTTAACTCTAGATTAAATCCTATTTTCTTCGTTGTTCTCTTGATAATATAACATTTACATTAATCATCTTAGTTTTGTTTGCTCTTTGTCTTCTGTCGACTTTCCATAAAACTTTTCGACTATTCATACTATTCATCTTCTTACTTGACAACAGTTTCGATCATGTTGTACTTTTTCTTTGGTTGGCCTGATAAAGCGAAAGCTTTTGTATTTTCTACGATATGTTCTTGAGGAGGCATGTAGAATATTTAAAAGAGATTGTAAATGTTGAGGTGTTATAGATCTAGAGATTATAGAATGATTTGGCTGACCATAAAGTCGATGTAATCTTTTTCTAGATCTATCTCTTTAAAGAACTAATAAAATTACTTTTCTGGTATTGTGTTTTAAGTATTTCTTTTGTCAGTCAGTGCCTTCAAGATATGCTGTTGATACTGAGTAATCAATTATGCTATTTGTATAAATATTTCTTCTTATTTACTCTGATTCATGAGCTCAAAATTGCCTAAAAATCGAATGAAACTGTCACGTACCACTCTTCGTTTCAATTTTAAATCTTACGAAATGACGTAAGTGTTGTTAGCTGGTGGAGAGATTATATACTGGTTGTATCCGAGAATTGTAATAAAGATTTCAACATAACGGTCTGATAAAATTGAAAATGGCTATGCCATCATTATTTAGAGAAGCTCAGCTACTGATATTTCAGCGTCTAAATCTTAGGCCCTTCCTTAGAAATTTGTAAGATGATAAGCTGCTTCTTAAAGGGTCAAATGATGGGCTTTGAATCTATGCAATAAGAATCTTTGAACCTTTTAAATCTCTTCTTTATTTGGGACTACTATTGGTTTTTTAGTAAGCTAACCCATAGGAGATTTCTATAGCTTCAGTTGTTCAATATCTGATTTCAGTTTTTCAT
>Ga0194117_10003650_pt1 | contig 15316 bp, 15 predicted proteins | sample TA2MahsurfametaG_FD_160579 | JGI IMG/M metagenome (GOLD analysis project Ga0194117, IMG submission 160579) | Freshwater microbial communities from Lake Tanganyika, Tanzania - TA2015009 Mahale N1 surface | ecosystem: Environmental > Aquatic > Freshwater > Lake | place: Tanzania: Lake Tanganyika...
TGGTTCTCAGCCAAGTCTTTCTTTTTGATTGTCATCTACTTTTCACCCTTACTTACTATCTTCTCGTCCTTTCCCTCAAACTTTTTATGTATCTACTGCACCAACAACTCAAATCCCTCCTTCACGTTATTGCCAGATTTTGCACTCACTTCCAGGTAAGGCATTTTGTTTTTCCTTGCCAAATTCTACCCTTCTTCAGTACTAACCTGCCTCTCATAGTTGAGATCTGCTTTAGTGGCCAGCAGCACTTTGCATACATCAGTAGGAGCATTATTTTCGATTTGATGGATCCATCTATCAATGTTTTAAAAAGAAGTGCGGTCTACAATCGAGTAGGTGAGTATAATTCCTGCAGCTCCTTTGTAGTAAGTTTGAGTAATATTTTTGAACCTTTCCTGCCCTGCAGTATCCCATATTTGCAATCTGTACCTCCTGTTATCTACAGTGACAGTTTTGACTTTGAAATCGACTCCAATGGTTGCCACGTAGGATTACTTGAAGGTGCTTTCACAGTAGCGAGTAATGAGTACAGTTTTTCCGATTCCGCTGTCGCCGATGATGATGACTTTGGCCATGAAATCGTACTTGTCGACTTTATTGGGAGAGTTCATTGGTTGTTATAAAAAGTATGAAGTTTCTACGAAAATGGCTTATAGCACCCTATCAACACAATGGAAATTCAATATCTGACTATAGTGGCTGATTGTATGCTATGCTATGAGTTAAATATTTGGTGAAACATCATTTCTTTTTGCCTTTCTTGGCGTCTTTCTTGCCTTTACCAGCGGGAGCCTTGTCAGCAGCTTCTTTCTCCTTTGCCTTCTTTTCAGCTTAGAGAGCAGCTTTCTTCTTTTTCATAATTTCCTCATTCTTCTTGATAGTTTCAGCGTCCATCTTGATGGTGGTATGGCAGAATCCACAATAATATCTGTCCCAATGTTGGGCCATGAAGATTCCTGGTCCGCATGAAGGGCAAGTCTTGCGTTGTTGAGTGACGTTTCCCTTGCCTGAATAAAGATTGATATACCGTCTACACTGTAGAGACTGTAGATGCCCATTTTAACTCTTTTGTGGATATGTTTATTTTTCTTTTTAGTAGTGTATACTTTCTTTTTCTTCTTCTTTTTTCCACCGTCCAAATCGCCAGTCACGTAGACGTTGGCTCCCTCAAACAAAATAGTATCGATATTGTGAGAGTCGAGATGTGATCCCTGAACGACGAGTCTGACTGACTGGAATTAGACGAGTTGGAGGAGTTATTGGGCACTGTCAAGGACTTGCAGACTGCAAGTGCCGTCGAGTTGGTGAAGCCAGATCTGCATGTGTGGCCAATTATATTAAAATATATTTGATTAAATGAAGAAAAATCATTTTTTATAATTAATTCAGACTGCCCCAACATGATACAGAAAGCCTTTATCAGAATGGCCCGAGCCACACTGCGACCTCGCTTTGCCTTCTCCTAACAAACCAAAACCACGCAGGACAAACCACCCCAAACTGAAAACAAGCCAGAGTAAAGTAAACAACAGACTGTTATGCAAGATCGCGAAAGCAGAGAAGAGTAAGAGGAAGATCAACCTTTTTAAAGTTTTGCCTTTAATATTCAGAGTAAAATAGAAACACCATCGGCTGGCTGATCTACCGTTTTCTATTCTGGGGAACCTTCTCCGCTATCTCCTACAATATCTACCTCCTTTATTCCCACGATTTCCACAAAAAGAAGACACCCGTGGAGGACTAACCTGGAGCAGTTCCCTAAATCATCACTGCTATCAAAACTATTGTAAATTCAGTAAAAGAATTTTACGATGTATAGACATGCTTTAACTTAGTTTGCAACATAACCTCCCTCTAAGAAATTACTCCCAGATACCATCCATCCTGACCTTCACCCGAAAACACTCTTACTTAATCTTAAAGGGACTATAATAAAAAGTTAGTATGTTTTCGGCAAGGGACAGAAGATTACCCTGAGGCCAGGATTGGAGAAGATGTTAAAGAGATTATCCAATAAGTATGAGATTGTCGTTTTTGCTGAGGAAGATGAGCACATGTTGTCGGGCGCCATCATGAAAATCGATCCTAAAATGCAGCACTTTAGAGGTGTGCTTGGCATATAATCAATGGTCTGGAAGCATGGAATTTATATAAAAGATTTGCGTTATTTGAACCGAGACCTGCGAAAAGTTGTAGCAGTCGACAGCTACCCCAAAAACCTCAAATATCAACCTCAAAACGCAATCATTATTTCTGAATTCTAAGGAGACGAGAAAGATAATGAGCTCTAAAAGGTTGCTCTCCTCCTCGATAGTACAGTTATAGTAATGAAGGAATGGCTACTGTGCCCGATGTGCGTAAATTCCTCTAAAGTTTGGGATAAAATCCAGTCGAAACCTACTACAAGAAAATGATGTAGGCCCAATAGAAGATCAACAAAAAGGTAGGCTTTTTCGGAGGCTGGGGTTCCAAAAACAACAACAAAAAGGAAAACAAGTCCAGAGAGGAGCCTCAAGACTTCTGATATGTATGTTTGTTGATTTAGTTTATAATTATTACCCACCAGCTACTCTTTTATTATATCTTAACGTCAGATCAAAGAGGGCAAAGTGTTTGCTACTTCTCTCTTTGAAACCCATTTATTTTGCAAGAGGGATTGGCTTGGTGTTTGCTGCCTGCGTTTAACGCTATATATTACAAGATATCAACTCATTTCAATAAAAATTATTTACAAATGGAAGATTTACCCGCGGGAAAACTTACAACCTCTAATCCACCAGTTGATAGTCCCAAGAAGGTCTTCAATCCCATTGGAACAGAAAGTCAGTGGTCGTTGGGATGGAACAGCGGCAGCAAAGACATTTTTAACAGACCCAATAACTCTAAAGGTACGCACTGACACTATCAAGGTTTTAATAGTTATCACAACCAGAGCAGCATTGTCTTGGGTCAAGCTAAAAACATTGATTGGAAAAATGAGTAAATGAGTAAGTCTCACCTCAAAAAAAGTCCAGTAAATGACAAGCCAGTTTGGAACTACGATCCAAAGACAGCAGGTAAAACTACTATGATTTTGGGTAACGATAAAACGGACTATCGTAAAAAAGATGAGGTCTACAAGGAAAGAACACCCACAACTCTGACCAATAGCAGACGCAAATGATTGTATCAGACAGTGCTTATATCTCAATAATTTATTTCCATCCTAACCTAACATAGATTAACCTGTGTTTGTGTTGCTTTTTATAATTAAAGAAGAATCATTTAAATGTAATTCGATTATCTACTGAAGTTCATCGTCGTGGGAGATACAGGTAATCCCCTAGTCATATAGGAGTAGGCAAAAGTTCAGTCGTCATGCAGTTCATGGAACAAAAAATTAACCTCAATCATTAAATCACAATCGGAGTAGAGTTTGCAACCCGCTTGCTTGAAATCAAAGGTAAGACTATCAAACTCCAAGTTTGGGATACTGCAGGACAGGAAAATTTCAAATCAATAACACGTAGTTACTACAGAAGTGCCATTGGAGCACTGTTGATCTACGATATCACAAAGTAAGTGTGGCTCACGCAGATATAAAAGTTTCTAGCATTTGCAGGATTGGATCAAAGAGATCAGAAGTAGCAGTAGCAACTAGTTGGAAATACTGGTAATAGGCAACAAAAATGATCTGGAAAGCGAGAGATAAGTGTCAGTCTAAGAGGGAAGGAAGTTTAGTGAAGACAATGGAGTGAAATGGATTTAAATAAGTGCCAAAAGTTATGGTAAAGTGGAGTAGGCATTCTTGAAGCTATCAAACAGTATAACAAAAGCTATCGAGAGAGGTTAAATCAATGAGAACACACCAGGTGTAAAGATAAGTCAACAATCAAGAATAGATCCTCTTGGTTAGAGAAACAGCAGACGTAGAACATGCTGCTGACGAGCTTTGATTATTTATCCATAATTGTGATTTGATTGTCTTTAAATGTTGGTTTATTTTTATTATAATTATGAAAGAAGGTGGCCTAAATCTATAGATAGTAAGCAAAAGTAACAAACGATATAACAAGATTTTAAAGCATTACTCCTCGCCAGTTTACTCTATCCTCTTTAGCGAATACAAAGTATCCAGCAGGTGCAATCGACCTACTCCAATCCGAAATACAGAAATAACAAAGAAATTGTATGTACGCCACATCATACGCAGCACACGCCATTCATTATGGCCGAAAGTCGTACTTTAGAGGGCTCTCTACTTTCACATTGAAAGCGGCATTGCTAACCACAACTATTAGAACCACCGATTCAATCAGTGCAAACCATAGCAATGAGAGAGTGATCTCTTAGGCATTATCGAGTGGATTGGCAGCTGCGTGGTACTTCCTGTTCTACCCGTTGGAAGTGATCAACACAAGAATGAGTGTTTAGATTGAGAAGCAGAGGTTTTACTAAAACGTTCGTAGCTGTGCATCCAAAATTAAAAGAAATTAAGGTGTAAAAACATTTTACAGAGGATTCATGTATAGTTGTTTACTCTTCACTGGACAAATCGCTTTAGTAAGATAGGCAAACAGAAAATTTTAGTAAAATAAAAACGCCTATTCAGAGTTGCAGCAAATTGCAATCTTTTTGAGTATAATTGCTGCCTATTAAACTTTACTCTATCCATTCAATACAATCAAGTACCACACAGACTATTTAGAAAAATTTATCAGGTCAATGGAGGCTTAGGACACACTGACCAAAACTACAGTCTGCGAAGAACATTCCAAGCCACTGATTTCCCATCCATGTATAGAGGTATAAGTACTAAACTGATTAACCTCTCAGCCTACACTTTCCTGTATTCATGGTGGTTGGCTGATAACATTAAAGAATGAGATCAAATGATTGTGTATACTGTATCTAATGCTAAGGTTAACTATGTGTAGAGTGTGAGAATGTCTAATGCTAAGTGATCAAATGAGGATGTCGTCTGTGGAGCTGTTGGTCGCGCTGAGGATCTGGAAGAGAGTAGACCCGAAGATGACGAAGATGAAAATGCCTAGCAACCATGGACCAACTTGCGAAGATTACTCTTTTTTCTAGTTTAGTGGTGTGTTACTGCTGGTCTGAGTGATTTGTCAAGACTGGATTTATGATGTTTTTGGCTCTTAAGCTTCATCTCTTGATCGTTGGCCATCTTTACTATCTATGTAATTATATCTCAACGTGTTCTACGCAATTATATCTAAACGTGTATCAGGCTTTAATAATAACGCATCATTAACGGCAGACACAAAATAACAGATTATTAAAACAACACACAAAAGATTTTATCAGTGCAGAGGAATGTCATTGCTTTTTGTTTTATTTATAAACATTGATTAGTTATTCGTTACCATGCATAGTCAATCCGAAAGCATCAAAGTACTCGTTAGAATGAGACCCCTCTCTAAAAAAGAACATGAAGCTGTCCAAAACTATCAAACCTTTTGCTAATCCCGCAAACGGCAAAACAATAGGGCCAAACTTAGCCAGGCTGCACTTTCATTCTTCACCAAGTATCACAATGTCAAACCGACTGAAGTAATCAAAGTACACAATAACTGCGTGTCAGTGTGCGATCAAGAATATAAAAATGCAGAGAGCAAGTTTAGAAATTATGTATATTCAGGTGTTTATGGGACAGAGGTGAGCAACCAATATATTTTTTGGCACTCCCTCAAAGATGAAATAAGTGGTGTTCTTTAGGGCATAAATTGTACCATCCTTGCCTATGGGATCACTGGTTCTGGTAAAACTTTCTCTATATTTGGTCATCCAAAAAATTAAAAAGACAAAGGTTTGTGTCACCTAGCATTCGAATATCTGTTCAGTCAAAAGAAATAACTTGAATCTGCAGGAACCAAAGTAGATCTCAAGTTCAGCTTCATAGAAATATACAATGAAAACGTCAGAGATCTACTCTCAGATGATGGTAAAAAACTAATTACTATTGGAGAAGATGCAAAGGGTAATCTCACCATTGTTGATGTCAATTAAGTGCAGATAAAGTCAGTTGAACAAATTACACAATTGATCAGTTCAGGCACAGCTAGGAGAACTTCAGCAGCTACTGAGTCAAACCAGCTTTCATCGCGATCACATGCAGTACTCAAAGTAAATGCGGAAGTAATCAAAGAGGGTAAGAAGATGTCAAGTAAATTATTCGTGATCGATCTAGCTGGATCATAGAAAATTAACACTGATAATTGTATACGGAAGCAATAGGGAACTAATATCAATAAAAGTCTGCTGTCACTTGGAAACTGTATCAATGCTCTGATTGATAACAATAAAAAAGCAGGAACAAATCATATACCCTACAGAGATAGCAAACTTACACGACTACTTAAAGATTCGCTCGGAGGCACAGCTCGAACTGTCATGTTCGCATGTATCAGCCCCAATCCATTCACTCTGGACTAAACCATTACAACTCTCAATTATGCCGAAAGAGCACAGGGTATTAAAAAATAAATACAAAAGAATTATTAGTCAGTTGGAACAGAATGTCCTAGATGCAGAGAAATGCTCAGTTCCAAAAAAGTATATGAGAATTAGGACAAAATATACTTAAATGAAGTTGTAAGCAATTAAGTACAAAAAATGGACGAAAATTAAACAGGAGGAATTTACTTGGATATCTTTTAACGACTTTATACGGACATCGTCGAAAACATCAAAGAAGGAGAACAAATCCATAGGCTAAAAGGCATGTTTTAAGAACCGGCTGAATAGTTCGAAATGATAACCAGAGATAATTAGCAACAGAGAGTAAATCTGAAACAGATGTTGATGGATCTCCTGAGATAAAGAGTCAAAGTGAATGTCTTGCCTGCTTAAGAAGTTAAACTAAATTCTGCACGTAAAAAGATTAGGCTTTCCAATTCAGCCAGAAAGCACTCTAAAACCTTGACTTTATAGAAATCCAATCAAAAAGAAAATGTACCTCTTGAAAGTGTGCAGACTGAAACTAAAAACATCTATACTGAAATCAAAACTCAAGACAACTCCAACTTCAAGAGCTTTGACTCTCACGTCAAACTGTTTGAAATATAAAAATAGCAAGAAAATGACTCAAAACCCAACTAACAAAGGTAAACGAGTGACTCAAATGTTAGTCACAAACGCAGACGCAGCAAATTCTAATTTGTACCAAAACCATCCCAAAGCTCAGCACGAAAGACAAGCGAAGAGAAGACTCTAACTGAGCGGCACACTAACTAGACTGGGTGAAGATAGAATTAATTGATCCTATTTTTGTTTGATGTAAAACATTGATAAATATAAACTATAAAGCATTAAATTAAATGGGCTGAACTTCAAACCTCATTTTCATCTCCATCTTACATGTCGATCTGGAAGTCGAAGTTGCTCAATTATTATTTGAGAGTATTAAACTAAACATCGCCTGTTAACTACCTAAATAAGATGAAAATTACAAGTAGAAAAGACTCCATTTGGTCACCAACATACCTCCTCCCTCAATTGCGCAGCATCGCTCATAAATTCTACATAAATAAATCGATACGAATAGAGATGATTTCGGATGTTTTCTATCAGGAGTGGATCAACATCAGAACCTTGCATGCTCTACACAAACTCATCAATATTTTATCTACTGATATAACCCAACTGTTTCATGTCCAAAATTGAACACAAAAAGTTTGAGTAGTGTTCCTATTCTTCCTTGAGGATTTTTTTGTAAGAGAAAAAATATTTGATTATACTCACAAACTGAAGCTCAAACAAAATTAGTGCATTTCCAAGCTGTTCGCTCAACACATCACAGTACTTTTGCAACAACTTTTCAATTTCAGCATTGCACTTACTCATGACCTCACCAAGTTGATAGCGATCTAGAGTTATCTTATAATCCTTTTTGAATAACTAGAGGAGCAGATCCTCTGCGTTGTTGATTGTGATGCTCTTGAATCTGAAAGCGACTTAGCTTTCTGGCTTTTTTGTGCTAATATTTACTGATACATTTTCAGAAATGGCCTCATTCATCAACATTTGATTGAGTTAGGTTACTTTTTGTTACATTTTCTCTCTAGATTCACGTAGTACATTGCTAAAAGTTAGTTTCTTTCCGTAGTCACCTTAGTTAGCCTCAAATGCAAATGGATCAGGCTGAGACTCTTTCTTTTTGCTTGAGTTTGAGATGAATTTGCGGCACTCAGCCAAAAATTAAGGAGGAGTAAAGAGATCATCTTCTGACGGCTTTTTAGAGAGTTATCTCTGCTATTGTGGAGGTGCTTTCAGTTACAGCGAGTTATTGAAACTAAACTGTTCGAACAGGTGTTTGCTTGTGTCCAGCATTTCTTGCAGTTTCTTACTTGACTCCTCATATCTCGAAAATGAACTGTTTTCTGCCTCATTATTTCGATTGGAGGACAAAGGGATAAGAGATTCCAACTGTATTTGTTTATTGTTCTGCAAGTTACTATAGTCCGTAATCGATTTTTGAGGTTCTAATACTCTTGAATTATTTTAGGAGACTTTTTCGGTGCTAGCATTTAAATGCTGGGAAAACAGTTTAGTGAGTCTATCGATTTCAGTTTTTTCGATGTTGGTGTTCCTTTAGATAGTTGGCTTTACTTGGATATTGGGAATATTTTTGCCTGTTTATTTTAACAGATAATTATTTGTAGGCACATTAGGTTTGTTGTTTATTAATTTAGCAAAGGCAGCATTTTCAGACAAATTTTTTGTATATTATAAACTTTTGTTCAATTTGAATGATTTTTACTGTGATACTTCCTTGTTTTTGCTGTTGTAACCACTTCTACTTGGTTGCATGAAAGGCCTAGTGTCACACGTTGGTACTTAGACTTTATCTTTACTTTTTTTAAGCAAACCAAAAGTCTGCTGATAACTATATTGAGAATAACTGTTGTTTTGAGATTTTTTGCGACTGGACTCAATTGGTTCTTTTTCTCGACTACGGCTCAGTGAGGAATGTACAAAAACATGTTTATTTTGAGCAGATTTGAGGTGATAGTGGGGCTTTTCGTATGCAGAAAAATGGTTGTTGTCGAGATGTGATGTGTTTTTGCTATCAAGGTATGATGTGTTCCTTTCTTGAGTGGGTTGCAGTAGTTTTCTGACATCTATAAACTTGCCCTTTCTGAAGTTCTCAACCTCTCGCCTATGCTTTTGTTTTTTGGCATTATCAACAAATTTTCTGAGTTTTATCTGCAGCCAGTCCATGGCTTTATCTCCTTTTTGTATTTTGGACAACGACTTTTTCTTGTTAGCTTCGATAAAAATCTGGATAATTTGTTTCATCTGATCAGATTCTTCCTCGTTGTCATTCATCTTGTTCTACTTCAATATCCTCAGATACTCTTTAATACGATTGCGCAAAAAGATTCTGTCATCTTTGGGTAGCTCTAAATGAGAAGGGTATTACTAGTACAGTTGTCGATGAGTGCGACTGCCTCTCTAAAAAAGGGCAGTTCTTCGTGATGCACGTTCTCAACCAATCTGGATTCATATTATTGATGGCGATACATCGTTAAATATCGATTATATTATATTCTAAACAGGTTTAGATAAGGTTAATTAAATCATTGGCTATGAAATTTCAGGCAATCTTACTTAAATTTATCACTGTTGATACCATATTAGCGAGAGTATTACTTCGCCAATGTGTTATAGGCTTATGTTTATTTCAGACGGATCAGGTTAGCAGCGTCACAGTTTAAGGGAGAGTCAGCGTTTGGATTCTGCATCAGATATAATAGTGCTCTGCAAAGGGATTCTAAGGTCCAAGTTGGACTCCAGTCAGTTTTTATAATATCCAAGCATACTTCTCCCGAAACGAAATGTATGTTAGGGTGGAATATCTTGGTTTTGAAGTACATTTTGGGTGGCATAATTGGATATTAGGAAGTGAGAGTGATCTTCACAAGAAAAATATGTTTGGCGTAAGGTGTGTCTGCAGGGCCCTAGATAAATGCCTCCCAGCTGAGCAGGTCATTCTCGTTGAACATTAGCAAGAATTAGTTGAACTGTCGTTTGGAAGCTTCGATTGCTTCCTTCATAAGTCGCTGCTTATACATTCGTATAATATTATGAAAAATGATCATTTTTAATAGAGTCCCAAAGAGTACAAGATGTTCTTAACCTACTATCGTTGTATGGTCTCTTCAAATAATCTGTTTCTGTTGGTTCGGGCATCTTTTAACATCATGTTAATGCAACCTATCAGTGTGTTTGCAAGAGGTTTACGGTCCTATTCAACGAGTTCAAAGGTGTGCTGGTACAGCTATAAAAAGGTTAAGAATATCTTTTCTATTTAATCTTCTATTCTAAGTTTCAGTTGTATCGAATCGTAGTTGTTACTTTGCTTGACTTGTCGCCTCATTAGCCTCGTTTGAGCTAAAGCATTTTTTGTTGTCCTTTCACTCACAGTGTTACTTTGCCTATCTTGATTTTAGTTGGCTCTGCTGAGGTTGAGTTCATTTACCTTGATGAATTCTTTCCTCAAAACTTAGTTTTCCTTTTTAGCCTCACTCAGCAGTATCTTCAAGTTGTTGATATAAATTTAGTACTTCTCTTTAAGCTAAGAATTGCTGAGAGGCTGCATCACTACCGCTCTTGACTGGAAGTGATCTATAATTGTATTCTAAAGTTCAGTAATTCTTAATTATTTCTCACGAAGAGATTACTGGTACATTTATAACTTCCGATGCAGTTGTTATATTTAAATGCTTTTTGTATGGCTTTGGTGATAGCTTTGTGAACTATGCAGTTTGTTTATGGTTGAAGTATGAACTACAGGTGGGCTGTTTTACACAACTGAAAATTGCTCAATTATTTCTTCTTCTTTCAAATCACTCCTTGAAGCATTCATCAGCTCATCAACTTATAGCTTTCGTCCTGCTTTTTTTCTTGCGCTCTAGAGAAGATCTAAATTGAGCTCATTTTCTCTCAATTTCTACCGATAGATGACTTAGACTCTATGAATTCTTTATTGTATTTATACATTCTCTGCCAATAGCTTTTTGTTTTACTCTTATAGCCTTTAATTTCGTGCCTAAAGCTAGAGAATTTTTGGCTGAACTTCAGTTCTTATGTCTTGATTGTGTTCTTAATCTACACTCTTTTACAAACTTGCCCTTTAAGGTGCATTCAGAGTGTTAATGAGATGATTGAGTTTGTTCTATAAATCTTTAGCTATTTTTTTCTCCTAAGAGTTGCTAGAAGGTCTTTTTATGGTTTACTTTACTTACTTTATTTGGTTGTTGATTGATGAATTTATTTCAGTTTTGAGGGTATTGAAAAATATTTTGTAATCGGACTGATTGTTATTGAGTTGCTTGATAGTTTGCTAAAGTGAACGATACTCTTCTCTCAACAACTTGTATCCATCAATCAATTCTCCAACTTTGTTTTAGGTGTTGCTCAGTCTTCTACTTTTCTTATTGCTATCACTTGAAGATCTGTCTCTACTTTATCTGATCCCTTTCTTTTTGGAATGAGACTTCTTATATTTTTTAGTTTTCTAGTTTAAATCCTCGTCATCAGAGGTGTCGTAAGATCGATTATGGTGGTAGATGTTGACCGTTTTTTGTTCCTTTTTGGAGTTTAGTGGCCCATGATAAATCAAGCTGGCATCAAATTTGTTTTCTGACTTGAGTTTGTCGATATTTTCTTTGAGATACATGATCTCTCCATTCATCTTCTTAATCTGCAGATTGAGACAGTGTGCTTCTGTTATTTCTGTGTTGAAGATGGCGTTGATGTTGTTTTGACTACTTTTAAGCAACTCTGCTCTAAGCTATCTAATTTTCGTATCTTGTTATTCCAAAATTTAGTTGACGTTACCTTCATATTTCTTTTTAGAGATCGCTTAATCTAGTTTTTAGACAAGCTCTTCCATACTTGAGCCTTCCAACTTGATATTTTTTTTGCCCATTATTTACCTGATTTTCATAAAACTTTAATTGAAGATCTCATTAGCTTTTTTTTCCAATTCAAACTCCTCGCTCTCTCTTGCGAGCTTATCTTTGAGTTCAGTAATCTGTGCGGTTAATTTTTAAATTTATCTTTGACATTTCTCATGGACATTCTTTTCTGCAATTTCAGGGGCAGCTGAATCCTCCTACTTTCTTATTTCTGGATGATTATTCAGTTATTTTATAGCCTATAACAATTATTTCTATTAGTTTTACTACTTTTTCTACTGGTTCGTGTTACTCTGTAATTCATTTTTATTTCTTTTGCTTTGAAATCCCTATAACCCGCCTTGTACTCTCTTAAAAGGAAACGATGCCCGAGGTGATGGCAGATCTCGATTCGGATTGTTATAAGACTATTATCTGGGGAGAAGTTCCTTCATGTAGATGATAGTACATAGCTGTGATTTTGGCTGGACGAACTGCTGCTGACTCTTGACTTTTCTACTGTCTATTTCGCGTGAAGATGGGAGGCCATTCTGACCTTCCTTATGATTTATAAAAAATTTTAATACTAACTGTTTTAATTCAATAAAGCGAAACAAATGATTTCCAAATCAATTTACTCTAATTCGATTTTAATCGCAATCAGTCTATCTCCTCCAATAGATATCTTTAATACTTTTTGGCACAAATCTCCAAAAGATGTGATAGTTTCTTGTTAAGGTCTACACCCCGTTTAAGGATAACCATTTGCAGGCAGATTTTAGTTTTCACTTTTATTTTTTCATTTTTTTCTATCTTCACTATGATGTTTCGAACTTCTTCCTCATTGAAGTAGTCAATATAAAATCTATCATCCTTTAGCATAAGCTGGTCTTGGGTTTTAATCTTTCTGTTAAGAGAAGGCTCAGTCTGGAGAAGAGCATGACTGTAGATATTTTGATAATTCTGGGAGTATGGATGAGAAGGAAGTGGTTCTATGAAACTATTAGGTCTTGTGCTGTTTCTTTTAGTAACTTAAAGAAAATGTTTGTGAGGATGTGTGGTTTCTTGTTGAGTGAGTAAATTCATTTATAGGTTTAAAATAGATTTTATCCAAATTATTCTTTTAAAGGTATAAAACATACCAAGAATCACAGCAAAACTCTTGAAAAATCTTAAGAAAGCAAATTAGATGTTCAGTTCTGGCTGTATTTTTGGAATTCACAAACAAAAACATCTCAAAGCTGGTTATTCTTCTAAAATTCATTTGTAAAAATAAAACTTAAAATCGTTAGATTTCATCTACAAAAAATAAATAACCAATAAAATCGTGTGTGATCTTGTTATTTTATAATTTTCCTTTTATTTGATGATGTATAATCTAAGACAGTTTTTCGGGGTGATTATGGCTGAAGTTTGTTGCATGAATCAGCTCATCGTGAGATATTTTAATGATGTTACTACTAATAATTTTTAAGGATATGTTTTAAAGCAAATAAAAGTGATAATTTTTATTTTGGAAATAGATAAATATTATTATTCTTTACACAGAAAACTACATGTCCAACAATTTCACAAGGAAGAAGATCTAAAACTACAGCTACGGTCTCAACGATGTCATCGGCAAGGGCTACTCCAGCCACGTCCACAAAGGCAGACATGACTAGACCAGCTAAAATGTTGCAGTCAAAGTCATTGACCTGCGCCTCCTCAAAAATTAAATTAATAAAATTCTACTCTAAAGCTAAATATAAGTTTTGAAAGAACTCAAGTGTCTTCCTCACATACTCAGCCTCCATTAAGTTTACACTACCAAAAATAATACCTACATAATCACAGAACTCTGCGAGTCAGACTTCAGTAAACTCATTAAAAAAGGAGTGCCAGAAGTAGAAGCAGTCGGCTTCATGCAACAGATCATAACTGGGTACCTAAACTTCGCCAAGAAACAGATCATACATAGAGATCTCAAGCCAGCGAATATCTTAGTAGCTGAAAATCAAGTACTCAAAATCGCAGACTTTGGATTTGCTATAAAAGTGAATGATGCTGCCAAATCAAACAAGTATAATGTAGGTTCACCACTTTACATGGCTCCTGAATCACTTAAAAAAAATTAGTATACACTCAAAACTGATATTTGGGCTTTAGGAGTAATTTTTTATGAAATTTTAACAGGCGAAACACCATGGAAAGCAAAAAATGAAAAAGAATTGATTCGCAAGATTTAAAGCGAAAAAATTGAAGACTTGCTTGTCAAAATCAATATCAGCACCAATGCTAAAGAATTTTTGAAGAGAACACTCAAAGTCGACAAAAATAGCCGTATGGATATTTTAGAATTAGAAGAGTTTAAATTTGGACAAACAACAGGCAACGTTCTGGCTTAAAAGAAACTAAATGTGGAGATGAGGTCAATTAATTTGAATCACAACATGTGTTTGTTTGCTCCCAAAATTTAAAAAACACTCGAGAACAGACTATTTATTGAACGTACTAACGAAAACAGAAAAACATCTAAGGACTATTCCCAAAATAAGTTCAACAGTTTTAGAAACGAGTCTATTAATCATAGTGTTCAGCTTAAACCTGCTTATTCGCATAAGTATAGTCCAACTACAGTTTAAATCAAAAAGAGAGAGCTTAGTAAGTAAAATCCTGAAAGTTCTATTTACAATAATCTGCAGCCGACTATGAGATTGCCATAAGTTAAACAATAAAACAAAGCTTAGAGAAAATTTGTTTCTAAAATTCTAGTCTCGGAGATCCACTTCTGTCGATTTTTGTTCAAATTATTAAACAAAATTGATTAATCCTATAAGAAAGGAATGCTTCAGAGCTGTAGAAGAGAAGTCTAGAATATCATGGCAGATTACACTTCTATCATAAAGCACAAAATCGAAAGCTTGATGAAATTTAGTACCAACAATTTCATCAACACAAGCTACTACGAATAGTACAAGGAATGCAGTGACTATACCAAATTAATGAAAATCGCTAAAGAATACAAAGATAGATACAGCTGCTAGCTGAAGGATTACTGGAAAAATACTTTCAAACCAACTTTCAGTGAATCAGCAACTACACAGCTTATTGAACAACTCTTTGCCCTCCTAAAACTAAAATAACACCAAGAAGGTTTAATTGAAACGCATACCAAAGAAATTATCATTTTGGATTACCTTATAACTGCTAAACAACTCATTGATTTGCTCAAAAACGGTGAGAACTTTGAAAAATTTGCAAGAAAGAGCAGAATATAAGAAATAGTTGAGGGCAAAACAGCCGACATTACGAGATAGTTATTTGGGAAGATAATGAGCAGGGCTAAGTAGGTAGCTGTGAGAGGAATCTCCGTCTACAACTACTAGTACGAAGATAAGATGAATCTAGTCATGGTCTGAATGATTTTTTAT
>Ga0194117_10003655_pt1 | contig 15301 bp, 7 predicted proteins | sample TA2MahsurfametaG_FD_160579 | JGI IMG/M metagenome (GOLD analysis project Ga0194117, IMG submission 160579) | Freshwater microbial communities from Lake Tanganyika, Tanzania - TA2015009 Mahale N1 surface | ecosystem: Environmental > Aquatic > Freshwater > Lake | place: Tanzania: Lake Tanganyika...
TTGGAAGGCTTTTATAGTTAAATAGTTATAATCAATTCCTTTTTCGTTATGTTTTTGAAGACTAAGAAAGCATAGTCACCTACTGAAGTCAACCAGCTTTTAAAAGTATTTTTCTGATCTGTTTGTACATTTTTAGCATTTTATTCTAACTCAGCGATGCTCTCTATGTATTGATACAAACTGTCATAATTTTCATCAAGTTAATAATTTACTTTAGTATTGGCGTAGGTACAAAGATTAAAATCCGTAGTATTCTAAAGATTAACAAGTATGACGATTTCCGATTTAGAATCTATATCTGAAATTTCAACTGAACCTTCTCTTTGATACAAATACTTTTAATCTGAGATCTTTTTGACAACTTTTCCATCTTTACAACTGAGAGCTATTATGTGACATACATTGTAAGGTGTATTAGAAGGTAAACTTTTTTTACGATGATCTTCCTGAGCTATCATAACAAATCCATGATTTAATGAGTCAGGTTCGATTTTCATTACTAAGTGCTTTACTTTTAGCTTTCGCTAAGATGTATAATAATAGGTAGGTTGCAAGTAATTAATTGCAGTAGTGGCATAGAATTTGAAGTAAGTTTCAAAAGGCATCCAAAATATGCCATCATCTTTTGATTAATTGTACTTCAAGGTTGCCCTTGCATCTGCTGTCCAATTTTTCGATTTATCCGACCAAGGACCATTCCATTCCATTGTTCCCCAAGGATTTCGAAGCTAGATTAATTTTTCTCCCCTATAAACTGCCAAATCTAAAATGGAATAGGCATGACCTATAACAATACCTTATGTAGTAACTGACTCAGAATGATCATCAAGTTTGAATTGTCCTTTATCACTTTAGTCAGTGCCACAAGTCATAATGAATTGCATCTCGTTCGCATAGCTAAGCTTTTACCATATAAAATCTGGATTTATATTTTTATTTTTATGATTTAATGATTGTCCAGGAGCACCTGAGAGATCTTTTATTGCTTCATAAGGTTGACCCCCGACTATGTGTTCATAACATCCGTAGGCCTTGGCATAAGCTTTTTACAACAAAAGGACCCAAAGTTACTCATCTCCAGCTCTTCCTCTACTGAAAACTACTGCTTTACCATCTGGTTTTACTGGTATATATCCATCAAGTTATATCAATTTCCATTTACCATCAAGGCAAAGCCAAATCAAAAAGTATCCATTTTAGATGTCGTAATACTCAAACAATCTTTAAATAAGCCTATTGTATTCTGCCAGTCCAGCCAAAGAGCACAAAAAGTAACAATCTCCCAGTTATCCTTGTACAATATCATTGGGTTATATTCCTTTTTGGAATAGTTTTGGTGATTTGTAAAGTTCAGAATAATGTTTCCACTTTAGGAGTGTGATGTTTTAAATCTTTGATTTCGAAGGGTTATCAGTAAGAGAAGATCTTTCAGTAGGGAATGAATTGTCTTTAAATATGGTCTGTTTCTATTTAAGCTTTTTTGCATTAGGTAAATATACGTTATTGAGCAGTTAAAGCTATTCCTCAGTACCAATATAGGTCGAAAACTTATAACCTTCTTCTGTATGTAATTGATTCTAAACTATCAATTTTTTCACTTCTTGAAAATCCTCTTTATTTTAGCCTCTTCTAATAGTTGGCTATCTTACTTGACTTTAATTTTAGAAATTATTTTCATAATCTTCCATATAACTCTCATTTTGAAGTTGCTTTTTGCTTTAAATTAGAGGTATTCTTTAATTTTATTACTCTTTTTTAGAGTGATTTTAAACCTAAATGCCATATTTTTCAGGGAGTGAATTCAACCACTCCTAGTAATCAAATTTCCCGCCACTTGATACATTTTCTTCATAAATTTTCTTAGCTTTGTTAGAGTCTTCTTCCTTTAGCTTCATTTATTTAATACATTTTTGAAATTACTGTAATGTTATACCTTTCTTAATGTTTTTTGTTGCTGCTTTAAATAATTCTAAAACTTTCGATTTCGAGATGGCATATCTCCCTGCGATTTATCTCTAAAGACTCTAAAGTTAGATCTACTTTTCCTATTAATGTTCGGATTAAAATTTTTTAGACTATAGTTAGGTTAATCTACTCTTGAGATTATTTCTGGATAAAGTTATCATTTCATCTTATTTTGTTTTTTATTTACTAGGTTACGGGATAGCCTTCTTAGTTGATTTTTTAACACTCTCTTCTACTTTTTTATTTTTATCTTTATCTTTTAAAGGTTCATTGTTTTTCGATATACTCATTTTATTTTCATTTTTTTTATTATCTGTTAGTTTTATCTACTTTGATTTTGAAACACCTTTTGGTTACTTTTTGCTTTGGACTATTTTTTGTGTTTATTATACCTCTTACATTTAAAGATCTTCTCCAAGGATTGATAACCATTAATCGAGAGCAATTTCTCCAGAAGCATCTCTATCAAATACTGTCAACACCTTAGCTATAAGACCTATATTAATTCCCATATGCTTCAAACCTTCAAGAAGTTATTCCTTATCTAATAAGCCATTATGATTAATATCTATTCTTCTAAAAACTTATGCCTTTGTGAGTCCACTATCTTAAATCGCAATGCTCAATTAATTGATAATTTTCTAAGCAGGTACATCATCTTCAGCTAGTGCCTTTTTGAGAGTTGGATGTATTTTCTAATACTACGCACCAAAATTGTTGATCTGTTGGATTGAGTAGAAACTTCTGATTGCAGAAATAAACTCTTATTTAGTGATTTATTGATCATTATTGAGATTTATTAGATTTACCCATTTTCTAATTTGAAATGGAGTTTAAGATGGGATGATCCTTTTTAAACCTTATTACAACTCGAATGGAGTAATTCCAGTTTTACCATCGGACTAGGCTTATTCAAAAATAGTTATTGGATTTAGCTTCTTATCTCGCAGGATTACACAAAGTTATTTGATTCCTTTTTCAAATTTTTAATTTTGGATTTATTTCTAATCCTTCTGTTTGACATTCTGCATTGATTTAGAATAAACATCATGTCTGACAGAACCATTCAAAGAAGGATCCCATAGTTTTAGCAAAATCATTACTTAATTTGAGTTTAGCTTTAAGTCTTTCAACTTTGTAGCTAATTAAGGAACTCCACAAGGATCAAGAGTATCATCAAGAAAATTCGATAACTTAATACCTTTCTTTTTTAGCAAAGCAGCTAGTTTTTACGCTGCCTTTTTCTGATAAATAATAGCCTACTTATTCTAGCATCCTCCATGCGCATAAAGAAACTATTCATATTAATCTGCTGAGAGTAATCCTTACTAATACAAAAATTACCATTCAGATTGCTATCAACTGCATAGAACATTTAGTTAATTAGTTGTTAATCTAAATTGGAACGAAGTCTCAGAATTGTTTTCATAAATTGTTCTTTGGTGATTTCTCCTTCGTAGTTACTATCAGCCATTCTGAATACATCAGCTAGCAAGAGTCCCATTTCTTTCATACGTCTGCTGAGTTGATTGACAGTTTGGACGATGTTATAAAAGGGATGGATTTGATTAGTTGAGATGAGATTGGTGACAGTTTACTTTTTATGTTTCTTTGCATCTTTGTATCGGAGAGTTTAGTTGAGTTTTTGTTCTTTTTTGAGATGATATTTGAGTAGTTTGATGTTATGTCGATACTCCTCTACTGTTTTTATTGAACTTTTTATGACACTTTACATTTAAATTTCATATATATAACACCTATAAATGAAACTCTTTTCATTCTCTGTCAAAAATAAATCAAACTAAATTCAATAAAAGATATATTAACATTAGAATTATAGTTTTTATGAATTATAGCCTATTTTTTGGGTATATTTATGCCTTCCTAATAAGAAGAGCCATAATTAAAAATCCATATATATAATACAGTTTTACGTCATATGTAGAGACTGCAAAAATTGAACAATGACCTATCTAAACACTAAGAATTTCGTTATACAACCGATAAAGGCTGCCTCACCCTTGAGCAACGCAGGTTCTATTAAGAAAATGGGTATATTGTTGTCAAGAATTTCCTGAAACATGCAGAAATTGATCGATGGACTGCTCGTTTCAAAGAATACTGCAATCAATCCTTATAACCGTATGTGTATATTTATGTAGTTTACCAGGAATGCAAATTGTGAGAGATATTTCCTTGGCTAAGAAGGACAAAAAGAATTATAAAAATCTTGTAGGAGAGTAAAATATCACAAAGGTTCAAGATTTCCAATTTGATGAGGTCTTACAAACATACTGTACTAATCAAGATTTAGTACCATACTTGAAAAGCTTTTGTGGAAACAACATTAAATCTGTCCATACTATGTTTATTAACAAACCACCTTTTATGGGTGAAAGCTCTAGACACCCTTTCCATCAGGATTTGGCATATTTCCCTTTTGGACCAGCTGATAGAATTGTTGCTGCTTGGGCTGCTTTGGAAGACAGCACACTAGAAAATGGAAGTCTCCATATTTTTCCTAAGACTCATAAAGGTCGCTTCTTTGATCACTCATATCCTGATGAAGGATAAGTCAATAAAGCTTACTTTGGTATTAAGGAATATTAAGAATTTACTGCTGAAAAAATTGACCTCGAGATGAAAAAGGGTGATATTGTATTTTTCCACCCTCTGCTCATTCACGGCTCTGGAGTCAATAAATCCAAAGGTTACAGAAAATCAATGTGCTGTCATTTCGCAGCTTCATAATGCAAATACATTCCAATCGAAGGTACAGTCCAAGAACTTGTGGCTAAAGAAGTTATGGGCTATTTAAAAAAGAAAATTGAAAAAAATTCTTTAGCAAATTTCCAGAACTATCATCAAATTTGGAGATTCAAATCGGCATTAATCGCAGGAGAATAATTCGAAGATGCACTTTGATCATAAACTCACAATGAAAAATCAAATAAAAAGTGAAAAGTATCATTATTGGGGTATAGTTAAAGATTGTAAAGAATTATGTAAGAGCTGGCTTCTGTATTTTAGTTATGCTAGTTGTTTCTTTTTTTAGACAAGCATACCGCCTATTTGTATACTACTTTTATTTTTGCCTTATGAAATCTATATAAAAACAAGGGTACTTTGTCATTCAGTTTTTTCAAAGAAAGTCGTTTTTCTAATGCTAAGCATTATGATTTCAAATCCATCTTTTTAAGTTTTAAAATGTTGAGTTTTTAGTATTTGTCTGTAAATTACTGAATTTTATTTTGATTATTTGGGTCTTCATATTGGATACCTATCTATTATTAAAGCAATTTATAATCTTTTTCACTGTAGTATTGATTCTCTTTCAACTTAATTTTTTTAGATTTCGTTCTGATAACTTTATTCATTTAATTCAGTTACTTCTAAATTTCTTCAAATTACAAGTTGATAGCCGGATGATTGGTAGAATCTGTTGTCAGATTTCTCAAACCTAATTTCTACTCTTTGCTCTGCTTTAGCTATCTCTTTTTTTATTTCAGCATCTTAATTTATAGTTTACCTTTTTACAGTGTTTAATTAATACTTAATTTGAGCTTTTTTGTTTTAGTATCTTCGATGCCTATCATAAATTTCAGATTTTCGAGGTAATTACTAAGGTAGTCAGTCTAACTCCCATACATTTTGTTCAAATCACAAATTTTAAGTATAATCTATAGTTTTTTGCTGAGATCTTGCTGGTTATTCAGATTTTTTGATAAGTTAGCTTATTTTTCTTATAGGTAGGTTATATTGCTATTGATTTTTTATATTTATAGCTGATATTTATCTACGTTCTGCATATTTAATCTTTTAATCTCTTCTATTTTTTCAATCATCATTTAATTATTGTGCTTCAATTCGTTAAATTTTCTTACCATCATGGTGAAGTCTCTACTATTTTAGTTTGAATTTTACTTTTCACCTTTGATATAGTATTCTGCGCTTCCAAAAGCCGATTTTTTGATAATAGGTAACAATCTAGATTCTTTTGATTCATTTTGTGTTACGAACATGTTCAAATTGACCAAACTGTTTTATGAATTATGGATATTTTTTGTTGTATTGGTCCTTTCTAACAGTTTGATTTCTTGCTACCTCTCTCTTACAATTTATAACTATATTCTGTTCAAATCAAACTTATATTTTTTGTTAGTTTATGATTAAAGTTTTGACCTTTTTGTCTAACGATTTGAAGCTTATAAAATTTACTTTTATTGATTTTTTCTCATTTTTTCAAATCTGAATTGAGGGTTTTTAATAGGAAGTATTTCTATCTTTTTCTAAGTATAAATTCCTGTTTTAGTCTATTTCGCAGTTTTTGTTATCTTTAACACTTATTTGATAAGGGTAAATTCTTTAGTTGGTGACATAAAATGAATAGAGCCGGGAAGACATTAATTAATCATTTGGGAGTAGATATGTTTGACTGTCTGACAAATCCAAGGAAACTGTAACCAAACCCATTGTTTATAGTAATAATAACTAACCTCTTCTCCATTTTTATGGTAATCTTCTTACAAATACTCTTTATATTTTTTAAGAATAAGTGTATCTTTTAGTTTTTAGATGTCAATTTTAAACTATTTCTCTTCTTTGTTTTTATATGAGTCTTATTAATTATCACTTTATTATGATTCAAAAGCTAACTATCTATCTTTATAGATGTTCTTCTTTAGAGGGGCGAAGTAGTTTTATAGGTATTACTTCATTTAATCAGTGAAAAATTGTCTGAATTTTTATTGATTAGCTACTATTCCAAGATTCAACTCTTCAACATTCAATACCTGTGAAGTTTATGGCTCTGGCGAACTAACCTAAGTAGCTGATACTCTTTCCGTCTAAGATGAATCTTATTTGTTATTTATATTTTATGTTTTTGAAGATTACTTTTCTTATCTAATAATACTTGATTTTTAAATTTCTATTTTGTTATTTTTCTTTGATTATTTGGGAATTGCTTTTGATTTATCTTTCCTGGTTGTGGATTGATTTTTAATTTTTAGTTTAGATAAACTTTTTTCCATTAAATTTTCAAGTGGCTTCAATTTGTATACCTTACATTTGCCTATAATCTCTAAAAGTTTGAGTTCATCATAAATTCCAATTTCTTGAAGATGTACCACTTCTCCTTTGATCAGAGGATGTCTAAATTTGGGTGTTTTTGCATTTTAAAACTCTGCATACTCTTTGAAAAATATGCTTATTTGAAAAATAATTTTGTATAAATCCTCTTCTTTGGGATAGTAATGTGAAGAAAAGGCTTATATAGCTCTATTATATTCAAAAACAGGGTCAAATTGCTCCAAATGTTCAAGACGCACCCAACATTGACAAAGGAGTTCTTTACTGAAAGGAGTGTAGAGCATAATAAAGTTCTAAACTCGACATATCACTTCTTTTAACTAACTGAAATTTTATATGAGAAGCAAATGGTAAACAATCTACTCTAGTCCTCTCAAATGCAAGGACTAGTTCTTGATAGCTCGAATAATCGAATTTCTGTAAGCTCTAACCTTTTCTTTATGAGGGTCGATCATCATTTGTATTAAACTTTTTGCTTTGGGGTTACAAATGATGAAATAACTGTAGGATTCGACAATGAAAAAATCAAAATATTTACAGAACATTTGCCATTTCTAATAATTCAGATTGATTATCTTCTGAATCCATTTGTATTTGAGTCCTTTTCTGGTAAGTGTTAAAGTATAAAGCAAAGATTTGATTTATTCTTCACTTAGATTACTATCAGATACACAACTAATGTAATTTTTTATGACTTATTCGAAATTATGGCCTGATACTATAAACTAAGGCTTTGCTTGTACCATTTTTTCAATAAGAATCAAGTTGTACAGCTTCTAGTTTTTATACTTCAAATTGATATTGTGGGTTTTTTAACAGCCTTTTTTAATAATTTTTTATCTTCTTTCTTCAGATAGATAATGGTGCAACACCAAACTATTTTGAATGGTATGAGAGTCAGTTTTTGTCGTAATAATTAATTTTATATTGGCTGGAATAATGGAAGGCAGCCAAAATTTATGTTAAACAAGACTCCCCTTGAGATCCACACATCCATCGACTCCTTCAAGAATGATTATGACCTTTGGAATTTAATTTTTATGGTATCCTAAGTATTCCTTCTCCAGAAAGTCCGAAACAATTTATAGCCAATATTTGAAGTATCTCCTCAGTTTCTACTAATTAAGGTCCACTTTTTGCTCTATTCTGAAATGATTCTATCTAAAACAAACCTTACTCTCAACTGGATAATTATTTTATAAAGGATGTTTGAGTAGATGGGAGTTATTGACGCAAAATGAGCAATGTGAAGCCATTCGGGATTTTACTTTTTGCTTTACTTCAAAAATGAACAAAGCAGTGTCTTTGTACCTATTTCTGGTTCTCCGGTTATTATCAAAGCGTTTTGAATGTCTTAAATCACCCATTTTTTGATAAAGGCGAGTTAGTCATTGAGATCGACGGGTTTAGTATTACTGTATTAATGTATAAGCAGTTAGGACTAGCTGAAATAAGGTGATATTTACTCACAATAGTCTTCCTCCTCGATTATTTTGTTGTAATCATCCATAGAATTCTATATTATAATGTTAAATAGAAAAAACTTTACTTTCCAAATAACAACATAGCAGAATATCAATAAGAAAAGATGTTTAATCACACATGCTCTTCTACCAGAGAATAAATCTTCAATTAAGAAGATTAATGTTAAATGTTAAATAAAGAAAAATAAATAAAACAACATTTTAAATGACCATAGAAACCCCTTTTTAAATAAAAGCTATGAATTTATGATTTATATCCTTTTTTGATTTGCATTGAAAAGTGGAGGTATAAATCAAAATTCATTCATATAATCGTATAAATTAAATAAATGGCAGCTGCCCCACCAGCTTAACAACTCAACCTCAAAGTCAAAAGTCAAGTATGCTTACCCTTATTTAGGATGGAGAATAGATCTTTTTTAAAATCAAAAACACCACACAACTCAAGAAACTTATGGATGCATACTGCCAAAGACAATCTGTAAATGATGCCCTATTTAGCTTAAAAACAGCAATGTAAGATTCCTCTTTGACGGCTAACGCCTTCACGAGAACCAAACACCAAAAGATCTCAACATGGAAAACGGAGACTAGATTGATGTAGTGATTGAGCAAGTTGGAGGCTATTTATGACTAAATAATGATAAGAAAATATTTGCTAACGTATTTGTAATATACGAAATAAAAATCATAAGGTTTGAAGCTAATCAATTGAAATGGCAGTTATTATCCTGTCTGTATGTTTGTTTGTTTATAAATTTAAATGTTTAGGCCTTAATTTTCGTCTTATAAACTACTTCAGACTGAAACTTTATTTTTCTATATCTAGAAGCTAACAAGGAGATAATTTTAAATTTCTGGTATTTTTCTATAGAAATCCAAAGTAAAATACAACTATAGATTGACGTTTACTTTAGCAAAAGAATTTTTTACTTATGTTTTAAAACAACATTTTAACATAATGAATTCAAAATTTAATTATTAATTTTTTAATATTTATATTGTTATGTTACATTGTATTAAGTATAGTCTTTACTGTTATTTCTCTATCGAACTTAATAGTTGAGAAATAAATCTGTTCATTTTTAACAACTTTTCTAGTTTGTTCTAAAAAGGTTACAAGTATATTATACATATCATTAAATGTCCATTTTGTCTGATTAAGCTTTGTACTCAATTTCATCGTTGTCCTGTTCCTTCTAGAACAAGTAAAAAGGATCCTACATTTCTCTTGGAGCGAGTATACTTCCTATCTGAGGGGTCTCATCATAAATCATCTGCTAATCGATCTCCCTCAAGTTATTCTTTCGATCATAAACTTCACTATCTTACATTATAAAGTCTTCATGTTACATCATAAATATGTGTGGTTTAAGGATGTGTTTGTTTTCCATTTATTCCTTTTAGTATAAATCTTAAATCTGCAGTCTCTATCTTCTTTTTTATGATTTTGAGATTTCTTCTGAGTTCCTTCCTGATGTTGCATCTAAACTTTTTGAACCAAATGATTTTTTTGACTTATTCTAAATGATCTCATTCTCGTTATAAAATTAACTCAAATCACTTGAGGAAAAGCAACTGTTGGAAGAAAGGAAAGAAGAGCTATCATCACTTTGCACAGAAGAACAAGACTGTGTGGATGAATTTTTTTTTATGGCTTTTGTTGGTGGTTTAAGGTAACTCTTGTATTAGTAATCAAACTAGTATTTGACACCTTTATAGCCCTTTTTATAATCCCTATCAAAATTTTAAATGTCCACAATAAGTTTCTTCCCAAAGTCAATATCTTCAACATCCTCTTCCCCTCTAAGTTAAAATCTAAATAGCCGATTTTTGATATCTTGATATCTAATAAAATACCGTTGCAGAAATCAGCGAGTTCTTCATCAATTTTTGAATTGTTTTTGAATTCGCTTTCTGTAGTTTTCACTATCTTAGATAACACACTCTCCTTGATAAATTTATTTTGAGTTGAAAAATAGTCTGTGATGAGTTTGTTCAACCGACGCACAGCCTTCCTCAACTTAGAATAAAAATGGTTTTTTACACAGTTATCTGACCTAAGTTATGAATAATCCACCTCCCAGGTAGTTTTTGCGAAATCACTGACCATTTATTTCCAATTTATTTATGAGTTTGGTAGAGAATTTGTTCCTCCTCGGCAGTCCACTAAGAATTAACAATACTAGAATCAAGATGATTGTGGTATCTAAGAATAGAAGAAATTTTACCGCTATCTACACTGTTTGCCAGTTCTCCCACAAACACCAAATTAGGTCTACATAATTCTAGCAATATTGGCCCACTTGCTTTCTCCTCTTTCTTCTCTCAAAAGTCTCAGAATTTTATCCTATTCCTATGTCCAAACTTTTCTTTCTGGCATTATAATATTAATATGTGACGCTTCAATAAATATTATTTTTCACTTCTCGCCGCTGACCCAAACATTACTCTTTAACGTTTTGACCTTCGATTTACCTCTTACACTTATTTCTGGAACCATTTATGAAAATCTTTATATTTGAGAATAGATTACAATAAAAACCATCATTGTTTGAGCATATATTCCTCACAAACTCTCTTCAAAATCCAATACAAAGATTCTTGGTTTCCTTATTTCTTCATTTCTGTCATCTATTACCTACTACGGGACTCTACTGTAGAAGCTGAATCTTTGTGTTGTTTGCTCGATTTGTTTCCTCTTTTATACTTGCTTTCAAGTTGATTTAGTTCCATGATTATTTTTTGGGCCTGCTCAATGTCTTTCTCATTGTTTTGCGGCTGCCAAAGTAGAGAATCGAGATTATAAAGTTGTGTTTTTACTACTGAAATAAATATAGATATACTTTGACACTGTTAGATTAGATCTTCATCATATTTAGAATTTAGTTTGAAAGAACTCTAACAAATTTCTAGGATTTTGTAAACGGAACAGATTTTAATCTCTTTACACTCCTTTTTAAAGTTATCATTAATCAACTTGTTAAGTTTTCTGACAGCCTTACGTAATTTCGAATAAAAGTGATTTTTTACACAGTTTTATGATCTACATGAAAAAATTGTTACCTCCCTGGGAGTTTTTGAGCAATAGCTTTCCACTTGTTTCCCACTTCCTCATGCATCTGCAACAAGATCTCTTCTTACTCCTTACCCCAAGCAGTTATGAGGATTGACTAGTCAAGATGATTATGATATCTATATCAGATTGATCGTACCTCTATCTACATTGTTTGCCTGTCCTACCTTCAATTCCGAATTCACTGAACATTTTGCGAGCAATTACACTCCATTTTTTCTCTCCCCTTTACTCTTTAAGAAATTTCAATACCTTATCTTCGTTTTCTGTCCACATCTTCCGCTCGGGCATAATGAGAACTAGCTTTCTAAAAAATAATTATTACGCATCAAACTCAAAAAACAGACTTTTGGAAGTCATTTTTAAAGAAGAGATATGATAAAACGTCCAGTAATAATACTTCATTACTAATTGTTGAGCTTGTTCTTAAAATTAAAAATGAGAAAAGATTGCTCTATCTTTTATATTCGAAGGTCAGAGTGGTATCTTTAAAAAAGCACTAAAATTGAGGTAAAAAGAAGGAAATGATAAGATGTTTGTTTTTGATAACGTGTTTTTTTCTGAGAAAATAAGGTTATAACATAGTTATTCATTACTTAAATATTTATAAACTTAAAATATTTAGTTCAGAAAATTTTCAGAACTTTTATTATCAATCAAACCAATTGACTATTCTTAAATAAGATCAAAATAAAATTATAGCTTACTCAAGCTTAAAACTTTAAAAATAGAGACTGAAAAGTGTAGCTATTTTTCATATAGTTCAAAGTACCCATAAATCATAAATAACATTTGTGAGGAAATGTTTATAGTTTGTTTAACAAAGATACAATGATAAAAAGATCATTCGTCGATTTCTTACACCATAAAATTTTAGACCTTGCCACTTGGCAACAAATCGTATGAAATACGCACTGATTTTTATGCTTTTTTGGTGTACTTAGCCTTGAGATCGTCTTCCAACAAACTGCTAATGTAACTGAGTCTTCGATAAGTGTCAAGTATTTCTTCTTTGGTTGTTTTAGAACCGTATTCTCTGACAAGCCTTTGTAGGGTATTTATTTGTTCCTGCGATAGATTGCGCTCTTCTTTGATTTTGGCCAGTTCTTTGGGACTAAATTAGCTCATCAACAAAATATTATAAAAAAAAAATCATATCTAATAACAAATATCTAAAATCAACACATAGATAAAGGATAATTATAATGTAGGATCACCTTTCAGATCTTTTTCCAGTTGTAAGCTTGAAGATTAGGAGGAATAGGTGCATTCCCATTTAAACTGTTATTGAGGGATTGATGATTTGGACTGCGACCCTAGCCAATGTACGTATGTGGTTTTATAAAAGAAGGTGATACGAAGTTGTTAACGGCTGGAGGCTGCAGTAAATTAACATTATTATGAATGTATTTATTTGAGTTGACATTCATTGAAGCATTTTGGTTGAAGTTTTGATAAGGGGAAAGATATCCATTTTGTTGGTAAGTGGGCGGAATTTGAAGAGAGTTGTTGAATTGATGTGAATTATGTTGATAACCAGTGGGTGAGACTGGTATGTAACTTCCTGGAATCGATTTAACATTTGGACTCTTTATGACATTTCTCCCTGGATTTTGAAGATTCGGAGGAATATAGGGCTTAAACTCTTTTTTTTATGGTTATTTCTTCAGCTATTCTTTTTTAGGCTAAACTGACTTTCGAGGTTTTTCTTTTGCTATGATCATTTATTTAGGTATTTCCTTTTTATCCTTTGTCTCAGGTTAGTCTTTTTTTATCTATGTTTTTCGGTGAAAAAAATCTAACTTTCTCTATACTTCTTTCTTTTTAAGTTCAACATTTTCTATCTTGACATTTCTCAACTATTTTTTGGGCTAGTCTTCTTTAAAATCACGAATATTTTTGAATGATTTATTTTTATATTTATCAACAAACTATATTTTTTATTTCGGTGGCTCTAGCACCTCATTATCTTTGAAGTAAGGATTTTATAAAATTTTAAAAATATCTGGTCTATTCTAAGCATTTACTCGAAGTATCTTTTTAATGAGATCGATTTATACTTGTTCTATATTAAATAATATTTACCGAATCTGTTTGAAAATATGAGAGGTTTTTTCATCTAAGCAATTACTTCTTCTCCTGTTTATCCTCGAAAAGGAGCGTAGCCTTGAATCAATTCAAATAAAAGGATACCTAGTGCCCAAATATCTATCTTGTAATCATAAGGTTTTTTCTGAATCATTTATGGTGCCATATACTAAAAAGTTCCACAAAGGGTGCTCCTAAATTCTAGAATAGATGCAAAACCAAAATCACATAATTTGGCATGGTTGTCCTCAGTGATGAGGATATTTTCTGGTTTGATATCTCTATGCATGAAATTGTTTTGATGCAGATAATTGACAGCTTAACAAATGTCCCGGAAATACCTTTTGATAAGTGGCTTACTAAGCTGTCCATAACCAAACTTGATCTTCTCGTTGAGTGATCCTCCGGAAGCAAACTCTAGTACCATAAAGGTGACATTCTTCTCTTTTTCGTAGTAATAGTTGAGCAATTTTATGATGTTGGGATGATTGAGTTTATGATGCACATCGATTTCTTCTTTGGCATTTTTGTTATAAATCTAATTCAGGTAAGATATACAGTTTTGATTGCCACAATTTAATTGTTGTGGGTGTTGCGAGCCAGCTTGACCTCTCCATACGACCCGAATCCCACGATATCTACTTTACCGACTTCATTTTTGAGAAATTAGTAGCAATATTCCTTCATGAAGGATTCTATCTGTAATAATTATCAAATATAATTAAAAAGCCATTCTATTTTATTTTTAATCAATATTCATAACTTAAAAAGCCAAGTTAACCATAGTAATAAAGAGGAAAATTTTGTTTTAAGGGAGTTTATTAAAGTCATATTGATTTGTATAATGATGATGATAAACGATCACTCTGGATGGCTTTAACTTTACTGCTAAGCACTACCGTTTTATTCGTCTCCTGGAGCCTCAGCCTGTAGAACAGGCAGAATATGCTCGTGGGAAACTACTTAAGATTTGTATAATAATAACTAAAATAAAATAAGATGGAGCATGAAGTTGTATGGAATAAACATCACTTCTCCAGCTCAATAAAAAAAAACAATCGTACTCTTCCCTTAGTCTTGAACCCTTAGTAACCTCCCAAATTGAAAAAATTTCAAAAAGACTAAAATCCATCTCAAAGGAACCTCGCAAAGAGGAGAGCTAAACTTGCTGAAAGTCGTAGAAAATATGAAGAAATGATTGATGATATTATCAAGAAACATGTTGAATAAAAAGAAATGGAGCTACGAATAACGAAAGTACTCAAAAAACATCACTATAAGAACTATCGGATTATTCACACGGAAAGTAGTTAAGATATTGACTCTACTCTATAGAAGTTAGGACCCATTTAGGAGCTGCAGAAATCTTATACTAAAAGGAAAAGTAAAACAAATAGAGTGAAAACAATCAACATTGAGTCTATGTTAACAAGCAAACCTATCAATAAAGACGATAATAAACTTCCTCGTATTTCAGTATCACCGAAGTCTAGAAATTTAGCAGCATATCGAGAGCCTATTGATTTTGTTGAGATCTAGCTAAAACTGAAAAAGTTGAGAGAGGAAGCTTCTCTTGATGAAATAAATGACTTTCACA
>Ga0194117_10003659_pt1 | contig 15291 bp, 14 predicted proteins | sample TA2MahsurfametaG_FD_160579 | JGI IMG/M metagenome (GOLD analysis project Ga0194117, IMG submission 160579) | Freshwater microbial communities from Lake Tanganyika, Tanzania - TA2015009 Mahale N1 surface | ecosystem: Environmental > Aquatic > Freshwater > Lake | place: Tanzania: Lake Tanganyika...
CCCCAACGCCCGCTGGAAGGCGTAATACCAGCCGGCCCAGCCATCCAAAATCACCCCGCGCACAAAAAGCGTGTAGAGCAGCACCACCGGCGGGCCGAGGATGATGGTCTTGCGGATGCGATCATTCAGGCCCAGTGCGCTGGCCGGCGTGCGCGTGAGCTTGTCCGCCTCCAGCTTCGCGTAACGGTCCTGGGAGGTCAGCCAGCGACTTAGGGGCTTGCGGTCGTCGTGGTGAACGCGATGGCGCAGGCGCTGGGCATTGCCCTGCCAAGCTAAACTTTCCGTGTGCCCGTCAGCTACGTAGCGCCCACAACCACGCTTGAAAATGAGTTCCCGCGGGGGATAGAGGGAGCCACGCAGCGGGTGGCCGTTGATGCAGTAGCAGAACGAACTGATGTAGGCGTGCGTGTTGGCGGAGGGCTGCAGGGTGTCCAACTCGGCGACGAGCTCGTTGGTCAGCACGTAGTCCGCGCCCAGCACCATCACCCATTCCGTGCGAACAAGATCAATGCCGTAGTTTAACTGGTTCCAGGGGTTGTCGAATTGGCGCTGGATCACTTGGACGTTCGGAAACCGCGCGCAGACAGCCAGCGTCGCGTCCGTGCTGAAGCTGTCCATGACGATCACCCGGCCAGCCCAGCGGAGTTGGCCGAGCGTGCGGGCCAGATTCGCCTCCTCATTGAACGCAAGCACCACGGGCGTAATGGCGGCTGCGAAGCTGGATGGTGGCTCGGCGTTCATAGTTGCACTGTTGCGGGCCGCTCGCGCTGACCAAGCAGAAATTCATAGGCTTGGACGAGTTGCCGGGCGGCCTGATCCCATGAGTATTCGGTGTGCACCCATGTGCGACCCCGCGCGCCCATTTGGCACAGTTCATCGCGGCTCAAGGCCAGAGCCTGGGCCAGCGCGGCACGGAGGGCGGCGCGTCCAGGCGGCACGCACCATCCGCACTGATGAACCTCAACCCCGGACCATGGCGTGGCGGTGGTGGTGACCACCGGCACGCCGCTGCCAAGCGCCTCGGCCACCACGAGGCCAAAATTCTCGCTGTAACTGGGCAACACAAACAAGTCCGCCGCCGCATAGCTCGCCCATTTGTCGCCGTCCCCAACCGGACCAACAAGGCGGCAACTTTGTGCCAATCCCGACGCGCGGATCGCTGTTTCTACTTCAGCTGCGTGACCGCCATCGTCGTCACCAGCGATGACCAATTCCCAGCCTGACGGCTTCAGTGCGGACCAGACAGCAATCAGATCCAGCAAGCCCTTCTTCGGATGCACACGAGAGAGAAACAGCGCGCGGCGGACGGGCGCGGCGACTGGAGGCAGGTCAACCGGTGCAAATGCAACGCCGTTGGGAATCATCGCTATCGGCTGGCGGCAGCCCAAGGCGCGCAGATCCTCGGCTTCCTCAGTGGAGGTCGCGTGCAGCAGCGTGGCGGAGGCGAGCGCACGACGCTGGTAAACATGCCACGCGAGCCGCTTGCTCCAACTGTGATGGCGGATTGCCCAGTTCGTAAGCATGCCGCGCGGGCTGATGACAAATGGCCGCCGCGTGCCTCGGGCCACACGGGCTGCCAAGTAGTTCGTGCCCAGCCAGACGCCATTGTCATGCAAAATCGAACCGCTGTCACCGGTCAGTCGTCCGCGCAGCACCTGCGCAAAGCTGCGGGAGTAACGGGTCATGCGGTTGAACCGTGTGACGCAGGGCACCAGCGTCACACCCGCCTGTGGCTCCCGGGGCAGCAGTGGCGGGGAGAACTGCCCCTGAAAATCAAGCGCCACGACATGTGCGCTCTGCCCCGCGCGGACAAGCGCATCCGCCAGCGCCGGGACGCTGCGTGAGGGTCCGCCGCTCTCGGGAATGAGCGCAGCCACCGTAAGGACGACATGCATGGCCCGCCAGCGGTGTCAGAGGCCCGCGCAAGCCTGGGCCACGCGGTGGGATTCTTCCACGGTGAGTTCCGGGAACATCGGCAGCGAGAGGATCCGGTCTGCCAGCGCCTCAGCGACCGGAAAGTCGCCGGGCTTGTGGCCAAGATCCTGATACGCCACTTGGAGGTGGACTGGAATGGGGTAATGGATACCGTGTGCAATCCCTGCAACATCCAGTGCCTTTTGCAGTTCCGCCCGCCGGTCCGTCTGCGCCACGTAGAGATGCCAAACCGGATTGGCCCACGGCGCGGCCTTGGGCAGGCCGAGCTTGGTGCCAGCCAGCAAGTTCGTGTAGCGGGCGGCCGCCGCCCGGCGCTGGTCATTCCACCGCGCGAGATGGCGAAGCTTCACCCGCAGTACCGCCGCCTGCACGGTGTCCAGGCGGGAGTTGTAGCCTTTCATCGTGTGCACGTATTTCACCTTCTGGCCGTAGTTGCGCAGAAGGCAGACGCGTTCAGCCAGCTCGGGGCGATTGGTCACAATGGCTCCGCCGTCCCCGTAGGCCCCGAGGTTCTTGCCGGGATAAAAGCTGAAGCAGCCGATGTCCCCCATGGTGCCGCACAGCCGGCCTTTGTAGGTCGCGCCGTGGCCTTGCGCGGTATCCTCGACGATGGCGAGCTGCCGGTCTTTGGCGATTTGCAACAGCGGATCCATGTCCGCCGGGTGACCGTAGAGATGCACCGGCATGAGAGCCTTGGTGCGCGGCGTAAGGGCGCGTTCCACGGCCTTCACATCCATGCAGTAATAGTCCGGTTCACAGTCCACGAGCACGGGCCGCGCGCCAGTATTGGAAATGGCGAGCACGCTGGCGATATAGGTGTGAGTGGGGACGATCACCTCGTCTCCGGGACCGATGTTTAGCGCGCGCAACGCCAGGTGCAATGCGTCCGTGCCATCCCCCACCCCGACGCAATGCCCCACTTGGTTGAAGGCGGCGAATTCCTTTTCGAACTCTTGCGTGTCCTCGCCCAGAATGAAGTCGCCACGGCCCACGGCGCGGAGCAGCGCGGCATCCATCTCCGGCTGAAGTTCCTGATATTGGCGACGCAGATCCACAAACTGAAGTGAGGCAGGGTGCATGGGAGGAATAATTGGTTTACCGGGGGGCAGGCAGGCGCACGAGGCGGCGGCCGCTGACCAGCCGCCAACGGGTGTTGGTGTCAGGACAGATGGCCGTTTGATCCAGACCGAACTCCAGTTTGCGGCCGGTTTCAGAAACCCAGCCACACACCTTGGCGGAAACGCCGGTGACCAGCGCGTGGTCCGGGACATCCCTGGTGACGACAGCTCCCGCCCCGACCATCGCGAATCGGCCGACGGTGACCCCGCACACGATGATAGCCCCGGCCCCGAGGCTCGCGCCGCGCTTGATCCGCGTGGCCACCAGCCAGTCCTTCGTCCCGTATCGGGCCGCAGCCAGCGGCAGGCGGGGCGAGCGCGGCCTGGGGTCGTTGGTGAACAGCACGCCCGGGCCCACAAACACCTCGTCCTCGATCGTCACACCGTCCCACACCATCACCCCGTTCTTGAGTGTGACGCGGTGACCGATGACCGCACCCCCCTCGACAAAGGCGTGATCTCCGACGTTGCAATCCCGTCCGATTTTTGCGCCGCGCAGCACATGGGCATAGGCCCAGATGCGCGTGCCAGCACCGATGTGCGTGCTTTCCGCGAGGGCGGTGAGGTGGGCGAAGAACTTGGGCGGCGGCATGACCGTTCAGGTAAGGGCTTTTGCAATGCGGTTCAGCGTGCGCACGACGCCGAGGGCGAAGGTTCCGTCGGAGCGGGGCACGCTGCCCTCCCGCACCGCCCGGACAAACGCGCTGTCCTGCGCCCTGAGCGGCTCCTCGCCCTGAACTTTTGGCAGCCGCACGTCACCATCGCGCATGGACAGGCGCAGGAACTCGCCGTAGTCCGTGACCTCGCGTCGCGTGTCCACGGACTTCTCATACACGGCCACGGGATTGGACAGCGCGAGATCATCCCAGGTGATCATGCGCTGGCTGCCTACCACAGTCATCTGCCGGACTTTCTTGGGATCCAGCCAACTACACTGGATGGAGCCCAGCACATGGCCGGGATACTTGAGGCTGATATTGACCACGTCCTCGACGCCGGGCTGCAGGAAAGCCGCCCCCATCGCCTGCACCGCCTCTGGCTCGGCCCCGAGCAGCCAGTTGAAGACCGCGATATCGTGCGACGCCAGATCCCATGCTGCGTTCACATCCCCGCGCACCGGACCGAGGTTGGTGCGCACGGCGGAAAGGGAACGAATGGTGCCGATTTCGCCGGAGTCGATAAGCTCCTTTACCTTCAGGATGCCGGGGTTAAAGAGGAAGATGTGGCCGACCATCAGCACCAACCCGCGCTGCCGGGCCAGCGCGACAAGCCGCTCACCCTCGGCCGGGTCGGTGCAGAGCGGCTTCTCGCACAGCACATGCTTGCCGGCGTTGAGCGCGTCGCTGACAACGGCAAAGTGCGTGCGGGTCGGGGTGACCACCACAACAGCGTCCACGCCGCCCTCGCGCAGCAACTCGCAGTGGTCGCGGAAGCCGCGCACCTGCGGAAACAATTCGCCAACGACGGCGAGGCGCTGCTCGCTGGCGTCGGCGATGGCGGTAACGGCACAGCCCTTGAGCTGGGAAAGCACCCGAATGTGGTTTGGGCCCCAATGCCCACAGCCGATGACGCCGATTGATATAGCTCTCATGTTTGCATCGCCCGCGCCTTGTCAACCGCCCGTCTTATGCCCGAAACGCAAGCTTCATAATCCCACTCCTGTATTATCCTTTGTGATTCCATCCCCATTCGCCGAACCAGCAGCGGATCGTCCATGCAGCGGCGCATGGCAGCCAAAAGTTGGGGCCGGTCTCCGTAGCGGACTAGAAAGCCGTTTTTTTCCGGGTGGACCAGATCTATGCCCGCGCCAATCTGGTCTGAACAGATCATTGCCAAACCCGAAGCCATCGCCTCGTTAACTGTTAGTCCCCAGTCGCCGGGACAGATTCCATCGGGACGAATGAACACATCGCTCACCGAATACCAAGTGGGTAGTTCAGACTGATTGATAAAGCCGGGGAAGATGACGTTTCTCAGTTTGTGTTCTTGGGCGTATCTCTCCGCTTCGGCTTTTAGGGGGCCATCACCAGCAAAAATGATGGCGATGTCCCGCGCCTGATCCAAGGCTCCATACGCCTCAAGCAGCTGCAGCGGCTCCTTTGCAGGCGTCATTTTGGCCGCGAACAGGAACACCGTCGTCTGTTCCCCGAGGGCAAGTTCAGCTCGGAGGGCGGAGCGCTTAGAACGGCCCTGCGCAGCCTGCTCGGAAAATAATCGGTTGTCCACCGCATAGGGCACATGGCAGATGCGGTCGTCTGCCACGCCGTGAGCCTGGTAAAACTCGCGATTTAGTGAGCCAATGGCCAAGCAAGCACTCATCCTCCTGAGTAACACCCGCATGGCCAATCGTTTAAGCGCCAGAAATATGCGGTTGCGCGGACGCAGTTGATCGTAGCGAAGTGAGGCCTCGCAGCGGTAGAATACAGGCACCCCCCTCAGCCCCGCAGCCAACCAGCCGAACAAGTTCGTTGCGTAGGCATAGCCATGAAGCCACAAAGCATCGTAACGCCTACTGCACAGTTCCCCCACGATGGAAGGGTTAATAAGCGAAAGAGGGCCCGCCACCGTCTGGCTCCGACTCCAGTTGGGTAGCAGCTTGTGAGCGTATCCGCCCAGTAGCGACACATCCCACGCCACCGCACGGCCAAAACTAGGCTCGAAGTAACTGACCACACCTTGGAGGCTGCAATAGAGAACCGTCAATTCCAAGTCCGGCTCCTGCGCCAATCGGCGGTAAAGTGGAACGGCATACTGGATGGGGTGCGAACTGAGGGCTGCGATGCGAAACGGCCGTTTCATGTCTATTGAGCGACACCATCAAGGAAACCCAGCACCGGTCCAAACTGCCGCTCGTAGTTCCACTCGTCCAAGATTCGCTGGCGGCCCCGCGCACGCGCGGCCTCGGCCTCGGCGGGGTGCGTGAGCCACCAGCGGACGGCGTCGGCGATGCTGGCGGCGCTGGCGGGATTGCAGACGCGCGCGTAACCCGGCTCCACAAACATGGCCCGCCAGTCCGGTAGATCGCTCACCAGCAGGTTCAGGCCACAGGCGAGGTAATCAAAGGGCTTGTTGGAAGCGCCGGTCATTGCCTGCATGTTCAGGTCGCTGCTGTCCAGCGGCATGAAGGACAGGCCCACATCCCCTTCAGCGCAGACTGGCAACAGTTCATGGCGGCTAAAGGCCCCAAGATACTTCACCCTATGCGCAAGGCCGAGATAGCGTGCTTCTTCGATGAGCGTGTCCGCGTAAGTCTTGTGGGCTCCCTCAGTTGTATATCCAACAAAGTGGAGCTGAACACACTGCGGTAATTCCAACAAAGCTCTGACCACGGCCAGCGGGAGCCGGTGTTCGTTAAGTGAGCCATGATAGAACACCGTGAACGGCTCCTCTGGCCGGCGGGGCGGACGCAGCGGGAGCACTTCCCGCGTCTCCGGACAGTTCCACACCGTGCGGACGGGGCATCGGGGCTCCACCAAGTCCGCAAACACTTCCGCCCGCCGGGCATTGGGCAGCACGGCCAGGGCGGCGCGCTGGCACAGTTGTCGCCGGGCGGCCAGCAGCCGCCGGAAAAAGCGGGAGCCATCATTGGGCGGGGAGTCATGCTCGTGGTATATCACCCGGCAGCCGAGCACGCGGGCCGCCAGCAGCGCGGCCGGGCAAGCCAGCAGGTCCGAGGCGTATATCCACCCGGCTTGGTGCCGCCAGCATTGTTGTAGCACCCAAAGGCTGAAGGCGGAGTAGTGGACTTTCTGACGCCAACCTCGCTCTTGGTGCCGCCAACGCCGGACCGCAATGCGCGGGTGAGGGGGGAAGGCAAACGCATCCGCTCGGCCAGAGGAACCGCAGCCGAGGAACAGCACCTCCCAGCCCCGATCCGCCAGCAGCCGCGAACTGTGCTCCAGCGGCGGATAGGCGGCGGGATTGGTGTATTGCACATACAGAATGGTTCTCCGGCGCGACATTGGCATCACAAGGCCAAATCGCCGGGGCGTGCGGCCACCAGCCACCGGTTGTGTTTTTCCGGCCGATGGGCTGCTCCCCGCATCTCGGGCAGGATTATCCGCCACCATGCGTTTGGCACAATCCGAACCGCGTAGCCGGCCGCTTCCAAGTGCGCGACGCACGCCCGCTCCAAGTCGGGCGTGTGGGTTTCGATGATCCAGCGAACCGCCGGGTCCACCTTCACCACGGTCGTCCGCCCCACTTCCAGCAGCAGCATATCAAGGGTCTCCATGCCGGGAGCAGGCCGTTCACCTACCAACGCCGGAGAAAGCCGCAGGCGCGCGTCCCCCGCGAGACCATTGAGTTGAAGATTATTTTCTAAGGCTGCTCGGCAAGCGTCCAATGGTTCAAAGTCCAGCACCCGCCGGACGCCGGTCTTTCGCAGGAAGAACAGCCCGTATTCCCCTTCCGCCATGCCCACATCAATCGCCGTGTCCGCACCGGTGGAAAAACGCCGCAGCCACCCTTGCACCTCGCGCTCGAAGGTGCCGGCGTAAAGCTGGGTCTGGGTCGCCAGATCAAGGCTCATCGTCAGGTCGGAAAAAGCCCCTGTAAGTATGCGCCGGGGCTGTCGTCCTTTGGGGACAACCAAATTCTTGATGGCTGAAATACTCTCATATGTGTGTACCCTTTCCACTCCGCGCGCTATGCGAGCCACTACTTCGCCGTATTCGGAAATCCGCGACACAGGCTGCCCGTCCAAGTGTTCCACCGCGCAGCCCAGCCGCTTCAACCGGCTGAGCAGCGACTCGCTGGTGGTGCCGCAGAGGTGCCAGTTGTAGGGATGCACCTCGATGAAAATCGTCCGCGGAGCCCGGGCCGCATCGCCCAGCAAACCCTCGGCCCCGGCCAACACTTCCTCCTCGAATCCCTCCACATCCACCTTCAGCAAGTCCAGCCGCCGCCCGGCGAAATGCGTGTCCAGCCGCACCACGGGCACCTGCCGCGCACCGGGCGTGCCGGCGGGGACGATTTGGTTTTGGATGTCCTTGTCCCCACTAAAACTGATCGTGCCATCCTGCTTGCCCACGGCGGCATTCACCACGCACAACTGCGCTCCAAGGCCATTGAGCCGCGCGTGGCGGAGGACGTGCTGGTAATTCCCCGGATCCGGCTCGAAGGCGGTCGCCTGCCCCGTCGGCCCAACCCGCTGGGCCAACGCCAGCGAATACAGCCCGATGTGGGCACCCACATCGGCGACCTGGTCGCCGGGCCGCAAGACCGCCATCACGAGCCGCCAGACTTCCGGCTCATAGTTCTCCCCGAGATTGCGGAACTGCGGCGCGATGCGCAGCCGGTCGGTGCCATTGATCACCCGCTCCAAGCCGCCCCGGCCCGCAGCATTGACCGATGCGTCATAGACCGGGCGGGCCGGAATTCCACAACCAATAAGCGCGCTTCAACAGAGGACTGTGGCGGAGCTGGCGACAGGCTTTTTCGATGGGGTTCAAAACGGGGATTTTTCCAACAGGCGGCGGTAGAGCGCGGCCATTTCAGCCGCAACGGTGGTCATCGTGCGCGGCGGACGAATGCCGGTCCGCAGGCGCGCAAGCCGGTCCGGCTCGGTTGCCAGCGTTCGCAACGCCGCCGTCCATGCGGCGACGGACGCCGGCTCCACGAGGATGCCGTCCACGTCCTCCCGCACCAATTCCGCGATGCCGCCCAACCGCGAGCCAAGGACGGGCACGCCTGCCGCAAAGGCTTCCAGCACCACCAACGGGCCGGTTTCGAGCCATTGCGAAGGCACCGCCAGCAAATCGTAATCGCGTAGCCGGGCGACCACTTCACTGGCCGGCACCGGGGCTTGAAAGGTGATCCGGGTGTCGCCTGCCGCCAGTGCGCGAAGTTGTTCAGCGTAGCGCCCACCCGCCGCGCCTTGGGCGACACCGAAGATGTCCACAGCGATCCGCAAATCCGCCGCCGCCCGCACGGCCCGCACCAGCACATCCACTCCCTTCGTAGGGTCCAGCCGGCCGAGGAACGCGACGCGGAAGACTTTCGCTTCGCGAAAAGCTGAAGGTTGAACGTTGAAAGCTGAAACATCCAATTTCTGCTCGCTGCCTTCTGCTTTCAGCTTTCCCCTTTCAGCTTTTGTATCTTCCTGGCAAAGCCCCTGCCGCGACAGGGTGATTTTGTCCGGTGGCACACCGTTGCGGAGCAGCACGGCGCGCACCCACTCGCAGACGGCCACCACGTGATCCGCCTCGGCCAGGAAGGCCCGCGCGCACCGCTGGCGCAGGGCCACCAGTTCGCGCATTCGGACGGCCGTCCACAACCCGCCGCGCAGCCCCGCGCGGCCGGGCAGCGCACTGACAGCTTCCGGCAACGCGGCCAGCAAAGCCGCCCCCGGACGCGGCAGGCCCTTGCCGTGCAGCGCGCAGGCGGTGCAATCCCGGGCCTGCATCACGCCTTCGCAAATTTCCGTGCCCCACCGCAGCAAGGTGCCCCGTTGGCACGTGGCCGTGGGCGTGTGATAGGTGTAGACCACGGGGATGCGCCGCCGCCGTGCGGCCCGCAGACAACGGAGGGACACCCCGCGCGTTTGCGCGTGCAGATGCACCAAGTCCGGCCGCTCCTCGTCCAGCACGCGCTCGAAGTTCGCCACCGCTGTCACGTCCCCTTCTCCAAAAAGGTCGATTGGGTCTGTCACCTGGGCCCCGAGCGCGTAGCGCCGCACGCGCAGCCCACGGCATTCAGTGGCGGCATTTGCCTCGCCCGGGGCCACCACGACCGACTGGATGTCGTGCGCTTTCAATCGTTCCGCCAGCGCCTCGGCATAAACCTCCGTGCCGCCCATGGGATCGGGGTGATAGGTGAATGGGATTTGCAATGTCCTCACTCGCAATAGGCAACTTTCGGGTATGCATTGGCGGCTTTGTCTCGCCAATTGGCGTCAATTTTTAGGCTGAAGTGCTGTCCGTGATCCACACAGCATTGCCAAAGGTCTCTATGAGCCGGTAGCCGGCTTGCGTGAGAGTTCGTTCAATTTCGCCGGCGCTCTTGCCGCGTTGTGTGAGAATAGTTGGATGGAGTTCCAGTGCTAATGCCTTTACTCGATGCTCCACAAACACACGTGGCGACCCCAACACCGCCTCATACTCGAATCCTTCGATGTCCATCTTAATCAGGTCCACCGTGCGAAGTCCTTCGCGATCGAGGGCTTGTTCCAATGTGACCATCTCCACTTCTTGGGTGGGCAACACGTATTTTGTATGACGAAACAGACCGCTGCCCCCCGAATTTGTATCAGCAGTCAGGTTCAAGGTGGCGGTTCCCGACCGATCACTGATCGCCACATTCAGGAGCTTTGTGTTTACAACTCCGTTGAGAGCTAAATTGTCCTGAATCACCTGTAGCAACCGTCGTTGCGGTTCAATCGCGACGACACGACCCGATGCACCACATTGGTTCGCACCAATCACGGTGAAGTAGCCTTCGTTCGCTCCCACATCTACAAATGTATTCCCCGACCTTAGAAACTTGCCCAGCGTGGCCGTCATGCCGTTCTCGTAGCCGCCCATTCTCGTCAACGCTATGCCCATCAACGATACCGGGTCCACTTTGAAACGCCCCTGGGCTGTATCAACCTCCACACGGCGAACCATCAGCAACCGCTTCATCAGCGACGCAACAGGAGCCGGCCGCACACGCATGAGCAGTGTCTGCAAGACTCTGTGGCGGAAACTGAGGAACGGACGGGCGCGAAATGTTGAAGCAGAGGGCATAAAAATTGCGAACGATGTTTAAACCTCAGTAACTGATCTCCTTAAGCAACGTTTAACCAATTCGTAAAAGCCCCGCCCCATCAGGGTGCCGAGGAAATGGCGGGCTACTCCCGGGCGCAGCAGGAACTGAGGCTGTCGGCGCAATGCCTGCCAGTAGCAACGGCGGGAATCTGAGTTGTAATTAACGCCAAAATACTTCTCGGCAAAATCCAGATACTGGCTGGTGTAGATGCGCGACTCCGCCGCACGCTTGGCGCGTTCCAAGGTGGGATCCGCCTCCACCTCGCGGAAAACCTTGTCCAGCACCCACAGCACGGAAGGTTCCTCGGTTTTGTTCAGCACCACTTTGTGATGGTGGTTCTGCGAGTGGACGCGGTAGTCGGCCAGCACTCCGTCGAATGAATCGCTGCCTGAGTAGAATTTCATACTACCTTTGGGGAAGACGCCCACAGAAGCGCCGCCCGCGGTGCCACCATTGACTCGCGGCTTCGGCAGCTCGATAACCGAGGAGTCGGGACAGCGCACGGAAGCCGCGCCCCCCCCCCGGTAGGTAACCCGGTGCCAGCATTTGCAGGTGCTCCCAACACTCCGTGAAAAGCGCAGCATCTACCGCGTAGGAGGCACGAACCAAACCACCCCAAGCTTGGAGCAACGCGTCCCGCCGAATTGCCCAACTGTCCTTCGACTCCGCCCAACGCGCTTCAATCTCCAACAGGCTCACCTGGCAATCGCGAAGGAAGGTAAGGCGGCTGCGAGTAGAAACCGACCCGGCCTGATGCACGCGGTAATGAACACCGACCACCGGGTCATGAACAAAACGGGCACCACTGGCCGCCGCATCAAGGGGAAATCGCGCATCTTGGATGACCGGCAACCTCTTGTGCCACCCCGGATGGCGGACGCGGAGAAAGTCGGACCGCCACAGATAGGCTCCGGTGGGACACCACATCCCCTTTAGAAAGGCAATTTCATCGTCGGCATCTACCTCCTCAATGCGGCGGCAAACTTCCTCAGTCGCCACCCAGCGCCCATGTTTCTCCTCAATTCGCCGCCAGTTGCCATAAATCACTTCGGCGCCTGTATCACGGGCCAGTTGGCGTTGCCGCCCAATGATGCCGGGCAGAAGCAGGTCGTCGGCATCGAGAAATTTGATCAACTCACCTCGCGCCTGAGCAAAACCAAGGGACCGAGCCGCGCTACAACCTTGGTTGGATGATGACGTTACACGCACCTGCGGGAAACGCTGGCGCACGTAATCGGCTGTCCCATCAGTCGAGCCGTCATCCACCAGGACTACCTCGACTTCCGGCCCCGCCTCTGCAACAGCACTGATCAGCGTCTCTGGCAACCACCGCATCGCGTTGAAAGCAGGGATGATGACTGAAACCTTCATCCAAACTCAAGCTGCACGCGCTAGGAACGTAGTTGCTTTCGTGGTGCTGATCTCACCCGCATCTAAGGCTGTGAGCGTGTAGCCACGAATGCGCAACCAGGACGTCACCTCGTCCACACTCGAACCAAACTGCGGCAGCAGAGATGGGTGCAGTTCGATAGCAAAGGCCGGGCGATGAGTCGCTACATAGTTCTCCATCCCGCGTAGGATTTCCATCTCCGCGCCTTCCACATCGATCTTGATCAAGTCCGCGCGCGGCAACGAGCGTTCCGTTGCGAGATCATCGAATCGAACGACCTGGACCAGAATGTCATCCGGTCCAGGTTGTTGCTTCTGCAAATTGATTCGCGATTCTTCGAAGGGCTTCTCCAACACAAACGAACCCGCATTGCTGCCGAGCGCCGTCCGAATGACTTCGATTTGCTCAAACGAATTTAGCTTCGCATTTTCTTCAATGCGCTGAATCGCCTTTGGAATCGGCTCAAAGACATATACCCTACCCGAGGCCGTCGTGCTAAGCGCAAACAGCAACGAGTAGTAACCAGCGTCGCCGCCGATATCAAAGACCACATCTCCAGGCCTAACCAGCGCACGGAAGGCTCCCGTCACTTCCGGCTCCCACACACCCGTCCGATATAAGGAAGAACTGACCCGATTGCGACGTGGTGGAAAGACCTTCATTCGGATGCTGCCCAGGTCGAGCACCAAATCCTCATCAGGCAGTCGATTTTCGCGCCAGCGGGCAAGCGGATTGAACAACAGCTTGAGGGCTAACTGACCAAGGAGATTGCGAAGGCTCATGATAAGGATGTTATAATAATCAAAATGATAAGCCAAATTGACTCAAACGCTGGCGTCTGCGTGACGGAACAAGGCTGTGCACCAGCCCAGTTCTAGGCCATGCCGATTCTTCTCGTAGTAGTCCACAAGTCGAAAACCCCAATCTGACAACAGCGATTGCACATCCCATGGCGAACATTGCCTGAGGTAAAGATCAACGAAATTCAATTCTACCAACACATGTTTAACTGCGCTCGCAGCCAGCACTCCAGCAGCTCCTTTGAGCACTTCCAGGTCGAAGCCCTGCGTGTCAATCTTGAGTAAATCGATCCGTGAGATGTTCTGCGCAGCGCAGAAGGTATCCATCGTGCTCACTTCGACGGAAACAGTTCCTGTGGCAGCAACGTGCTCGAACGGATTCGATTCGCCTCCTGCCAAAGACAGCAGAGAATTGAGTTCATTCACCGCATACATTTGCAGTTCCATCATCGACTTTGCGCTACCCATCGCCTTCTGATGAATGCTCACCGTAGTGCCCCAGTCCCGCTGCTGGAGGGCATTATACAGGGCAGGCGTAGGCTCGAAAGCATGAATCTCTGGCTGATCCAGACATGCCTGAAGCATGCTAATGGTTTGCCCTTTGTTGGCCCCTATATCAAAGCAAAGAGGGCGTGAAGAAGGCAGCAACAATCGTAAATCGCGCGGCAAGTCCGTGCCGCTGATGCTATCTGCTCCTGTCCACGAAAGTTGATAGCCCCGCATCGCCAGGAAGCGCTTGATGTGTTTCTTTATCATGGAACTGCTCACAATCACATACGTTGGGAGAGATTAGCACCCTAGATTCAGAGCTTTTTTGACCCACTCAATTGCAACCCCGGCCAAATTTGGGGGTCGATATGGACTCATATTTTCATCACAAATGGTTAGATTGCGTTACAGACCGAGCTTGCGGAACAAAACCTCAAACCGATGCTGCCAAGCATGATCCCGAATTGCACGTGCTCGCGCAGCTCGTCTCATCTCCTTTCGGCGAGTTGGCGACGCAAGCAATTCTTTCGCCTTGGCGGCAAGCTCTATCGCGTCTGAGTAGCACTCGATCTCGGCTCCTACCACAAAAAGGTCTTCCGTCTCATCTGTTAACTGTGTTAAATAGCACGCGCCTGCCATGGTCGCCTCAAACTCTCGCATCTTCGCATATGCATATAGAGGCGGGTTAGCGGTAGCACAAAACTGATCATTTATTCCAATCGAGACGGCACTACGCCCGTATAGCGCATTCAGCTCAATTAGATCAAGCGCCTCGCAACTGACGTGCATTTTCACCTTCGCTTCATAGACCTCTCCCAATGCGGCATAAGCCATTGCTGCTCTTCTTGGCCCCAGCCCGTGCCGGAGGAATCGCCATGCTGCGTTGACTTTATAGCCGGTCCAACGGGTGGTCTTTTGCCATCTTGTCAGTTGATGTAGGGCCAGCCCCAAAGCACCCGAGTTCATGACATGATGCGAATTCTGCCCCACCCTCCAGCCGCCACCATAAATGGTGACAGGCAGCCCAAGTGTAATTGCCTCCCCTAGAATGGCACAGCGAAATGGATTCTTCCCTCCTGCAAAGCTGACCTGTAGATCCTCCTCAACCACTACGGGCCAATTGTGTGATGGGTTTGCTGCCATCGGCAGGTAGATCGCGGCAGCCTTGGCCAGTTCAAATTGCGGCAACGCTGCTTTTTCTGGAACCCAGTTAATGGTCGCCTGCGGAGCAATTTTCTTAGCTACTTCTGGATGCGAAAGATTGTCGCAGAAAAAGTAAGCAGAAGGAACCCCTCGACTGCGAACTTCTTCGAAAAGAGATGCATCAGTCTGAAATGGATACAGGTATGCAAAGAATAGATCGAATGGCTTTCGCCTGTGCTCGCACTCAAAGCGTTCAAGAATGCGACTCATCAAGGTCACTCGGTCATTTTTGCCCCACCGTCCGTTAGCAGCGAGTTCCCACGATTGAGTCAAACCAATTTGGTCGGTTTCCACCACGTCATGCCCCATTGCACGCAGCGTGTCGGGAAACTGTCGATGCCACAGGCTGGGCCCTGTGTCAAAGATCAGGCAGGTGAAAATGCGCAGGGGCCTCTTCATCGCGAGCCACGCGGCATGAGCAGGAAGGTTTCAGTGGCGGCCATGTGGAGACGCAGTTCTGCCAGCGTGCCCACCTTCACCAGACCCGGCACCGCGAGCACATCGCAATCGAATCCGGCGGCCAGATCTAGTAGCGTAGAAACGGGCACATCGTAGGCAGCGAGATTCTGGCTGTTCCACTCCAGGAAAACCATCGGCCGCGCCGCGC
>Ga0194117_10003661_pt1 | contig 15288 bp, 14 predicted proteins | sample TA2MahsurfametaG_FD_160579 | JGI IMG/M metagenome (GOLD analysis project Ga0194117, IMG submission 160579) | Freshwater microbial communities from Lake Tanganyika, Tanzania - TA2015009 Mahale N1 surface | ecosystem: Environmental > Aquatic > Freshwater > Lake | place: Tanzania: Lake Tanganyika...
TAGACCTCATCGCACTAGCACTCGTATTTACAATAATTTTTCAGCTCTTGGAATAAGAGACATTATTAAATGCAACGACAATCCTCTCCACAAATGCCAGCGGCCAATTGCTTAATAATGAATTTTGGCAAAAGATATTTTGCTGCTCGCCATCTAGAACTATAGGGAAGCAACTGGGAAGGGTCAACTGGGCTATACCTTGCCATCCCCATCTATTTGGTATAAAAATCAATAAGATTTCATTTATTGACGACGAGCACAAGCTTCTGCCTCTGGCGCAGCACTTATCGAGTGGAATGAGCAATCAGTACAAGACTATGAAGGCGTTCAAAACCCACTAGAGAGGTCTGCAAAAGCGATCTAATGTCAGCCGTAATTTTAACTTTGTGAACGAAGAAGAGAAGATGCTTGAATCACTACGGAGAAGGTCGTACATCGAAAAATGGTAACAAAAATTACCGAGAATAATATGCATTTAAGGGAATTTTTAAGATTATACATAATTTCAGAAGATTCCCTTTTGACGTGGCCACGCCGAATATTAAGTTCACAACTCCCATAGAAGCGCCCGATATCCGACTTGAGTCGGATTTTTATTACACTGATAACGATGCTCCAGAATGGCGCATCAATTCGTATTTCTACAACAAGCAAGTATGCAATTATCCAAAACAGTGGGAGCTAGACAAAAACCTATATCAGCCGCAGTGGGTATGTGCTAGTGACATTTTTGAAACCACATCCGAAAGTGAAGCTGTACTCACTAAATTTGTTAACGCCAAAAAGCTTGACTCGGCTGAGGTCAATGGCCTTTTTATCGCTCAATCCAGCAATAATTTTTAGCTCACAGTTCAGGCGCGCTAAAGGCCCCGGCTTCTTTCGCTACATTGCTCCAATAGCATTTGTGTTATTAGTCGCTGCAATATTTGATCAGCTTGGAGACGATGCTTAGGAGGCAAAAATTGCAATTCCTCCTAAAATCATGCTAACATTAATATTTATGCATAGCTCATTTCGATCCGAAATTCCTCAAATCTCTTATATAGCATTCATGAATAGATTACATTTTCTAGCATATGCAGGGTCAATTTTATTACTTCTCAGCACGGTATTTTCTAGAAATATCAAAGAAGGGTAAATTGACAGCTGAGTCAGCAGTCACCCAAATAATTGACGATAGCTTAATAAGTAAATCGAAAATTATAGCTATTATCCGTGGTTCGTTTTTGTTTGCAGTCACGATATCTCCAGTGATCGCCTTTTATCTGTAATAAGATTGGACTAGACATGCTCAACAGGCCATTTAATTTTGCTTGCGTTGATCCCATCGCGCAAGGCATCAATTACTAGCTACTAAATTCATAGTCGTACGCATGCATTTGAATTAGCCTAGTTACAAATGGCTTTTGCCCGAATCAACAACGGATAATATCTAACACGGCACTGTCTTGCGAAGGAGATCCCCGGCGGTTCGACTGGAAACGCTAAGTCACGTGCAGCGAGCTGTGATTCCTTGCAGGTGAGCATTTCCGCTGGTGCTTCTCCTCACCGAGGCGATAGGAGAGAAGTCGCTAGCTGCCACTGCGGCGACCCAGACCGCACCGATCACTAGCGAATCGCGGATTCAGCGCTGCAGCGTGGCGAGCCCAGCGCCCAACAAAGCAAGAGCTGAATTACAATAGGGGACATGATATGGTTGCATAGACCTAAGATTGAATAAACAGTGATTGAATTTCTAACACCCACTCACATAGATATATTAAATGCCCTCAACCAAGCCGGAGTAGCAGTAGTAATCGATAATCACGAGATCTGCAAAAGCCAAGAGTTTGACGGGCACTTCATAACAAAAAAGGACCCGAAAAATAACTACAACAAATCAGTCCTTCTGATTTGTCTTAAAACAATTCAGAAGAATTACCAGGACTGGAAGGAAGAGCTAAATAGGACAATCGCGCACGAAGCTGTTCATGCAGCACAGGCATGCAGATCAGGCGACGGATACATAAGAAAACTTGGCTTTAAGCAAGGAATCGAAGAGGAGGCTTTTGCAATCCAAGACAACCCCAACGAGGTATTAAGAATAGTCATTAAATATTGCCTTTGAAGCAATAAGCAAAAAGAATGTAGCGCGTCGTCAAAGGAAGTGGTGCAACTCGGGAGTGGGGTTGTCCTGTTTTCGTGGACAGCCAGAAGCAAAGCCGTTTTTTAGCGGCTTGGCGACCTGGTTAAGGACTTGAAGCTGAACTGCGAAGACCTCAGAGTGGCTTTTCCAGCAGTTAGCCGATGAGACGGACAGGCTGCGGCCTTCAAGCTCAGCACGGTCGTGAAGCCGCTGATAGGGCTGCCAAGACTGCGTTGCTCTTGCTCGTTGCGGTCAGCAGCGCATCTGCAGCACGAGTGGTTCAAGCAGAGCCGCAAGGAATCATTTGTCCACGATTGGTCAACAGACAAAGTAGTGAGCTCGAGCCACAAGCCGAAACCCCTTGACCTGACTACTAAAAAGGGGCCTTCCAGCCCCCGCGAGTCATTTGGGTGATAAGGCTGACTTCACCCCATCTCCCTTAAGAGTGTCAGGCGGCCACAGGGGCGGTCTGACGGGAGAAACGAACGATGTTGTTCGCTGTTACGTGTGTGCTCTGACCGAGCAGGCTTCAGTCACCCTCCTCATACCCCGTCGAAACCATTGCAGCCCCGTGGGTGGGGGGAATGGAGCTGAGCGGAATCGAACCGCTGTCCGAAGCACTGGTGTGAGCCACCTAGTCCGGCCGAAACCGGACCTGTTCAGTGTGGCAGAAAACCAATGGAATGATCGGGGTGGGCAATCCCGTACAGCCAGACAAGGTTGAGGTTGACTGAAGCGATGCGCTCGCTGCTCCACACCATCGCCGTCGTGCCGCCCGGGCTGGAAGAGGCCGCCGCGGCCGAACTGGTGGAGCTGGGGGCTGAACAACCGAGACTGCTGCGAAGGGCGGTTGGGTTCGACTGCGACAAGGCCACCTTCTACCGGGTGCACCTACGGGCGCGGCTGCCGTTTCGGCTTCTGCGGGAGCTCGCCACCTTTCCCTGCCACAGCCGCGATGAGCTGTACGACGGGATCCAGCGGGCCATCGACTGGGAGCACTGGCTACCGCCCGAGCACAGCTTCCGGGTCGATGCCACGGGCAGCGCACCTGGCCTCAACCACAGCCACTACTGCGCCCTGCAGGTCAAGAACGCACTGGTCGACTGGCAGCGCAGCCGCTGGGGGGCGCGCTCCTCGGTTGATCTCGAGCAGCCCGATCTGAGCCTGCACCTGCACCTGGGTGGGGGCATGGCCAGCCTGAGCGTCGACGGCGCAGGGGCCAGCCTGCACCGTCGCGGCTACCGGCCCGCCATGGGGCTGGCCCCCTTGAAGGAGAACCTGGCAGCCGGGCTGATCCGGCTGACGGGCTGGGATGGCACGGTGCCCCTGGCCGACCCGATGTGCGGCAGCGGAACCCTGTTGATCGAAGCCGCCGCCATGGCCCTGGGCCGCGCCACAGGCCTCGATGCCAGTGGCCAGCCCCGCGATCTTGCCCTGCGGCGGTGGCACGATTTCGAGAGCGGGGTGTGGCAGCAGGAGCTCGAGGCAGCCAACCGCGAGCGCCGCGACGCCCTCCCAGACGGCCGCTCCCTGAACGCTGTGGTGGGAAGCGATGCCGATTCAGCGGTGATCGAGCAGGCCCGGGCCAATGCCGATGCCGCCGGAGTGCGCCCCTGGTTGACGCTGCACAACGGCCACTGCCGCGACTTTGAACCCCCGCCGGGCCAGGGAATCCTGGTCTGCAATCCGCCCTATGGCGAACGCATCGGCAGTGGTGACGATCTCGAGCAGCTCTACGGCGATCTTGGCGCCATGGCCAAAGAGCGCTGCAGCGGTTGGACCCTGTGGCTGCTGAGCGGCAACCCCGAGCTCACCGGCGCCCTGCGCATGAAAGCCAGCCGCCGCATCCCCGTGAGCAATGGCGGCATCGACTGCCGCTGGCTGCGCTACGAGATTCGCTGAACCCAGGCTCAGCGCCCCAGCAGCGCTCGGGTGGTTTTGCTGATGCCGGCCGTGGTCTGGGGCAGATAGGGCCCCTTGAGCAGCTGGCCGCCGACGCGCACGAACACACCGGCCAGCACCAGATCAAGGGCCGCCAGCACCAGGGCTGAAACGATCCAGCTCAGGCCCTGGTGCTGGTGCAGCCACAGCAGCAGCGCCAACTCGGCGCTGATCAGGGCCAGGGTCAGCAGGGCCAAGGCGCCGCTCACAAACAGGGCACCGCTGATCAAGCGACGCTTTTCGCGATCGGCTTCCTGCAAGGCCATGCGCACGTGCAGGTCCATGACCGAGGTCATCAACGCCCCGACACGGCCTGCCGCCCCTCGGGCCACACCCGAGGCCGTTGCCGCAGGCCTGGGGCTGGCAGGAGTGTTGGCTGAATCGGATTCGGCGCTCATCGGTTCGGATCGCTCAGGTCAGGTGCGCAGACAGAGGGTGTCAACCCGAACGCCGGCCCGAGGCCAGCATCAGACCCAGCAGCACGCCGACGCTGCCGGCCAGACCGATCGCCAGCAGTGGGCGCTCGCGCACGGGTTGTTCGATGCGGGGCCGCAGATTGGCATTGAGCTCATCGAGCAGGTCTTCGAGCTGCTGCTCGAGCGGCTCGAGCACATCGGCAAGGCGATGGGTCTGTTGGCCGGCCACCTGCAGCAGGTCCTGCAGCTGCAGGGTGACCGCAGACACGGTCTTACCGGTCTGCTCGGCGATCACCTCGGCCACGTCATCGAGGCTGCCTCTGGTGGCCTCCAGGGTCTGCCGGGCCACCTCGGGCCACTCGCGCTGAATGGTGGGAAGGAGGGCCTCGAAGCGCTCCCTGAATTGCTGCTGGGCAGTGCTAGATGCGGTGGCGGTATGCGGGTCCATTGGCAGCCCCTGGTGCACACAAGTTAAGGAGGGACTTGAAGTGGGGAAACCCTCCGCTACATTTCTGCTGCTCGGCGTTCGGGCCTGTTGGTTCACATCAATCAGGTCGAACTCAGCCACTTCAAGTCGTTCGGCGGATCGATGTCGATCCCGCTCGAGCAGGGCTTCACGGTGGTGACAGGGCCCAACGGCTCGGGCAAGAGCAACATCCTCGATGCCGTGCTGTTCTGCCTGGGCCTGGCCAGCAGCCGCGGCATGCGGGCTGAGCGCCTGCCCGACCTGATCAACAGCGCCGTGCTCAAGAGCGGCCGCGCTGCCGAAACGGTCGTGAGCGTGCGCTTCGACCTGAGCGACTGGCAGCCCGATGAGGCCGAAGCAGGCCTCGAGCCCCCCAGCGAAGGGCCCTGGATCAAACCAGGGCAAACCGAATGGACCGTGAGCCGCAAGCTGCGGGTGGCACCCGGCGGCACCTACGCCAGCAGCTTCAGCGCCGACGGCGAACCCTGCAACCTGCAGCAGCTGCAGACCCAGCTGCGGCGTCTGCGGGTCGACCCCGAGGGCAGCAACGTGGTGATGCAGGGGGATGTGACCCGCATCGTCTCGATGAGCGCCCGCGATCGGCGCGGCATCATCGACGAATTGGCCGGCGTGGCCCTGTTCGATAGCCGCATCGAGCAGACCCGCGGCAAGCTCGACGCCGTGTACGAGTCGCAGGAGCGCTGCGGCATCGTGCAGCAGGAGCTGCTGGCCTCGCGCGCCAAGCTCGAGCGCGACTGTGCCCGCGCCCGCACCTACCAGGAGCTCAGGCAGCGCCACAGCACCGGCCGGCTGCAGGAGCAGGTGCTGGTGTTTGAAGAGGCTCAGCGACAGCTTGAGCAGCTGGGGCGCCGCCAGCTGGCCCTCAGCCAACAGCAGAGCAGCACCAGCAGCGCCATCGACACCGCTGAAGCGCAGCTCGGCGAGGCCAACCAAACGCTGGAGGCGCTGCAGGCCGAGGTGCGCGCCCTGGGCGAAGACCAGCTGATCGCCGTGCAGGCCGAGCTGGCCGGGCTTGAGGCCAGCGGCCGCGAACTGGCCCGCCAGGCCGACAAGCACCAACGTGATGCCGAAGAGCTGCAGCGCCAGCGCCATGAACTGGCCCGCCAGCAGGGCGAGCTGCGCAGCCAGCAGCAGGCCCTGAGCACGGCCGATGACGCCGCTGACCTGCAACACGCCGAAGCGGCCTGCACAACGGCTGAGGCGGCCGTTGAGCTGTCGCGCCGCCGCCTGGGCGAGGTGGCCGGCCGCTCAGGCAGCTGGCTCGAAGCGCAAAAACAGCGCAGCCAACAGCGTCAGCAGATCGCCGAGCAGCTGAGCCCCCTTGAGGCCGAACAGCAGCAGCTGCTCGAGCGCCTGCGCCAGCAGCACGAGCGCCTGGCCGAGCTCAGCGACGAGGCCAGCAGCGAACTGAGCAGCAACCAGAGCGCCCAGGAGCAGCTGGCCAGCGTCGATGGCGAATGGCAGAGCGTGCTGCAGGCCCTGCAGAGCGCCCAGCAGCAGGTGCAGGAGCTGGCCGAAGAGCTGGCCCTGCAGCAGCGCACCCGCAGCCGGCTCGAGCAGGAGCAGGCCACGCTGGAGCGTGAGATCGCCCGCCTCGACAGCCGCCGCGAAACCCTGCAGGAAAGCCGCGGCACCGGGGCCCTGCGGGTGCTGCTCGAAGCAGGACTCGACGGCATCCATGGCCCTGTCGCCCAGCTCGGCGAGGTCGACGAACGCCTGCGCGTGGCGCTCGAGGTGGCCGCGGGCGCCCGCCTGGCCCAGGTGGTGGTCGATGACGACCGCATCGCCGCACGGGCGATCGAGCTGCTCAAACAAAAACGTGCCGGTAGGCTCACCTTTTTGCCGCTCAACAAAATCCGCGGCAGCGCCAGCGCCAGTGGGGCTGCCGCGTTGCAGCGTGGTGGGGCCGCCTCAGGCGGCGCTGGCCTGATCGGCAAGGCCGTCGATCTGGTGCGCTACGAACCGGTCTACGCCGAGGTGTTCCGCTACGTGTTCGGCGACACGCTGGTCTTTGACAACCTGGCCAGTGCCCGCAGCGAGCTTGGCCGTCACCGCGCCGTCACCCTCGATGGCGAGCTGCTCGAGAAGACCGGCGCGATGACCGGCGGCAGCCTGCAGCAGCGCAGCGGCCAGCTGGGCTTTGGCCGCAGCAGCGACGGCGATGATGCGGCCCCGCTGCGCCAACGACTGCTCGAGCTGGGCGAGAGCCTGGTGGCCTGCCAGCGGCGTGAAGCCGAGCTGGGCCAGCAGCTTGAGCGCGTGCGGCCGGCACTGCTGCAGCGCCAGCAGCGCCAGGCGGCCCTGGAGGCCGAGCGCGCCGCGGCCCAGCGCAACCTGAGCCCGCTGCAGCAGCGTCAGCAGCAGCTCGAGCAGCGCCTGGAGCAGGTGCGCGCGCAGATCACTGCCGACCAGCAGCGCCAACAGGAGCTCGAGCGGCTGCTGACCCCCCTGCAACAGCAGCGCAGCGCACTCGAGCAGGCCGAGCACAGCGCCCAGGCCAGTGGCGATGCCGATCGCTGGGCGGGGTTGCAGCAGGAGCTTGAGGCGGCCGATGCGGCCCTGGCTGCAGCGCGCGCCCAGCGCGATGGCCTGTTGGCCAGCCGCCGTGAACGCGGCCTGGCGGCCGAACGGCTGCGCAGCCAGCTTGAAGCCAGCAGCGCCGATGAGCAGCGCCTGGTCGAAGCCGTCGAGGCCCTGGTGGCTGAGCGCAACCGCTGGAAAGAGCAACAGCAGGGCGACCAACAGCGCCGCAGCCAGCTCGAAGCACAGCAGGCCGAACTGCAGACCCGCTTCGGCGAAAAGCGCCGCCAGCGTGACGCCGCCGAAGCCCAACTGGCGGGCCTGCGCCAGGCACTGCAACAGCAGCAATGGGAACTCACCCGCCTTGGCGAAGAGCTCACCGCCCTGGCTGAGCAGCAGCGCAGCGAAAGCCTGCGGCTCGAGCAGCTCGAGAAGGAGCTGCCCGACCCGCTTCCCGAGATTCCCGATGAGGTGCGCGTGGCCGGGCTCGAAGCGCTGCAGGCCGAGCTGCGCAGCCTGCAGGCCCGCATGGAGGCGCTGGAGCCGGTCAACATGCTCGCCCTTGAAGAGCTCGAGCAGCTCGAGCAACGCCTGGCCGAACTCGAAGGGCGCCTCGAGGTGCTCAGCAAAGAGCGCGAAGAGCTGCTGCTGCGCATCGAAACGGTGGCCACCCTGCGTCAGGAGGCCTTCATGGAGGCCTTCACCGCCGTTGACGGGCACTTCCGCACGATCTTTGCGGGCCTCTCCGATGGCGAAGGCCACCTGCAGCTCGAAAACCCCGAATCACCCCTCGATGGCGGCCTGACACTGGTGGCCCATCCCAAAGGCAAGGCCGTGCGCCGGCTGGCGGCCATGAGCGGCGGCGAAAAATCGCTCACCGCTCTGAGCTTTCTGTTTGCCTTGCAGCGCTTTCGGCCCTCGCCCTTCTATGCCCTCGATGAGGTCGACAGTTTTCTCGATGGGGTCAATGTCGAAAGGCTCGCGGCCCTGATTGCCAGCCAGGCCGATGAAGCCCAGTTCCTGGTGGTGAGCCACCGCAGGCCCATGATCGCCGCCTCAAGTCGGACCATCGGCGTCACCCAGGCCCGCGGCGCCCACACGCAGGTGGTGGGATTACCGCCTGCTGCCTGAGCGAGCGGCTTACGTCACAATGACGCGATGGGTCCGAACGCCCACCAGCGCCACAGCATTTGACCTCTTCGATTCCCCCTTCTGCGGATCCGGGCACCGGGGCTCCGAGCGATCGTCTCTGGTTGCGCTCAGAGCTGATGGGCACCCAGGTGATCACCCGCGACACCGGCCGCCGGCTGGGGGTGGTGGGCGAGGTAGTGGTCGATGTCGACCGCCGCGAGGTGGTGGCGCTGGGCCTGCGCGACAACCCGTTGACCCGCTTTCTGCCTGGCCTGCCGCGCTGGATGCCGCTGGATCGCATCCGCCAGGTGGGTGATGTGATTTTGGTGGATTCAGCCGATTCGCTGGCCGAGGGGTTCAACCCCGAGCGCTACAGCAAGGTGATCAATTGCCAGGTGATCACCGAATCGGGCGAGACCCTGGGCCGGGTGCTGGGCTTCAGCTTCGACATCGAAACCGGCGAGCTGACGACCCTGGTGCTGGGTGCGGTCGGTGTGCCCCTGCTGGGCGAGGGGGTGCTGAGCACCTGGGAATTGACGGTCGAGGAGATCGTCAGCAGCGGGCCCGACCGCATCATCGTTTACGAAGGCGCCGAAGAGAAGCTCAAGCAGCTCGGCACCGGACTGCTTGAAAAGCTCGGCATCGGTGGCCCCAGCTGGGAGCAGGAGGAGCGCGAGCGCTACCGGGTGGGCATGGTGCCGGTCGAAAACCAACTAGCGCCTGGGGTACCCAGCGCCAGCGAGCAGCGCCGCATTCAACCAGCAGCCACCCAGGCCTTCCGAGCTGAAGAGGAGCTGGACTACGTCGAACTCGAGGAGCGCCGCGAACGCGAACCGCTGCGCCAGCGCCGCTACCTCGATGAGCCCGAGACAGAGCGCCGCTACGACGAAGAGCGCCTTTCAGACCAGCGCTATCGCGATGCCGAGCGGGACGAACCACGCCGCCCCCTGCCGCGGCGGGAGCCCCGCTACGACAGCCGCGAACCGCTGGATGTCGAGCCCGAACCGCTCGATGATCCCTGGTGAGCCCAGCCAGGCCGCTCAGCGGGCCTGAAAATCAAGCGACAGCGAGTTGACGCAGTAGCGCTGACCGGTGGGCGCAGGGCCATCGTTGAACACATGCCCGAGGTGCGCATCGCAGCTTCTGCAGCGGATCTCGGTGCGAACCATGCCGTGGCTGCGGTCAACCAGGGTGGTGATGGCAGCGGCCGACACCCCGTCCCAGAAGCTGGGCCAGCCGGTGCCCGAATCAAATTTGGTGGCTGAGCTGAACAACTCGGCCCCGCAGCAGACGCAGGAATACATGCCCGGGGCCTTGTGATTCCAATAGGCCCCGGTGAAGGCCCGCTCGGTGCCGCCCTGGCGGGCCACGGCGAACTGCTCGGGGGTCAGGCGCTCACGCCACTGCTGCTGATCGAGCTCAAGGCTGCGTGGCAGACCACTGGGCAGGCCGCAGGCCGATGCTGCTGCCCCATCCACCTGCGAAGGGTTCTGCGCTGCTTCGGCCATGGTGATCCACCTGCTCGGCCGCACCCTAGAGCGCAGAAGCCGGCGGCAGCAGCTCCACCACCAGATCGGCCAGAGCAGCCACCGCGCCGGGCTGCCCCCGCAAGCTGCGCAGGTCGTCGCGCATGCCCGCCAAGCGCTCGGGCTGCGCCAGCCAGTCAGCCGCCTCAGCCGCGATCTGAGCCGGCGTGATCGTGCCGACGCGCTCAGGCACCACGGCGCGCCCGGCGGCGATGTTGGGCCAGGCCAGAAAACCGCGCTGACGCATCCGCCAGGCGGTGAGTGCCAGACCCACAAGCCAGCGCAACAACGGCAGCCTGGCGAGCAGTCCCAGAGCTCCGTCCCAGGCCTGCATCACATGCAGGTGCTGGGTCGGAACCAGCACAATCATGGGCACCCCCAGCGCCCCCAGCTCGGCGGTGTTGGCTCCGACGGTGGTGAGCGCCAGGGCGCATTGGCTCAGGGGCCCGTGGGCCGGATGCTCACACAGCAACTCGATGCTGGTCCCCGCCGGGGTGACAAAGCGCGGCTGCGGCTGCGCCTCCAACCGCGGGATCCCGCAGCTGTAGTGATGCTGCAGCGGATTGCCCGGCCCCGCATAGGCGAGCAGCTCCTCGATGCTGGTGGTCGGCGCCACCGGCAGCAGAAAACGGCACTGGGGCCGCAGCGCCGCCAGGCGATCGGCGGCCTCGAGCAAAAAGGGCACACCGACTTGCAACTTGGCCCGTTTGGAGCCTGGCAGCAGCGCCACCCACTCACCGCTTGGCAAGGGAGCGGTGCTGCGCGAGCGCTCCGAAAGATCGGCCATCAGATCGCCCACCACGGTGCAGCGCCGCTGCAGCCGCCTGGGCAGCCGCGCAGCCACCGCTGGGCCCATGGCGGCGACGCGATCGTTCCACTGGGGCCAGCGCGCCACCCACTCGGCATAGGTGAGGTGCCGGTAGCCCAACCGCGCCGACAGCAGCACTGTCCAGAACTGATCGCCCCCCAGAAACACCACCAGTCCCTGCTTGGGCCAGGGGCCAGTACGCCAGGGGCGCAGCAACAGGCCCCAAAACCGTTTGGCGGGCTGAATGCGCTCAAACAGGCCCCACTCAGCCGCCACCCGATGCTCAACACCGGTGGCATTGGGGCAGGGCACCAGCACCAGATCAAGCGACCACGGCGATGCGCCATCGCGAGGCCGCAGCGGCATCTGGCGATGCAGCTGCTCAGCGAGGGGTCTGACCCAGGTGGTCAGCTCGCCAGGCCCGTTGCTGACCAGCACGAGCGCGGCTGGTGCAGAAGGACTGGCCATCAGAAAAACATGCGGATGGCGAGACTTGAACTCGCAAGGCCGAAGCCACACGCCCCTCAAACGTGCGTGTCTACCAATTCCACCACATCCGCGTGGTTACCCCCAGCCGCCAGAGCTGCTGCAGGCGAGCTGCAATATACCCACGGGCCTGGCGGGTGAGCGCTGATACAGTCCGCTGCGGCCCTGAGCGCTGAGTCCAGCCCACCGCGGATGCCCATCGGCAAGTTGCTGATCGCCAACCGAGGCGAAATTGCCTTACGGATTCTGCGCAGTTGCCGCGAGCTCGGCATCGCCACGGTGGCGATCTACAGCACCGTCGATCGCAATGCGCTGCACGTGCAGCTGGCCGATGAAGCCGTCTGCGTTGGCGAGGCTCCCAGCAGCAAGAGCTACCTCAACATTCCCAACATCATCGCGGCGGCCATCTCCAGGGGCGCCGATGCGATTCACCCCGGCTACGGGTTCCTGGCCGAAAACGACCGCTTTGCCGAAATCTGCCAGGACCACGGTCTGATCTTTGTGGGCCCCTCGCCCGAGTCGATCCGCTCGATGGGCGACAAGTCGACCGCCAAGGCCACCATGCAACAGGTGGGCGTGCCCACCATTCCTGGCAGCGAGGGGCTGCTCGAGGACCATCAGCAGGCCGCCGCTCTGGCCCAGCAGATGGGCTACCCCGTCATGATCAAGGCCACCGCTGGCGGTGGCGGCCGGGGTATGCGCCTGGTGCCGTCAGCTGATCAGCTTGAAGGTCTGTTCAAGGCTGCCCAGGGTGAGGCCGAAGCGGCTTTCGGCAACCCGGGGCTCTACATGGAGAAATTTGTCGACCGGCCCAGGCACGTCGAAGTGCAGGTGCTGGCCGACCGCCACGGCAACGTGGTGCACCTGGGCGAGCGCGACTGTTCGATCCAGCGGCGCCACCAGAAGCTTCTCGAAGAGGCTCCCAGCACGGCTGTGACCCCAGAGCTCAGGCAGCAGATGGGCGCAGCCGCCGTGGCCGCAGCCAGCAGCATCGGCTACGAGGGTGCCGGCACCGTCGAGTTCCTGGTGGACCGCAGCGGCGCGTTCTATTTCATGGAGATGAACACGCGCATTCAGGTCGAGCATCCGGTCACCGAGGTGGTCACCGGGGTCGATCTGATCGCCGAACAGCTGCGCATCGCTGGCGGCGAGCCGATCAGCGTCAACCAGAGCGACATCCACCTCAACGGTCACGCCATTGAGGTGCGCATCAACGCCGAGGATCCGCGGCAGAACTTCAGGCCGGCTCCCGGCAAGATCACCGGCTGGCTGCCCCCGGGAGGACCCGGCGTGCGCATCGACAGCCACGTCTACACGGGCTATGAGATCCCGCCCTTTTATGACTCCCTGATCGGCAAGCTGATCGTGTGGGGCGTCGACCGTGAGCATGCCCTCAAACGGCTGCGGCGAGCCCTGTCGGAATGCGCCATCACCGGCATTCCGACCACGATCGACTTTCACCTGGCCCTGCTCGATCGCCCTGAATTTCAAAAGGGCGATGTGCACACCAAGTTTGTTGAGCAAGACATGCTTCCCCAGGCCTGAAGGGCGCAATCCGGGGCTCAGCCCAGTTTGGGGACTCAGCCGATCTGCTGACTGCGCAGCATCAGCTGGGTGATCAATCCCTGCTGACCGACCAGCAGTTCACGCAGCAGGCTGATCAAACCGACCCAGACCACCGGGGTGACATCGACCCCGCCGATCGGCTGAATCAGGCGGCGCGTGGGGGCCAGCAGGGGTTCGGTGGGTGCCCCGATCAGACGCATCGCCCCTTGCTTGAGGTCGATCTGGGGGTACCAGGTGAGCACGATCCGAAACAGAAACAGCAGCGTCCAGCCGGCCAGCAGCAGGCCCAGGGCCAGATGAAGCATCGGCAGCGGCGTCACAAAGCTCTAAGCAGATCGCATTCAAGCCTAGGAAGCCGCGATCACTGCCTAAGATCGCGGCACTGATCGCACAAGCAGCAGCAAGCGGCCATGACCCCTTCCCTCGCCAACTTTCTCAGCAGCCTCGTGTGGGGAGCCGTGATTGTGGTGGTGCCTATCAGTGTGGCCCTGGTGCTGATCAGCCAGAACGACCGCGTCGATCGCAAGCTCTGATCAGTCAGGGCTGGTCGACTCGGCCAGGCCTGGACCTGTCCTTAGACTGGTCTGATCCATGCCACGGTGAACCCGCGTGGTTAACGCCAGCCTCAATTGGGCCAGCATCGTTGGCATCGTGCTCGCCGTCGGCGGTGCCCTGCTGTATTTCATGCGCAGCTTCAAGCCTGCGCTGGCCCGCGACTACGACGTCTTTTTTGCCGCTGTTGGCCTGCTGTGCGGCGGCATTCTGTTTTTTCAGGGCTGGCGCCTCGATCCGATCCTGCAGTTCGGCCAGTTCCTGCTGGCTGGCACAACGGTCTTCTTCGCCTATGAGAGCGTGCGCCTGCGCGGTGTGACCACCGAACAGGCCAGACGCTCCTCGTACTTTGATGATGACGAACCGGCTGGCCCGTTTCGGCCCCAAATGGGAGGCCGCAGCTGGGATGGAGGTGCCGATCGTTTTGACGAACCCGAGCCGATTCGCCGTCGCATCCGCTCGCGCGATGACGACGAGGCCGACGACTTTTACCGGCCGAGGCGGGCCGCCAGCCGCGCGGCGATTCCAGAGCGAGCCGCCAGTCGGCGCGATCCGTCAGCCGACTGGGACAGCCCACCGCAGCCAAGCGGCCGCAATGAATCGCGCTACAGCGCTGATCGCAGCAGCGATCGCAGTGGCGCCAGCGACTTTGGCGCCAGACGCCGCGAGCGCGATGCCCGAACCGAACCGCGCCGCGGCAGCCGCATGGCCCCCGGAGATGAGGCCATGCCGCGCTCGAGCCGGCGCGGCCCCGCAGCGGGCAGCACTGCAGGGCCCGCCATGGCTGCGACCCCCCGTGCACCCCAGGGTGAACCGATGCGCAGCAGCGGCGGCAACCGCACCAGCACCGAGATCAGCGATGCTGATTTTCGCCCGGTCAGCGAGCCCAAAAGCGGCAGTAGCAGCGGCAGCACTCAGGCAGAGCGGCCCGAGCGCCCCCGCGACAACAACTCCCGTTTCGACGACTGATTGGCCAGAGCCAGAACGCGGCTGATCGCCTGTTGCGCCGCCCTGGTCGGCGCGCTTGCCCTGGGCTCCTGCGCTGGCTTTGGCAATCGCCAGGCAGCACCTGCCAGCGGCCTGGGGCCAAGCCAACAGCGGCGCGAGCCAGCCCTGAGCGGCAACAGTCGGCTGTTGGCCAGCATTGTTGATGACAGCGGCCGCAGCTCGGTGCTGCTGCAAGAGCAGCCCAGCGGACGGGTCATCCCCCTGCGCCACCTGCGCGGCCATCGACCCCACAGCTCGCCAGCACTGAGCTGGAACGGCCGCTATCTCGCGCTGCTGTTGCAGCAGGGCGGGCAGAGCGTGGCAGTCATTGAAGACCGGCTCAGCGGCCAGCTGCATCGCCTGCCGGCCCCGGGCGGAGCCAAGCTCGAGCGGCTCAGCCTCGCGCCCGATGGCCAGACCCTGGCCCTGCAAGTGCTGCAGGGCGGGCAGCAACGGGTGCAGCTGTTTGACCTCAGCGGTGTGCTCGAGCCCGACCGGCCCGGCGGGCAGCGCAGCAGCAACCCGACTGCTCCATGAGACGGACAGGGGAGCAGCCAGTGGCCCTTGCCCGTGCCGCCCTGGCCGCAGCCATGGGACTGCTGCTGAGCAGCTGCGGCGGCACTCTGCTGCCCATCCCCCTGACAGGCCTGAACCGGCAGCTCGAGCAAGCTGGTGGTCACCATGACCCTGCCCTGGGCGATGGCTGGCTCGGTGTGATCCAGCAGCGGGGCGGGCGTCAGCAG
>Ga0194117_10003664_pt1 | contig 15285 bp, 11 predicted proteins | sample TA2MahsurfametaG_FD_160579 | JGI IMG/M metagenome (GOLD analysis project Ga0194117, IMG submission 160579) | Freshwater microbial communities from Lake Tanganyika, Tanzania - TA2015009 Mahale N1 surface | ecosystem: Environmental > Aquatic > Freshwater > Lake | place: Tanzania: Lake Tanganyika...
GGGGCCTATAATAAACTTTATAACTTCAGAAGGAACATGTTTTACTTTGCTGACGAGAAGAAGAGTCCTATCAGACCTCATAAACCACTTGCGACTGATGAGCCCATGATCAATGCAGAGATGAAACCTATTGATTAGAAACAACCTGGTGATAAGTTTGAAATGCCCAAAGAATAAGGTATGTAACCTACACAATTGGGAAATACAATGCTTATCATCAGTGCTATTGCCTTAGCCATGGCCTATGCTTATATGGAAATACAAGTCATCAGGGCAAACAAAAAGAAGGGTAGCTAAGCAAGAGTCAACAACAAAACAACGGGTGTAGGTAAGGCAAAAATCGGAGGAGATTGGTCGCTTCTGGATACAAATAACAAACCTTTTAGTTCGAAAGATCTAGAAGGGAAATACTATCTCATTTATTTTGGATTCACACATTGCCCAGATATCTGTCCCAATTCATTGACAAAACTTAGTAGGGCAGTTGCTAAAGTTAAAAAAAGCAAAGAAGCTAACTTCTTCGACCTGAAGACTGTCTTTGTTTCAGTTGATCCTGATAGAGATACTGGCGAGAAGATCAAAAAATTTGTGATGAATTTCGATCCTGAGATAATCGGAGTTACGGGAACAAGTAACCGGGATCCAGCACTAAGAGATTGCATGAAAACTTTTAAAATATACGCTTCGAAGCTATAGTTTGAGTAAGGTGATGAGGATCAGAAGGGAAGAAAATCATATACCATAGATCATACTATCCTTACCTATCTCATGAGTGATACAAATGAATATTTGGCTCACTTGGGTGCCAACTTGGGTTAACAAGATTTGGCAACTTTAATCCTCTAAAAAATAAACGAGGACAAACGTGAGAAATTGAAGCATATAAACATTTGAAGAGTGATTGTATTTCATAACCTCAAAAATATAAATATTTAGTTTGAATCTATTACTAATAGAATGATAAGCAAACATTTTTCTCTATCCTGCTTCGCCCTCGAAAATCCTTTTCAGCCCTTCTACTCACACAGTGCTGAGATGATCGAACTGATCGATATCAACCACGATATCTACCAGTTCAGATTACCCGATTATGAACACTATGAAGTATCAAGACCAAGATATAGAAAATGCAGGCCAATTGTGCAATCAAACAATATTTTAGATACTATTCGATTTCGCTCATTTTGTACCAAACTAATACGCTCATTATACAGAAAAATGGAGCAGTAGCTGTATAGGTAGAAAATGTAGGCATGTTCGCAATACATTCTGGCAAAGATTTTGTGACTGTGTTGCTTCGACCGAATGTTGAGCAAAAACAAAGTACGATGAGTTTTCGAGTTGTTGGATTGAGTTTGGATAAAAATGAGGCTGTTTGGGTTAGTGAAATCAAAAAAGTGTTACTTCTCAGCGGAACTGAACTATAGAATTATTCTTTTCAGAAGTATGTGAGTGAGAGTAGCTTCGAAAATGGAAGTATATAACAATTTTTTAGTCATTTTTGTTTGCTCAAACACAATGAAGGCTTATACTCGATAGCTGAGCTAGTTTTGGATCTTAGTGGCAGGATATCAGATACTTTAGTGAAATACGACATACATAATTATGAAATACCTCATATCTAAAAGATAATTGGCCAATACAAAAGTACTCTAGCTATATTGAGTTAGAACAATCAGAATGAGAAATAGAGAAAATCCAATATTGTTAGTATCATCGATGCAGAGTAAAAACAAGTTATTAATCTGAAAGGATTTAAATTTTAGGGTGCTAAACTTCAATACCTTAGATATGAAAAGTTTGTAATTGTGCTCTATTAATCTTTTCTTTGGATTTTCGCAGCCACCCAAGGAATTTTACTAGGAAAAATCGATCTAGCTCATGTTTTATAGTAAGTTAAAGAAGGTTCAATACTGAACTAACTCGAAAAAGCACAATAACGTTATTGTTTTCTGCTTGACAAATCTTAACACTCTATATCTCAATTTTATCTGATGGACAAATAAAAAATATCAGTATACAAGTTCAATATCGCAACTATGATCCACTAATGTATAGTGGGCCCAATATGTTCTGCAATTTAAACTCTTTCGGATGAGAAGGATGAAATACATATGAATGTGATGAAAACTGTGAACTTTCGTACTAAAAAGTTGAATACTCTCTAACAATATCTCATTTAAGGTATCAAAACGCTGAGTTTTGGGCATACTGTGCGATTTCTGCAGAAGTAAGCTTGATGTTATGAAGTTAGGAGAATATTTTTGTTTTGAATGATGGGCTCTATTTATTCTACAAGGCAGTCTCAGCCAACATCGAGCAGATAGCCAAGTAAAGAACTTTCATCATCAATCTGGAGAAAGATATAATCGAACTGTGTATCAAACTTATAACCGAATCCAAATACGAAGGACATATTTTTAAGGGATTGACCATAGCCAACAACCTCTACTCAATGCTGCGTACCAACTTAAAGGTATTGAAAAATAACGAGAACGTAGAGATATATGTTCGGATGTTGTAGAGTAAGCGAGCGATACGATTGCTGAAGCAGGACAAGAATAAGCATCTGTTTGAATTGTGCTATCAGTTGGCCATACTGGTGAAGGGGTATGACTATTTGTAGCAGATCGAGAAGAAAAAGAAATGATGATCTTATTTTCAAAACTATATATTTTGACTAATCAATGTTTAGAGTTCATTAGTGATATTATGTTGGAGTAAAGTAATTTATGCAAGGCTAATGATAGGGAAGTTTGGATAGGGGTAATTTTACAAAATTCAAGGAGGGATGCAATAATACGTCCAAGGCTTAATAACATATTTTATTGCGATATGATATAGATATTAATATAAACTGTTAGATGTATCTATATGTAATTAAATACTAAGCGATAATAAGTATTATCAGACAGTTATGAACAGTAAAAATCAACCTGAAATATAATGTAAATATATGATAACTCAGTCATCGAGTATGATCCCGAACAGAAAGCTACCAGCACAATCACTGTAGTAGAGGAATAGTCTGATAAATTTGATTTCTATGTTGATTAGAATTGCTTCGTCAAAACATTCGGTATGAATAGCCTCGAAGATAAGAACAAAATAACCGTGCCACTAGGTGACTATGATCCGAAATATGAACACAGGGTTGTAGTTCCTGGATTAAGTTTAAAAGGGGTTTGCAACTCATCAAATTGTAGAGTTAAAGGTTAGTCCGTCTGGATCAGAATCGGCTACAAAAATTTTGAGATGTCAGATCAAATTTATGAGAGCGAGTGTCCAGTCTGCCATTAATCAATTGATTCGAGCACTATCTCCACGCTGGGCTATAGACAGGCCAAAATCACGATAACTGGAAGAAAGATACTTGCAAATGGCAAATCAGAGAAGGTGAACTACTAAGATGAGTAGAGAAACGGTAAGTTTACTAAATTTTTGTAGGCCGAGGGAAGCAATGTGCAGTGGGCAAGAATGACGATATCAGTTTATAAAATTTGATTAATTGATAATCAGTCAGACACAATTTATTTATTCATCGATTAATAAACAGCCATGTTTACTTATCACAGTTTAATGAGCTATGCTTAAAAATATAATTTTATAACCCATACCATGCAATCATCCCTCTACGAGCTATTCCCATAACTAAAAATCAAACTCGACCCTTCAATTTACCAGCCTTCGCTTGTAGATCTCTAAAAAAATACTTACTTCAACGATTTGGTCGAACAAATTGTTGATTAATATTTTGTAACAGATAACAAAAATATCAATCAGAGGAACAATCTGCCCTTCCCCATCAAATAACTGCGATTGTTCACTTAGATCAAAAATATTATCAGCAAAGTCTTTGCGAAAGTTATACCTATCAGAGTGCCCAAAGGCACTATTTTCTATGATGTGGCCACCAGTCCATAAGAAGGGTATTTTCTGATACATGGATGTGTGGAGTTGATGGCTAAAAAAAACAGTTGGTAGAAGCTATAGAGTTTTTAGGGGCATACTTTTTTTTCTATGTAAGAAAGAGTACAATATCTGTACAATAATTTCCATATCGATCCCAAACATTTCCAGGCTCTTTAATCCTTATTTTATGAAGATCAGATGTCGTTCAACTATCTTCCTTTTCGTAAGTTGATGTCAGGATAGTATTTTGGATTCAAATAGCTAGTAAGAGGTTGTCTTCGGACTAAAATGGCAATCGCTACCTAAGAAAGTATTTTGCTGAGGTTGAGGAAACATGATTTCGACAGATATCTCAAAGATTTCTAAGAGAACAGAGAGTATTGCATAATGAATTGTTTGCTCAGCGGACTGAATTCTCAAATAGTTGATGAAGTGATCACAAAATTGCCAGCTGCTTTAAATTCAGCTGAGTTGATCAATTTTAGAAGAGATGAAGTTATAATAAGAGAGGGTTAGTTTGCGACAGGGATTTATTTTGTTTTGGGAGGGTAGGTTGTCGCTTCAAAAGATGTGAAGATATAGGTACCGAAGAAGTATCTGAACAATGAGAACCAAAAAAATATAATAAAGGAAACTACAGTTAAATTGCATAAACTTGTCAAAAATGCGTTTGTGGGATAGGCTTAGCCTTTTCTGTCAATCAAATACAGATAGTTTACATTTACTTCGGTTCTGCATGAAACTATACTATTAAAGTTGGACTCAGGCTCATTTTTAAAAGCAGTAGGAGAGTCAGCACTCTACGAGCGAGATCTAACATTTTCAGCCAAACATAAGTTTTCAATAGCTACTGATAACTTCCTCAAACAAAAAAATAACTTTACTAACTCGTATTTGAGTCAGCTAGAGCAATTTGACTATCGTAAGAAGGAGAAAAATATTACGGGATTGCTAAGTAACTAAGCCAACTTTAAACAAAATTAGCTGTATGAATTATTTAAGAAGGAGGGAGTGTTTTATAGGGATACATTTTAGAGATTGGAAGGTTTTGAACAATTTTAATCCAAGTATGACCCCAAAAGAAGTTCCATTCATCGACATAAAATCAAATCCAACTTCTAACAACCTCAAACTCCACCTCACAAACTTAAAAAATAAATGGTAGCAACATAGTAAAAATCAATAGTGGAAGAAGAGGATTTATCTTTTGAAGCTACTAAAAAAATGTTGATGTCACCAGGTAAAACAACTGCTAGTCCATTTTAGCTCATCGGTTCATAGATAGCTCAAAAGATTAGTCCAATTATCTAACATAACTAGAGTTCGAGTTTGAAAAAAACGAGGAAAGGTGTTCCCAAATTTCAGTAGTTAAAGAGAGATGAGATGATATACAAGAGAGTATTAATAAAAAATGGAAGATATTAGATACCAAGAGAGACCAATAAATCTAATATTGTGCAGGCAATAGTCAACCACAAATTTGATGAAGTAGTCAAATAATGTATTTCAAGAAATAATATTGCCCTAAGGAAAGCCTTGGTTTAAAATAGAGAAGATTTAGTAAAAGAGGAGTTTAGAAAAACAGTGACTTCTCTACCACAAAGATCGATCTCTCTTTCGAAACTTGGCAGTACAAATATAGGACTAACATGTAAAGGAACCGAAGAGATGCGAAAGAAGATGGAGAAGCTGAAATGGAATAAATCAAGACATACTTAAAAAGATTAACACAGGGGCTTTTAAGAAATTAAGTTATAGGACTGTATTGGTTTCAACAAACAGCCAGTAAGCAGAGAAACAAAACATAGGATATCAAACACAGGTACAAAGACATGTTTCAATAGATCTCCCTAGAAATTGGTGCTTCTAAATCACATGATGAAGCCGATTACCTACACTTCCTCGATCCACATATGATAATGATATCTAATTTTGGCATTGATTATGTAAAAGTTAATAAACTTGTTTCAGTAAAATGATACAATCAGTTGTAGGTAGCATCTTAATTGATTTCAGTCCCTATGCCTTAGCCATAGATACCTTTAATTGTAAATTTACCCATGTTTGCCCAATCTTTATAATCTTTTCCACAGAGCTTTTAATAAAGAGTATTTGCTACTACTTTGTTCCAAAGAGTATAACCCGATTATGTTTTAACATAGCAAGCAGAAAAAGTTTCACGTAATGGCGCAGTAAGCACTAGCACTAAAAAATCTTTATTAGGGTAGTATCTTTCGAGATAGAGACATTTGAGATCGCAGTAGTCCCATCTTGAGTCACTTTCGCCATGATTTTTAGGATTATCTTTATTGAACCAATACAGATGACTAACAACGGTATCATGTGTATGGTGGGTGAGTGAAAGTGAGGAAACGATTAAAACTGTAAACAGTAAAATTGGAACACGCATTATATTTAATTTATTCAAAATACAATATTGAAGATTAATATACAAATCGAAAAAAATATTTATCTATGGTTACTTCTATAAGAACTATTATATAGACATTAAGATCTCTTAATGGTCATAATTGTCAATGCCAAGAAAAGAAAACTTCAAACCTTAGCCTCCCAAAAAGGCAATGTGTGCTTTCTTCCTCTACAGAATGGATATCTATCCTCAAATCAAAGACCGATTTGCAGGTTATAGAGTTACTGAAGTGACCAGAGAAATCGGAGAAATGTGGAAAATGCTAGATCCTGCAATCAAAGAAGAGTATGAACGCAAGGCAGCAAAAGAAAAGGAAAGAGTCCAACGTGAAAGAGAACAGTATGAGTCGATGTATGGAAAGCCAGAATCAAAACGCAAAAGAAAGAGAAAATTGAAAAGAGACTATGAGCAAATTAAACGCTACCTGAATGAAGTTGATCCAGATAATTGATTCTAGAGACATTCATAATTCATATCTTTTTAAAGAGTATTAATTACATTCAATTTATGACAAATCACTCTCTGCTTTAAGATCTCAGTATCGCATGCCTTTTGTTAAATCTTACTGCATTGGGTAATAGGAGCCATTCTGTTCGATTTCTTCGTATTAGTAGTTTGGGTACATTCCATACTCTTCCTGTTCTTTATAGCCTTCGTAATCTTCCAAACTCTCATAGTATCCTTCATCCTCTCCCAAACACTCCTTCCCAAAGTACTGAATCCCATCCATGTTTTGTGCATATGAGTTTGCAGAGAGATGGCTTTGAGAGAGAGGAAAACTTTTTTGGGGAGCCATCATTGCGGGAAACTTGGGAGTGAGCTTAGAAAGTGGTGCTCTCGTTCGTTGGGTGCCAAAGTGGGACATCTTTCGCATTTGTTGCAGGATCGCCTGCTCTTCTTTTGTGAGCACCCCTAGTTTTTCGAGGTACTCCAGTTTGTGGAAGTCTTCGGGAGTGGGAGTTGGTTGTTTTTGGGGCGGGATTTCAGTTTTGGGAGGCGATGGGTGTGCGTCTCTGTAGAGTATACTTTTGGCTTTGACTCTCTGGCCATCGAAGACGTAGGTTTTGGCGATGGTGGAGATGTCTGCTTCGGTGACTCTTTGATTGGGGTGTTTATTTTCTTTGTCCGCGAATGACTTTTGGCTCTTCATTTGAATAATAACTGTTTTAATAAATAAATTAATCTTTTCCACTTATAAGCAGTGGATAATGATTTAGCCTTTTCATAAGAGACACAATATCAAAAATTAAGTAACTCTTTAGAATCTGAATTGCTAAACTTAGAAGTCAGCGGATTTAAAAAAGCTCTATTCAAAAACAATGATCCTTTTTTCTTGCCTTAAGCCCATTTCTATGCTTTCTTTTTGCTTTTCTAACAGAAAACATCAAATTAATTGCCCGACACATATACATTATTGATTTTAAAGAGTACTTTTGAAGCCTACTGTTGTTGGTTTTACTTGAATTACATCCTCTTCCCTCGATTGACACTAAAGTTATGCAATAATTTTTAATTATTCATAGTCTTGATTCGTATGTTTTAGCCAAATTTGATTTTCTAAGTCAGCTATTGTCTATTATGACGTTTTGAATTATTAAATTTCAAGTAGAAAAATTTGCTGAAATTTTCGATCTACTTTGCAATGGTTTTGTTTCTCTCCAGTTGCATTTCTAAAGCATCTATTTAATTTTTTTATAGGTTGTAAAAGAGAGTTTTAAGATGGGCATTATCAAGTTAGAGACCAAAAAAATTAGATAGACTAGGATTATGGTGGTAATCATTATTAGAAAGGGTGTTATTGATGGCTACACAGGTAGAGAAAGAACGTTTGATTTTTTTTTATTATTTTTCTTTGCTAAAGTCCAGACGATTGCTGAAAAGATCCAATCTTATCTTGAAATTTCTAATGTGTTCTTTGATAGTAGTATAGATTTTGGTCGTAAATAAGGAAAAGTCCATATTTTTATCGAAAATTGCGAGATTAACTTCGATTTGCTGCAAAAACAGCCGAATGTCTCTATAAGCACTTCCCAAATGCCACCTTGCTTTCATCAAAGATAGAAGTTCTTTTAGTTTTAACCGCATTTTTTAAAAGGTTCTAAATGCATAATTCGGTACTGTAGGTTGGTATAGTAGTCTATTTGTCTATACTTGCGCTGCATTTAAAGCAGGTATTTGTTCTACTAAAATATTTTGTGGATGAGCATGGTCTTTTAAGTTGATTCTTCTTGTGGAGCACACAATGCTTAAAAAGAGTTGAGTGTTCTTTTAAAGATTTTAATAAGAATAGTGATATCTTAATTGAGCTAGTTCGATTCTTTCTCTTTCATTGACTATAATTTCTTATTATAATTATTTAGCAGTTTACAGCTTAGAAACTTCGTTGATAAAAGTAACCAAAATCTTGCTTTGGAAACATCTTAGCTTGAATGTTTAGTTAATAACTATTTTTTTGTAAGACTATTGATTTAGATAATTGTAATTGTTATATCGTTATACCACTGATGAATACCATCAATAAATGCTGTGATATTGTCAAAGAACTTTAAATTGTTTTTCAGGAAATTAAGCAGGAAGAGCCCAAGTCTATCGAGGAGGAGAAAGGCAATCGTGTCATTACAGAGGAAGATAAGAAAAAAATACTTAAACTTTTCAATTTTTAGAAATGGCCACTCTATGTCAAATGGGTCGATGAAAAACTAGAAGAGAGTGGAGAACTCTTGTAGTCTTTTCTCGAAGCCTCGGGAGTCGAATCTGTGACTTCTCACGATCATCCAATTAATGAATAATCAGAGATACTGACAACAAAAAAGTAGGGAAAGTTCAAAGAGTAGTAATCTCTGATGACATAAGTCGAAAGTGAGTAAGACCTGCTCGAAAATTAAAATAAAAAATTGTCTAAACAAAATATGCTATTACTGCAGAAATATGAGTAGTTAAAAAGGAAGTATGAAAGTATAATGAAATGATTCTTTATGTTTACCTTAACTGAGATTAACTCTTCTTCAGAACTATTGAGAAATCTAAATAATAATATCATTAAAATGAATAAAATAGTTAACTGCTAAGCTATACAACCGACAAAAAAACCTAACTTTACACATAAGTCACATCTACTTGATCCGATAACTCAAAATCACCGTTCCAACTCATTGACTAGTTAAACCAAAAAGCTGTATCTTTAGGATTGCATGAGATAGACTCCGAGTCAAATACCAAACAGTACTCGTTTCAAATAAAATTTACTTTATACTAAAGACCACGATTTAGCTTCTTCTTTCAGCTTTTCGGAATAAGAAACAGATTATTAATATGAAAAACTTCTTTTTGCCAAATTTTTGTAGGCTAAATAGACAGAGTGGATGAGTTTCATGCACGATATGAATAAAATATCCGAATAGAACTTGGTTAGCTTTGTAAAGATAGGTGAAACCGAGAAAGCAGTCAAAAACAATCGAATAATATCACATTATCTTGGAGTTTGGCTAGATTCAATGGGCTATAAAGATGCATAGACTCGAAAAAGATTAGTAACAGTTGTTAGATTTCTTTATCCTAATGAACAAGAATCAGCAGCAAAAATCGCAGGCATTTTGTATGACACACTTTTTCAGGGTTATCTACCTTAGTTTTTGCAACTGAGAGTACTTTTTGAGGTATGCAAACGTGGGTGGTAGTATATGGGTATGTTTATAGGCCGTTTTATAAAGATCCTAAAAAAGTATAAGAACCTAAAAGAATAGAATTTTATCGAATAAGTATAGAGTGCCATACTTTGATTTTTATTAATAAATTTTCTATATCTTGTCTTATTGTATTCTTAGAAGTCTAATACACAAAATCGACAGATTTATTTGAGTGCAAATCCTTTTCTTTCGGTTTTAATAGTAATTCTATAAGTATAATGAAATTGCTAAACTCACTGCAAAAGGAGTATCAAACACTATGGAAACATATAATCAGGCCGCCTCGTTCTGCCTATTCCTAAAAACAACTCGGACCTTCTCTCTTCGAACATTACGGAATATGTGTCCAAAGAAAAGATTTCCGAATTACAAATAGTAGAGGATATGAGTTTACTTGTTCCTTATGGCTTCCGACAAAAGTAGAACATTCGCATTGTCTGATTTACTTGCATGGAAACAGTAGCAATCGGTTATAGGGGTAAACATGCATATACAAAGGATGTAGTATTTGTAACAATTGATAAGCGAGGGAATAGCACTTTGTACTTTTGATTTTGGAGGGTGTGGTAATGCGGAAGGTGAATACATTTCTTTGGGGTTTTATGAGCAGCAGGATTTATAACAAGTTGTAGAGTTTTTAAAGATTTATCCTCGGATTGGAGGAATTTCGATTTGGGGGAGATCTATGGGAGCTGTCACAGCTTTGCTCTATCTTTAAAGAGTCAAAAGTATAAGTGCAGTTGTCGTGGATAGCCCTTTTAAAAGTTTTAAGTCACTTATTGAGGACATGGCTAACAAAAAGACAAAAATTCCGGGACTTGTCTTAACAGCTGCATTGAAGATAGTGGACGGAACTGTGAGATAGAAAGGCAAGTTTAGTCTATACGATATTGATCCTTTTAAAAAAGTGCCTGGATTAACTATTCCTGCATTTTTTATTGTTGGAATATAAGATTAGGTAATCCCTTATGAACATACAAGTGATCTGTTTGAGGCCTATGGAGGCGATGATAAAATAATAAAAATGGTTAACGGGTATAAATTCATCTATTTAGGGGACATAATGATATGAGATCATAAGTTATCATCAAGCTAGTGGTTTAGTTTCTAAAATAAAGATTTCAGGACTACAAAGTAAATCATAAAGAAGAGGTTATGAGATAAATTATACCAAAGAAATAGAGTGAGTTGCCTAAATAAGAAAATAAAGGATAGCCGGGTCTTCCGGATATTTTGCTTTAATAACTTTAAGTTAAAAAGGTTTAAGAAGCAGTAAGCAAGGGATAATTCTCTTGGTCCAACATCTTTGCAGGCTTTACCAAAACGAAAAAAGACGACCACAAAGAAGAAAAAGAAACCAAGCAATAAGTCAGAGATATTATTTAGCAACAGACTTAGAAAAAGAAATAGCAATAAACAAAAGTAATCAAACAAGACCTAGAGTTAAAAAAACAGAAGCGAAAGAAAGAGAAATAGCTCATAAAGAAAAGTGAGTTTGAGGCTACTCTGTAGGAAAAAGTTAGATAATATTCATACTGCTATCTTTGATCTATTTCTATGTATGTTTAGAGACAAATAAATGTGTGATTGATATCATATATAATTCACATAATGGGCGGATCATTAAATCTCTACACAAATTATGATTACATGCATCAGTATGAACTTCTACAAACTGAGTTCACAAAACAATCTAAAATTTTCAATGTCGACTCTATTCGTTTCCCACTCTCCACCAAAAATATGGCGATTGTTGACAGTACTGGGCGTAGAGTTAAAATAGCTGGAGGAAATTGGTCTGGAGGCCATGCTTCAAGACATTGTGTTGGTGGTCTGGATCGCAAACCTCTTCAAAAACTAATCAAAGACATAAAAGAAGTATTTGGTATGAACTGTGTTAGAATAACCTTTTCTTTGTAATTATTTAGAAAGCGGGAAGGCAAAGGTAAATATATAAATCCTTAATTATTATCAGCAAATAAGTCACTTTATGGTAGGACAGCAGAATAGATCTTTATCCATACAGTTTAAGAGCTAACAAAAGCAGGATTGATGGTTATCCTAAACAATCATACAAGTAAATCACAGTGGTGCTGTTCTAATAATGATGGAGATGGACTTTGGTTCAATAATGAGTATCCTGAAAGTTAATTCTTTTAATGTTTGCAACATCTAGCTGAGATCTTTAAAGATAATTAAAGAGTTATTGGCTTTGATTTGAGGAATGAAATTAGGCCTTCTTATGTGGGTCAGCCAACTTGGGGAGATGGTTCGAAATTTGATTGGAAACAAGCCGCATAACTTGCAGCTAAGAGGATACACGACAAATCATCTCATTACTTAATTATTGTCGGAGGATTGAACTATCAACTTGATCTACGTCCAGCTCTGCGGAATCCTATAGTCCTGTAAAACAAAAATAAACTGGTCTACAGTGGCCATTTTTATGGATTTTCATGGGGACCCTCTGCATTATGGAAATCGATGAGTGAGTAGGGATTTAGATAAAAAATGTTTAACTAACAGTTATTTATAAGGGGAGTGAGGGGTGTAGGAGTACCATTTATTTTAGGTTAATTTGGAGATAACTATAGAAGTATTCCTTGGATATATTTGATGAGATTTATGAAAGAACTTGATTTAGATTGGATTTACTGGTGTTTGGATGGCTACAAATGTGATCAGCAAGAAGATGAAACTTATGGTATTTGGAACTATGATTTCAACGGACTAAGACATCCTTAGATGTTGTAGGATCTCAAAAGTATCGGAGAGTATCAAAAAATCATGAAGAGCTGAGTTCCCATAAGAACAGACTTTTTATCATAGTTTATAGGATATAGTCTAAATCATTCGTTTATAAAAATATTCATTGTTGATGAACTGCGTTATCTGTTCTTCATCCAAAAAATACAAGTGCAAGCAGTGCAACGTCCCATACTGCTCTGTTTCTTGCTATAAAAAACATACTTAGTTATGTGATGGTAGACCAAAAGAGGAAGTCAAAAAAGAACCATCTATAATAGTAGAAGATCCAGTTGTGAAAACAGATTATGTTTCTGATGAAGAACTACGTTTGAGTTATGCTCAACTAGAGAGACTAAGTCAAAGCAGCCGCATCAAAAATATACTCAAAGACCCTTTACTTCGGGAGAAATTAATTGCTATAGATAATAGTAAGCAAAGAATGACTTCAGTACAGTAAGCTATGAGTGAGGAGAATTTCTTCAATTTGTTTAAGGCAGTAATATAGGTACTTTAGCCAAACCAAAATTTTGAATGATCGTAGAAAAGGATTATGTGGTAGGCCGTTGATTTTAGATTGACAACATTTTTATAAATCCATTCGTCTTAAGACTGATAATTAAAGATATTCGATTAAAAGAACTTTGTTCGATCAAGAATCATCATGTTAATATTGAGATAAGAATTTTTGGAAATCTCTCTCGTCAATTCTCAGCTATTTTGTACTTGCTTAACTTTTCGATGATCTTTGTGAAGCTGCAGAAGCTAATCTACCCTCATTCTTTTCTTTATCTTGCTCAAAAATAGAGCAGAAGACTTAATAGTCCAAGTTATCACTCTGGAGGCCTTCAATCATATTTTACAAATCGAGGGAAAGCTAAAATTAACGTTTCACTATTTCCATAAGGGCACTTTTATTCACACAGCCTGATTTATCAGCTTTTCCGCCTAGAGCTACAAAGGCATCAACTATATTTATCACAAAATTACGATACTCGTTCTCTTAAGCAACATCTCCTTTGTAGTTTTCTTCTCTTTCCTTTTTGAGTAGGGCAGCAGTGTTGAGCAAAACTTCAAAATTAAGAATGCGTATTTCTTTAATAGCGATTTCTTTGTTGATTTTATCCTTGCGTTACTCTGAAATTGGGATTCCGACAGCTGACTAGGATGGAAGTTACTTCTGATTATGTTGACCAAATCGTAGAAACTGATTCCTCCATTGCGTTGATCAGTTTTTTTGAAAGCAGCCTGTAGTTCGCTGTGCTCTGCCTTAGTAAGTATGCTCCAATCTTTGTTGAGCAGTTCTTCAAAGTTGTAACCTGACTTTTTCTGTTTTCTGGATTCCATCTTTATGGCAAATAAACAAACTTTTACTTAAATAAAATATAAAAAAATTAATCATAAATGCATAAGTTTTATAAATTTTAACAAAGAAGTATTTACAGAAAACGTTGTTTAATTCAACTAAAATGTATTTATCATCCAAAGGGTTCCCCGAATTAAATTAAATTTTTAGATCAAACTAAAAATCGCGTCATTTATCATCTAAATACACTACTAATATACTATTCAAATTTAATGGGGAATGTCTGTGTACCACGAGAACAGGAACCTCTTTCCTGTCCTCACTTTAACCCTCAAAACATCAATAAATCAGCTATCAAAACTGATTTCGGCAAAAAAGGCAACAGTATTTCGATTTTTATCAAGTTTGTGAGCTTTGTCAGACGCAGAAAAATTACAGAATTAGTCGATAATCATAGACCCTTGAAAGGAAAAAGACAATTATGTCAATATCAACGCAGAATTATGAGGTATTTACAACTAAACCAACCTAAAGATAAATGAGAATGAATAAGAATTGTAAAAAAACACTCAATGACTTTGAAGTATTACGCGGTTTGGGTAAAGGAGGATTCGGTAAGGTTTATCTCATTAAAGAGAGATCTTAAAACAATCCCCTTCTTAATGAAAACAGCCTCCTTAACATAGATCTTTAATAATAAACATTTAAATAAAAGGAGTAGTAGCCTCAAGAACTACATGTACAAAATTTTTCTTCCTCTCATTAATTTTTCAGTGAGTAATCACAAGAAGGAAAGGAAAAATCAGTTCATCACATGCAATCTTCTTCTCTTTCAATGAAGAAAAAAAAATAAGCAAAAAAAGTAGAGAAGGAAAAAGTTGTTAAGGAAAAGTACTATGCTCTAAAGATAATAAATAAGAACAATTTGAGATCGAATCAAGAAAAACAACAAGCTTTAGCTGAAAGATTGATTTTGTAGTCAGTAAACCACCCATTTATAATCAAACTACACTATGCCTTCCAGACTAGTTCTAGGCTCTTTCTTATTGTAGATTTGCTACAAGGCGTACAAATAAAAACTAACTCAGGGAGAACTTTTCTATCTATTACGAAAAATGGGAAGATTTTAATAAGAAGTGGTCATATTTTATGCAGCTTAGATTTTATTAGCTCTCGATTATCTACATCATAACAATATCATCTAT
>Ga0194117_10003672_pt1 | contig 15261 bp, 13 predicted proteins | sample TA2MahsurfametaG_FD_160579 | JGI IMG/M metagenome (GOLD analysis project Ga0194117, IMG submission 160579) | Freshwater microbial communities from Lake Tanganyika, Tanzania - TA2015009 Mahale N1 surface | ecosystem: Environmental > Aquatic > Freshwater > Lake | place: Tanzania: Lake Tanganyika...
CGGGTTCCGAGCCGCCAGGACTCCGTGACTTCCCTTTACCCTTCCTCTCTTTTTCATCTCCCGTTTCGGCATCAGATTGACTGGTATGGGAGCTAACGGTTGGGCGCATGATGCTGCTGCATCGCTGGTATGCATCGCGTTCGCGAGCGCTGCACGCAGTACGGAAACAGTACGGAAGTACGGAGAAACAACTGGATCAAACGAGACAGTTGCCGTAGGCTCAACCGCGTTGGTAGAGCCGCAAAGGCCTTTTGGTTGACAGTGTGCGTTGTTCGACGCGACTTCCATGCCGAATGTCGCGAGTTCGAATCTCGTCGCCCGCTTTCTCCCAGCCATCTCAGAACCCGCCGGGGACGGCCGTAGACCTGCATCTTCACGAAACCCTAACGCATTTTCAGAGGAACTGACGCGGAGCGGGGGTATGTTCATTTCGCCGCCAAGGTGTTCGTCGGCGATGTCCCCTCCCTCTCCCTTTCCATCATGAGGATTCTTTCCATGTACCGCATTGCAACGTGCGCTCTCGCGGCCCTCGTGGCGTCGACCGCTTCGGCCTCGCTCTCGGCCGGCGCGGTCGCGATCGTCAGCTTCCAGGCCTCTGGCGTCCCGACCGACAGCATCGCCTTTGCCGCCCTCGTCGATCTGGCCCCCGGCACGGTCCTGTACTTCACCGACAACGGCTGGACCGGCACGGGCTTCCGTGGCGTGTCGAGCACCGACAGCGATGGCAACGAAAACCTGATGAGGTACACCGTCGGCGCCAACGGTCTCGCCGCGGGCACCATCATCAGCTCGATCTCGACCAATGCCAGCGCTGGCGTGTGGACGCTCACGGGCCCCGTTGGCACGGGCACCTCTGCGTATGCGCAGCTCTCGCTCTCGTCGACCGGCGATCAGGTCACCGTGTTCACGAGCACCAACACCACGAACCCGATGTTCGACGGCTACACGGCGCTCTGGAACTTCGACAACACCGGCGCGTATGAGAACGCCACCTCGTCCTCGAGCGGCAGCCTCGCTCCCGGCCTTGGCTTTGGTTCGGCGACGCTGCTCTCAGGCGGCCTGAACTACGCCCAGTTCAACTTCGCTGCCTTCAGCAGCGGCACCGCCCAGGAGTGGGCCGCCCGCTTCTCGGATGCGGCGAACTGGATCACCGGCACCGCCACGACCAGCACCGCCGATGGCTCGTTCTCGGTGGTTCCGGCTCCCGGCGCCATTGCCCTTCTGGGCGTTGCTGGCCTGGCCAGCCGTCGCCGTCGCTGAGCTCAGCATCTCGGCCCCAACACACAGCGGCCCCGTCCATCTGGACGGGGCCGTTGTCGTTGCGGGATGCGGCGTGCCGCCGGGCCATCAGCCGCGTGCTTGAAGGATCACTTCGCGGCCAACAGCCGCTCGACATACTTGATGTCGTGCGTGGCATTCACGAATTGCGGCTCGCGCAGGAGCCGCATGTGCAGCGGGATCGTGGTCTTGATCGGGCCGACCTTGAACTCCTTGAGCGCGCCGAGCGAACGCTGGATGCAGGTCGCGCGGTCCGGCGCATGCACGATGAGCTTTCCCACCATGCTGTCGTAGTTGGGTGGCACGCGGTAGCCCGCGCGCACATGGCTGTCCATGCGGATGCCTGGGCCGCCGGGCGGCGCCCACGTTTCGACGAGGCCGGCCTGCGGCATGAAGTTGCGATCCGGGTCCTCGGCATTGATCCGGAACTCGATCGCGTGGCCGTTGATGCGGATGTCTTCCTGGCGGTAGGGAAGTACTTCCCCCGCTGCCACGCGGATCCCGGTCTGCACGATGTCGACGCCGGTGATCGCCTCGCTGATGGGATGCTCCACCTGCACGCGGGTGTTCACCTCCAGCATGTAGAAGTTCTGATCCTGGTCCATCAGGAACTCGCAGGTCGCCGCGCCGCAGTACTTGGCGTTGCGGATGAGCGCCGCCGCGCTTGCGCAGACGCGGTCGCGCTTGGCGGGATCCACGCCCGGGGCGGGGGCTTCCTCGATCAGCTTCTGGTGACGACGCTGGCTGCTGCAGTCGCGCTCGTACAGGTGGATCGAATTGCCATGGTTGTCGCCGATCACCTGCACCTCGAAGTGGCGAGCCTGCTCGAGGTACTTCTCGACGTAGACCATCGGGTTGCCGAAGGCCGCCGCGGCTTCCTGCCGGGCACTGTCGACGCCAGCACGCAGTTCGGCCTCGTCACGCGCGATGCGCATGCCGCGACCGCCGCCGCCGCCCGCCGCCTTCACGATGACTGGATAGCCAATGTCTGCAGCAACCTTCACAGCTTCTTCGAGGTCCTCGATGCCGCCATCGGTGCCCGGGAAGATCGGCGTGCCGCTCTGCTTGGCCATGCGCTTGCAGTTGACCTTGTCGCCGAGCAGGTTCATGGCCTCGGGGCTCGGACCGATGAACGTGAATCCCGAGTCGCGCACGACCTCGGCGAAGTGGCTGTTCTCGCTCAGGAAGCCGTAGCCAGGATGGATGGCATCGGCATGAGTGAGTTCAGCCGCAGCAATGATGCGGTCGATGCGGAGGTATGAGTCCTTGGATGGGCCCGGGCCGATGCAGACCGTGCGATCGGCCTGTTCGAGCCAGGTGCCGCCGGCATCGGCTTGGCTGTGCACACAGACGGTCTCGACACCGAGCTCACGGCAGGCACGGATGATCCGCAGCGCGATCTCGCCTCGGTTGGCGATCAGGATTCGTTTGAACATGATGGTGGTTCCGCCCGGTCAGGACGGCTTGATCAGGAAGAGCTTCTGGCCGAACTCGACGGGCTGGCCGCTCTTGACCAGGATCTTGTGGATGGTGCCGGACTTCTCGGCCTTGATCTCGTTGAAGATCTTCATGGCCTCGACGAGGCAGACGATCGACTCGGGGCCGACCTGTGTGCCGACCTGCGCGAACGGCGGCTTGTCCGGGCCGGGCGTGGCGTAGAAGGTGCCCACCATTGGGCTTTCGACGGCGATGCAGCCGGCATCGTCGTCGGCCTTGGGGGCTGTGGGGGCGGGCGCTGCAGCGGCAGGAGCGACCGAAGGAGCTGGGGCAGCCAGAAGCGCGGCGGCCGGGGCGGCAGCGGGCGCGGTCAAGACCACAGGCTTGCCTCCGCGCTTGACGGTCACGGTCTCTTCACCATCCTTGAGGTCCAGTTCGGTGAGGTCGTTCTCGACCATCAGGCGGACCAACGACTCGAGCTTGCGAATATCGATCATGTTGGGGCGGAAGTGTATCGATCTTGCTGCGATCAGGCGGTAAATCGACCCGCTTGGCGGCGGGACAGCCCACGGGGCCACCGCCTGGGCGGGCCCAGCGGCCTATCGCAGGGGCTTGAACGCCCGCGGCGGCCCGAGGATCTCGGACATCAGGATCGCCTGGCGCGCGCCCTGGCGCGACCTGAGCAGGCCAGCCACCGACTCGGCCATCGCCCCACGCTCGTGCCGACGCGCCGTCGGTGCGGACGATGTTTCGCCCGCGGCGGCCGGTGCAACCCGCGCAACCGGAGCAGCCGGTGCCCCCGAGGCTGCGACCGCGGGGGCCGAAACCTGTGCCGGTGCAGGGGCGGTTCGCTCGATGCCTGCCGCGCGAAGCGCTTGGCCGATGACCGACTGGACTTCAGCGCGCACCCCATCGACCGCAGCCCGCACACCGGCGAGTGAATTCCGCGCATCGTTGCTTTCATCGTCTTCGCCCTCTTGCGAGGCGGCCTCGGGATCGAACTCGTCACTGACCGGCGGCGGAGGCGCTGCTGCAACCACGGACCGCTGCGACACGCCGCCGGGCGGCAGCAGCTCCGCAGGGAACCCCCGCGCGGGGAACTGATTGATGACATCGCGCGCTTCGGCGAGCCCGATGTTGCAGATCGCCCGCAGAGCCATCACCGCCTCGACCATGTTGCCTTGCTCGATCAAGCGCGCGACCGCAGTCGCCTGACCGGCATTCATGGGACGAACGCTGTTGACCTGCACGGGGCGCGTGCCGTCGAGCGAGGGCGAGGCTCCGACACCCGAACCTTCTCCGCGAATTGCGGCATCAGCTGCGGCCTGCTTCTCCTTGGCCTTCTTCGCGTAGTAGCCAGCCACCGCCTGGAAGACGGCGATCAGGATGAAGATGACGATCGACTGCGTCACGGCTCACGGATCCTAGCCTGCAGTCGGCTCGCAGCGTGGCGCGACGATCGGCCGCAGGTTGCCGCCGACCCGCTCAAAGGCCACGCCGAATCCCGCGCCGAGCGCGGCCTCGCCGAGCACGGACTCGCGTGGCCCGCTTGCCCTCAGGCGACCCGCTTCCATCCACCAGACCTCATGCGCCAAGGCATCCGCCAGCGCCAGGTCGTGCAGTACCACCAGCACCAGGCTTCCCGCGCTGGCCAGGCATTGCAGCGCACCAGCCACACGGTGCTGTTCGGAGAGGTCCATGGCGTTGAGGGGCTCATCGAGGATGAGCAAGCCGCCCGGGTCGTGCTGCGCGAAGGCACGCGCCAAGACCACGCGCTGCTGCTCACCGCCGGAAAGCGCCGCGAACGGCCGATCCACCAGTTCGCGCACGGCCAGGGCATCGATGGCGCGCTCGACATGCTCAGTGGATCGCGGCAGGACGGCGCCGGCCAGGCCGATCACCTCGCGCGCCGTGAAATCGGCGGCCACGAGCGGTCGCTGCGCGACGTAGGCGACGGAGCGCGCTCGATCGGCTGCGGAACAGCTCGTGAGCTCACGCCCCCTCCACACGACCCAGCCTGAGCGCCGGCCTGCATGCACACCAGCGAGCGCACGCACCAGCGAACTCTTGCCACTGCCGTTGCGACCGATCACCGCCACGATGCGGCCAGCGGCTGCGCTGACGGTGACTCCTCGCACCGCTTCGCGCGCGCCGTGCCAGACGGACAGGTCATCGATGACCAGGCTCATGTGCCGCGCCCCCCTTGCCGCCGCAGCACCCACAGGAAGATGGGCCCGCCGAGGATCGCCGTGACGACCGCCACCGGCAGTTTGCCCGCACCCGGCAGAGGCACGGCAAGTCGCAGGGCATCGGCTGCAATCAACAGGGCCGCGCCAAGCACGGGCGACGCCACGACCAGCCCGCGGTGCCCTGCGCCCAGCATGAGCCGCGCCACATGCGGCGCGACGAAGCCCACGAAGGCGATCGGCCCGCAGAGCACGACGCTCGAACCCGCCAGCGCACCGCTGAGCACGACGAGTCGCCAGCGCAGCCCCGAAAGATCGACCCCTAGGCTCATCGCTTCGTCGTCGGCGGTGCATGCTGCATCGAGCCAACGCGCTCGCACGACCGACCACCAACTGACTGCAGCGAGCAGAGCCGCGCCCACCACGAGCGGCACACGCTCAGGCAGTTCGGGAATCCGCCCCATGGCCCACGCCATCAGATCCCCCCGTGATGACGGCGGCATCAGGTACTGCACGAGGATCGTGAGCGCACCCGCCACGCTCGCCACGACCACGCCGGCCAGCAGCAAGGTCACGGGATCGATAGCACCATGCCTGCGGCCCGCAGCCACCACCACAATCAGCGCAAGCGCGGATCCGATGGTGGCCGCCGCCATGCCGCCATCGGCTACGACCCACGCTGCACCCCAACTCGCCGCCAATGCGCCCATCGAGATGGCAAGGCCGGCGCCTGATGAGAGCCCAAGCACGAAGGGCGAGGCCAGTGGGTTACGAAGGAGCGCTTGCAGCAAGACCCCCGACAGTCCGAGACTCGCGCCCGCCACGGCGGCACTAGCGAGCGCGCCCAATCGAAGATCCACGATGTCGGTGCTTGGCCATGCCCAGCCACGCGCGCCGAGCATGAGTCGAAGCACCACCGCGATCGCCGCAACCGCCACGATGAGAAGCCACGATGCGGCTCGGAATCGTGCGACAGTCATCGCACTGCCCCCACCTGCGTGAGTGCCGCGCGCACACGCTCGAGACTCTCGCCCAAGGTGCCCGAGGGCACAAGCAAGGCATCATCATCAACGCTCACGATCACGGCGCCCGTGCGGAGCGCAAGCTCCTGCGTCCAAGGTGATGGTGCTGTGCCGATCGTGACCACCACCGCCGGCCTGATCGTGACCATCTCCTCCATGCCGAGGGTCTGCCAGGCTCCGGTGCCAAGCGCGTTGGGGACCGAGCAAGCGTCGAGGAATTCACCGAGGTAGGTCGATGGACCGAAGGCCAGCCGACCATCGCCAGCCTGCACCATGAGCACCGTGCGCGACGAGTCCCAAGGGATCGGCGCACACGCTCGATCCATGGCAGCAAGCAAGTCACCGGCGCGGGCAGCAAGGCGCGCATCACCCTGTTGGAGTGCCGCAGGGAGTTCGCGCACCATCGTGCGGATGTCCGCCAGCGTCGCCAGCGGCCAGGCATGGATCCGGGCCCCCAGCCGGGCGGCAACTCGCTCGAGCGAGCCATCGATCCCCTGCGCCGGTGGCTGAACCAGGATGACGCAGGGCTCGGCCAGCATGAGGGCCTCGGCATCGAGATCGAGCAACGACCCCACCACGGGGGCATCGGACACGCACCACGGGGTGCGCCCGACGAGATCATCGCCCGCACCGAGCGCGACGATCGTCGAGGTGATCGCAGGGCTCAGGCTCGCGGCGCCCTGGCAGCCATCCCGCGCACCGTCGCCGCAGGCGGTCAGCATGAGCACGAGGATTCCGCCAACGACCAAGCGCATTGGAGCGATACAGTACGGGCCACGATGCCCCTGCGCAGTGCGATCACCAGCCTCTTCCTCGGCGATGCGACGCCGACCACGGATGCCCCGCCGGCCGCCGGCGAACGCTCGATCCAGGTCCATCAGGCCGAGCCGATCAAGCCCGCCGAGGTCATGCAGCAGTTCGAGTCACAACTGGCGTCCCAAGCCGATGTGAACCGTCGCTTGGGCGAGCTCATCCGCCAGCTCGATGGCACGCTCTCCGCCCTGCCTGAGATGGCGCGCCAGCAGGCTCGCATGGTGGACACGCTGATCGACCAGGCCCAGCGCGCGAAGGACCGCGATGCTGCGCTGACCCGCGGCCTCAAGGAACTTGGTGAGGGCTCCGATCGACAGACCCAGGTGCTTGGCCTGGTGCAGCAGCAGCTGGACCTGCACAGCGAGACGAGTTCGCGCGTGGCCGAGATCCTTGGCGAGGCCCGCACCGCGCTGGGCGCCTTCAGCGCCACCAGCGAGCGGCACGCACGCAGCATCGAATCGCTTGCCGAGGCCACACGCCGCCGCACGATCCAGAGCGATCGACTGGAACGCCGTTTGCAGCTCTGGCTCGTCGTCACGACAGCGCTCTCGACGACGGCGCTTGTTTATGCGCTTGTGGTGGTCCTGCGCGATGCACCGCAGCCCCAGCCCGCCACCGCCCCCGTGACCCCGGTGGTCGTCACCGAGCCTAGCGTGACCAACGGGGCTGAATCGGCAGCAACGACCCAGGCCAACGCTCCCGCGGCGACCAACGGTGCGGCTGCAGCGCCCACCAAGCCCCCGATCAGCGCTCCTGATGCCACCAACGCAGGCTCGAGCGGCACCGCAACCGGGGAACCCGCCACGGTCGACCCAGTCGCCCCGGGTGCCCTGCGCGGCGGCTGGGGCGAACCGAACGAGCCGTGACGGGAGGGGTGTCGATGCCCCGCGCGAGGCAAGGGGTGAATCGAGCGATCCGCAGGTGAGGGTTCAGCTTACGCCCGCAACGGGGTTGCGAGGCCGGGGAACCCGCGTGAGACCGTTGGCCACGACTACGCCGTGGCAGGCATGAGCTGGCTCGATGCGATCGCGCGGTAGACGCCGCACCGCTCGATGAGCTCGGCGTGCGTGCCACGATCGATGACGCGCCCCTGGTCCATGACCACGATCCAATCAGCGGCAAGCACCGTGCTCAGTCGATGCGCAACAATGACCACGGTGCGGCCCTTGCCGAACTCGCGGATCGCCTCATTGATCTGCCGCTCGCTGTCGGCATCGACCTGGCTCGTGGCTTCGTCCATCAGGAGCACGGCCGGATCACGCAGCGCGGCACGGGCGATCGCGATGCGCTGCCGCTGTCCGCCCGACAGGCTCATGCCCTGCTCCGCCACCGGCGTGTCGTAGCCCTGCGGCAAGGCACGGATGAACGCATCGGCATGCGCGCGCTGCGCCGCGACGATGATCGACTGTCGCGTCGTGCCCTCGCACCCTAAGGCGATGTTCTCGGCGATCGTGCCTTGCACGAGCACGGCCTCCTGCGAGACCACACCGACCTGCAAGCGCCATGAGCGCAGCGAGGCGCCATCAAGATCGATGCCATCGACCATCACGCGGCCCGTCGTGGGCACGAGCAAGCGTGGAATCAACGACAGAAGCGTGGACTTGCCGCAGCCATTGGGACCGACGATCGCGACATGCGCACCGACGGGAATGGTGAGGTCGATTCCGCGCAGCGTGGCGTGCTCGGCGCCGGGGTAGGTGAAGCCGACGCCGACAAGATCGATGGCGCGTGCAAGGCGCGCGACGTCACGGCCGCCATCGGCACCGGGCTCGGCCGCCGCGTCCAGGATCTCGCGGATCCGCTGCGCCGGCGCCTCGGCCGCCTGGATGTCGCTGACGAACGCCGTGAGGGGCCGGAAGCTGCCCGCTGCCACGGCCAGGCTGCCGAGCGACATGAGGAACCGATCGAGCTGCATGCGACCGGCCAGCAATTCGCGCCCGGCGATGAACACAAGCCCGAGCACCACGAGCACAGCCAGCAGTTCCATGAGTGGACTCGCAAGGCTGCGTGCTTTGCGCAGCTTGAGTTCATTGCGCAGGACACCATCGTTCGCGCTCGCAAAGCGCCGCGCCATGTCGGGCTCGGCCGTGGCGGCCTTCACCGAGCGAAGCCCCTGCATCGCTTCGTTGGTCACCAGAAGCAGGCGCTGCTGCGCCTCGAGCGTGCCGCGCATGCCACGATTGATGCGCTTGCCAAGCCGGCGAAGGGTCCAGGCCAACGGCGGACCCGCGACGATCGCGGCAAGCACGATGCGCCAATCGAACCAGATCGCCACAGCCAACGCGGACAGGCCCTTGGTGACGTGCGCCAGCGAGCGGTTCGTGAGCGCGACCAACCCGCCATACAGCTCGCTGCAGTCGCGCAGGATCCGCGTGGTGAAGTCACTCGGTCCGCGGGCCACGACCTGCGCGAGCGGCAGGCGGATCGCCGCGTCGAACGCCCGTTGCCGGGCCGCGGCCACGATCCGCGTGACCATCGTGAGCGTGAGGTACTGGTGCAGGAAGTTCGCAGCAGCACCAATCACCGTCAGTGCCGCCAACCCCAGCAGCACGACCACGAGGCTTGCGTCCGTCGACTCCGGCAAACGCTCGAGCAGCCACGGGGGCACCTGCAGCCACGCACCCTTCGCGTTGTGGTCGCGAGCGATGCCCGCCAGGCCCTTGGCATCCTCGCCCAGCATGAGATCGAGGACCGGCAGCGCGGCACCGAGGCCGGCCGCGATGCCCAGCCCGCTGACGACCGCGCACGCCAAGGCACCCGCCAGCGTCCACGGCGTGGCCAGCAGCTCTCGGGCAAAGGTCCAGTACGCCTTCATGGGATTGATGCCACCTTACACGCCCTCGAACTGGGCGAGGGACTCCCAGAATCCCGGCCAGCTCTTGGCAACGCACGCAGGGTCATCGATCGCTATGCCGGGACGGACAAGGCCAAGCGTCGCCAGACTCATGGCCACGCGGTGGTCACGATGCGCGTGCAGGGTGACCGGGCGTTGATGCCGGGAGGATGGATCGATGACCAGTGCATCATCGCTCGCCCTGACCGTGCACCCAAGCGCACGGAGTTCCGAGGCCATCGCTCCGATCCGATCGCTCTCCTTGACGCGCAGGGTGTGCAGCCCCGTGATGGTCGTGGTCCCTGATGCAGCTGCAGCTACGGCAGCGATCGCGAGCGCGCCATCGGGCCAGCGTGATGCATCGACCGTGATTCCGCGCAGTGCCCCCCCGCACTCGATGGCCGTCCAACCATCGATGCTCCGTTCACGAGCGCCCATGGCCACGAGCGCATCGATGGCCCCGCGATCGGGCTGTGATGTGGTTCGCGGGAGCCCCGGCACCGTGACGCGCATGCCGGGAACGAGCGCGGCGGCAGCCAGCGGATAGACCGCGCTGCTCGCATCGGGTTCGACCGTGATATCCGCGCCGCACAGGGGCGCCCGCTGCACGGTCACCCCAGCCAACGTGCCGCCCGGAGCTCGCTCGACACTGATCGGCACCCCCGCGCGCGCAAGCACACCGATCGAGAGTTCGAGGTACGACGGGCTGGTGGGCGGCTCGGTGAAGACGACCTCCAGACCATGTTCGAGCCATGGCCCGATGAGCATGACCGCGCTGATGAACTGGCTGCTGCTGGTAGCCCCCACCGCGAGCGTGCTGCCGAACAGCTGCGTACCACCCATGGCAACGGGCAGTCGGCCAGCCGACTCCGTCCAACGAATCGACGCACCGAGCGACGCCAGCATCGCAATGCCCTCGGCGACGGGGCGCTCGCGCATGCGCGCGCTGCCATCGATCACGATCGGGCGATCCGCGAGGGCGGCGAACGCGGCCATGAAACGCGTCGGAGTCCCTCCGTCGCCCAGGTTGACGCTGCTGCCGCCACGAGGGCGGCCGGCGCATCCGACCACCGTGAGTTCGTTGGGGGCCGTCCACGATGCTCGGACTCCGCAGTCCGAGAGTGCCGCCACGAAGGATGTGGTGTCCTCCGATGCCAGTGCGCCGCGGAGCACGCTTTGGCCCTCGGCGAGCGCAGCCAGCATGAGCCAGCGATTGGTCAGGCTCTTGCTGCCGGGTATGCGGGCGACGACATCCCGCCCCGAGGTTGCCGGACGGACTGCCCGCGTCGTACCCGTCACCGCTCAGGCGCCTTCCCTGCGGAAGACGGCCACGATGTCATCGACCGGGATCACGAAGAGGCGGTTGTCGCCCTCGAAGTCGACCGGAATGCCGTGCCGCGGGTTGAACAGAACGCGGTCGTAGCGCTTGATCGGGTAGTCCTCATCGCGCTCGACCAGGGCGCTGACGGCGACCACGCGGCCGGTGAGCGTTGGGATCTCGATCTTGTCGGGAAGATGGATCCCGACCTTGGTGATCTTCTTGTCCTCATCCTTGCGGATCAGCACGCGCTTGCCGACGGGTTCCACCGTTTCTAGGCGTGCTGCGGGAGGCGTCGGCTTGCTTGACATGCCGTGAGGATAGGCGAACGGCGCTGGCGGCTGCTAGAACACCCGCATGCCAGACCGGATCCGCCAGATCGTGCGCGACGTGCCCGACTTCCCCAAGCCAGGCATCATGTTCAAGGACATCACGCCCGTGCTGCGAGATCCTGCCGGTCTTGCGCTCTCCATCGAGTTGATGGCGAACCCGTTTCGCAATATGCATGTGGACGTGGTGATCGGCCCCGAGAGCCGCGGCTTCATCTTCGGCACGGCGATCGCGCAGAGCCTCAACGCGGGCTTCGTGCCGGTGCGCAAGCCCGGCAAATTGCCGTGGCGCAAGCGTTCGGTGCGCTACGCGCTCGAGTACGGCCACGATGAACTCCAGATGCACGAGGATGCGATCTCGCCGGGCATGCGCGTGCTGCTGGCGGATGACCTGCTGGCGACCGGAGGCACGCTTCGTGCTTCCGCGGATCTCGTCCACGCCTGTGGTGGCCAGGTGGTCGGGGCAACGGTCTTGATCGAACTCGAAGGGCTGGGCGGCCGCGCTGCGCTGCGCGACCTGGCGGTCTCGAGCGTTCTGCGGTACTGATCGGGCGACGAACCATCTCGACCAATGAAAGAGGGGCCGGATCCAGTGGATCCGGCCCCCGTTGGGTCACATTGCCGGGCCATCAGTCGCCCGGCCGATTCATTGCATCACTTGCGTTGCTTGGCAACCGGCGTGGTGTCAACCGCCGGAGCGACCAAGCCCATGTCGACCGCATCGATGATGCCGTCGCCATTGACATCGGCCGCGCTCGCGTCAGCACCGATGAGCGCGCTCATCGTGGCCACGTCGAGTGCCATCACCGGGCCATTGCCCCACGCCAGGCCACCGCCACCGCAGTTGCCCTGCAGCATGTCGCCACAGGTGGCGGCGTTGCAGAGGAGACGGTCGGCGTCAGCCTGATCAACGATGCCGTTGCCGCTGATGTCGGGGTGGAAGCCCAGACCAGCAGGCGGCACGTAGTCGCAGCCGGTGTTGACCGGCACCTGAAGACCTGCGCGGGTCGTCCAGATGGCGTAGTCGGCGGCATCGATGCAGTTGTCATCGTTGAAGTCGCCGAGCAGCATCGCATCATCGCCAGAGAACTTCACGTTGTACTCGCGGCCGATGTCGTTGACCGAAGCCACAGTGACCAGCGAGTGCAGGTCGTCATCAGCTGAGGCCTGCGTCCAGATGCCCGCAGCGCCCGGGACAAGCACCTCGCCGACGGCAAGGCCGTTGACGAAGGTGAACTCCTTCTCGGTCGAGTAGCACTGGCCGTTGGGGCCGGTGCCCGTGCTGAACGTGAACTCGATGCAGCGAACGACGCTGCCACCGAAGTTCTGGTCCACACAGGCTCCCTGTTGGTTGCGCTTGGAGCGCTCCCATTCAAGTTCGACCAGAACCACGTTCCATGGCAGCACCACGACTTCCGTCGTAAGGGTGGTCTTGAGGCCGCACTCGTCGACCGCGTTCCAGCCAATGAAGGTGGTGCCGCAGTTGAAGGGATCGGTCAAGGGCTTGCCATCCGAACGGACCGGGGTGATGGTCACATCGCCGCAGTTGTCCGTAGCCACGGGGAGGTACGGCATCGTGACCTGGGCCTGGCAGGGAATGCCTGCGTCAGCCCGCACCTCGATGCGTTCAACCGGCGGAGTCACGAAGGTCGGAGCCAAGCCGTCGATGACGACATGACCCGGGTTCTGCGTTGGCACATTCACGTTCAGTGAACCACCGCCACTGGCGATGCCCGTGAGCGTGCAGCGCGTTCCAACCTGCCAACGCACCTCGAGCTCCTTCTTCTTCGGGTCGAGTGGGCAGTTGTTGCCGATGGCACGGAACTGCAGGCGCGCCACGATCGAGTCCGGGAAGACGCCTGCGGAGCCCGGCGGGAGAGCCGAGTACCACAGAAGGTCGCCCGCGGCCGGGTCGTTCAGTTCAAAGGGAATGCTGAAGGTGTAGTCATTGGCATCGCCGGGGTTGTCGTTCACGCCGGGCAGGACATCCACGAGCTGGAGCAGCGAGGTGTCGTACTCGATGTTGAACTGGCCAGCGACCAGACGCAACGGCGGGTTGATGACCTTCACCGTGTAGTAGATGAAGTCACCGGCGCAAGACTCGTCCTGCTCTTCCTCGAGTAGCACGAGCGGGTCGGGCTCGCACTCGTCGAGCTTCCCATCGGGCTCGCTGTCGGGGCCTTCGCATTCGTCGGGGATACCGTTGCGGTTGCAGTCCTCGCTGGGGCCCGCGATATCGCACGAGTCAGGAATGTCGTTGTTGTTGCAATCCAACGATGTGCCGCAAGCAATGTCGCAGTCATCCGGCTTGCCGTTGTTGTTGCAGTCCACTTCGGTGCTGTCGCAGCGGCCGTTGCCGTTGCAGTCACCGAAGACAGTGCTGCCACCGCAACCATTCTGGTCAGGCAGACGCCCATCCGGGCAGCAGTCGACGCCGAGCTCGCAGCAGTCGGGAATGAAGTTCTGGTTGTTGTCGACCAGGTAGCCCAAGGCGATCTGGCCGTAATCGACGAAGCCGTCCTCGTTGCAGTCGGCTTCCCATTCGATGATCGACTTGTTGATCACCGTCAAGGCAAGCGACTCCCAGCGGCCGTTGAGCGAGGCCGTGGCCGTGCGACGCATCGCCAAGCCGCAATCGACGGTACCGGCCGGCTCACCGGCGATGAAGGCCTGGTAGCCAAAGGCCTCGCCGGTCACCCAGTAGTACGCAGCGGGGTTGGTGCAGGAGCCGTTCGGGGCACGCCCGCCGATCCAAACCTTGGCTTCGGGGCTGACGCGCGACAGGATGTTCGCGACGACCCATGCCTGCTCTGCAGCACTGTTGATCGTGACCAGATGGCCGCCGTTGTCGCTCGCGTACTTGCGCGCTACCTCCCAAGCCTTGCCGTTCTGGATCAGCGCGTACCAGTGGCCATTGGAACCAGGCCCGCTCCACTGCTTCGCGTTCAAACCGCCCGAACCACCCGCCTGCGCCAACGCTGAAGGTGTCAGCGCGCACACGGCCAGCGCAGCGGTACACGCAGCGAGCCGACCGACCAGTCCCTGAAAATTCACATCTTGCATTGTCTAACTCCTTGGATGCGGTAACGAATCGATGTGGACCGAGCGCACCGCGCGCACGGCCAAGTGACCCAACCATCGCCGCCGACAGCACACGGCTTTGTCATGAAACGGATTCCGGAAGCCGGACCCACGCAACGACACCCGGAAGGGCTTCGCTGAGCGTCAAGAACCTAATGCGGAACTACGGTCGGGCAAGAAAGTTGCAACTGACTTCGTGACTTTTCTCATGCTTTTCGGACCTCGACAACCCGATTTTTTGAACTTTTCGTCTCCTTTCTGATCTGGTTTGAGGTGAGGACGGCGCACCGACACGCGGGCAGTTGATCGGTGCCCTCACGAAGCGGAGCTCTGGGCTCGCCTTGCGGGAACAACTCAGGCTCCGCCTCCAAGGCTCTGTTAACGCTTGGCTTACGCCCCAGACTGCCGCGGGAGCGACCTCACTCCTCAACGGTCCGTTCCCTTGGCCACCTGCAAACACGGTCCTATACTCGCAGGATGAGCAGCCTCTCCCCCGCTTCGACCGCCGACAGCCTCTCCTCGACCGATCCCCTGATGCTGGTCGATGTCGACCATGTCCGGTTCTATGTCGGCAACGCCAAGCAGGCCGCCTTCTTCTACGCCAGCGCCTTTGGCTTCCAGGTCGAGCAGATCTCCGACCTGACGACCGGCAGCCGCACCACTGCCCAGTACCTGCTCACCCAAGGCAACATCCGCTTCATCCTGGAGACGGCCCTGACGAGTGACCACCCGGTGGCTGAGGAGTGCCGCATGTACGGTGACGGGGTCAAGGATGTGGCGCTCACGGTGCTGGATGCCGAGCGCGCGTGGGAGCAAGCCCGCCGCAACGGCGGCGAGAGTGCGTACGAGCCGCGCACCATCAGCGACGCCAACGGCAGCGTCACGATGGCCGGTATCAGGACCTACGGTCGGGCCGTCCACAGCTTCGTCAGCCGCACCGGCGCCTACGCACTGACCAACATCA